>Ga0310695_10014214_pt1 | contig 10787 bp, 8 predicted proteins | sample RumenRJG_04DNA_FD_203882 | JGI IMG/M metagenome (GOLD analysis project Ga0310695, IMG submission 203882) | Bovine rumen microbial communities from Lethbridge, Alberta, Canada - RJG_04 (v2) (version 2) | ecosystem: Host-associated > Mammals > Digestive system > Stomach > Rumen | place: Canada... | reverse complement strand
TCCGAATCTCCGCTCCAAGAGCTGTTTCATCAGGTCCACCGGCCAGTACAACTTTTTTCCCATCTTTTTGTAGCATGTCTGCCAGCTTTGCAAAATTTTCCGCAGACCACTTCTTGGTCTCCCAGCGGGCACCGGGCACCAGCACCACATACGGACGCAGGACAGCCTCTGTTTTCTCCTTCACGGCAAGCCATTCCTTTTCCAGATCCGGCATGGGAAACCGTATTTCATCCACCTTGCATCCCAGGTAACGGGCCACATCCAGATACCGTTCAATCACATGGTCTTTTGCATGGGAACCAGTGATCGCACGACTTACGAAACCGCTTCCTTCCCGCATCTCGCAATAGCCGATACGGTTATCACAACCGCTGATAGCAGCCAGCACCGCGCTTTTGAACAGGCCCTGCATATCAATGACAAGATCGAACTTTTTACTGTGGAGCAGCCTTCGCATCTCTTTAAAGTAAGTCCACTTTTCGCCGAAACCCATTTTATTAAATTTTACCTTATCAAAATAGATCACTTCATCCACCATAGGCGGATCCGGCACAAACGCGCCGAACTGCGGATGCACCAGCCATGTCAGCCGGGCCTTGGGAAAGCGTTCCCGCAATACCGCAACAAAGGGCAACGTATGCAATACGTCGCCCAGTGAGCTCATTTTGATAATGAGGATGTTTGTATATTCCATGAATATCCCCGATAAAGAATTATTTTTCCTCTCTCAATATCCCCTGCACAAATTCTAACAGACTGCCTCCGGGATACAGATATCCCCTTACTCCGGCAGCTTCTGCCGCCTCCACGTCCCGGGGACTGTCCCCTGCCATAAAGGCGTTCTCCGGTTTTACACCGAAATCATGCAGGGCCTGCAAAATCATCCCCGGCTTCGGCTTACGGCAGTTGCAGTCCCTGTCGTATTCCTTTACAGGCGCCCCTGGCAGATGGGGACAGTAGTAGAAAGCGGAGATAATTCCGCCTGCTTTTTGCGCTTCCTCCTGCATCCATGCGTGGAGCTTTATTACATCAGATTCTGAAAAAAAACCCCGGGCCACGCCGCTCTGGTTTGTCACCACAGCAACTTTGATTCCCTTCCGGTTCAGCCAGGCAATGGCCTTCAGGCTATCTTCCACCCACTCCACAGCTTCCGGTTTATACAGGTAGGCTTTGTCTACGTTTAGAACTCCATCCCTGTCCAACAAGCATAATTTTATTTCTGCCATAAAAACAGCTTTTCCTTCATCAAATGGTGTCCTGCCGCGTATAATATCCGCCGGTCTTATCCAATACCTGACAGTATTCTTCCACGGCCTTTTCGATATCTGTAAAACCACCGTCATAACCAACAGACAGAAGCTTCGTCTCATCCGCCTGGGTATAGCTCTGGTACTTTCCTTTCAGCACTTCAGGGAACGGAACATATTCCAGTTTTTCCATGGGCGCCCCAAAATGCTTCAGCACCGCCTTAGCCACCGTGTTAAAAGGATGGGCATGGCCGGTACCACAGTTGTAGATTCCCTTCAGTTCCGGATGATCCCAGAAGAAGAAATTCACTTTAACCACGTCTTTCACATATACGAAATCCCGGGTCTGTTCCCCCGGTCCGTAGCCATCATATCCCTCAAACAGTTTAACCTTTCCTTCCGCTTTAAACTGGTTATACATCTGGAAGGCCATGGAAGCCATTTTTCCTTTATGATTTTCTTGAGGCCCATACACATTAAAATACCGCAATCCCACGACTTGGCTTTCCAGCCCGTCCAGATACCGGCGCAGGTAATTATCCATGAACAGTTTGGAAAAAGCATATACGTTTAACGCTTCTTCACATTCTGGCTTTTCAATAAACCCATGTTTACCGCTGCCGTAAGTTGAAGCAGAAGACGCATACATAAACTGTATCTTCCTGTCCGTGGCAAAATGGAACAGGTTCTTGGTGTATTCAAAGTTGTTTTCCATCATATATTTTCCGTTATATTCCATGGTATCGGAGCAGGCTCCTTCATGAAAGATAACATCAATTTTTTCATGATTGAATTTGCCTTCAAGAACAGCTTTCCCAAAATCAACCTTGTCCATGTAATCCATGGCCTTCAGGCCCTGGATATTTTTAAACTTCACCATATTGGTCAGGTTATCCACTATCAGGATATCGTCCCGGCCCCGTTCATTCAGCCCTTTAACTATGTTGCTGCCGATAAAGCCGGCGCCTCCGGTTACAATGATCATAATCAAACCGCCTTTCGCGAATTAAAGCTTTCCGTCCCGTACCAGAGCGGCGATACGCTCTACCAGCCCGGTAGTGGAATAGCCTTCTTCAAACTCAATAATCTCGACTTTGCCGGCGTATTCGCGGCCTGCCACCTGATCTGGCCGATAATCCCCGCCCTTGACAAGGATATCGGGCCGGATCGTCTTTATAAGCTTGGCTGGGGTGTCTTCATGGAATATGACTACAGCATCCACACAGGCAAGAGAGGCCAGAATACGGGCCCGGTCCAGTTCATGGACCAGAGGACGTGTCTCCCCTTTCAGACGGCGCACGGAACTGTCCGCATTCAGTCCTACGATGAGATGGTTTCCCAGCTTCGCTGCTTTTTCCAGATAGGATACATGACCAACGTGAAGGATGTCAAAGCATCCGTTGGTAAAGACGATTTTTTCACCGCTTTTATGCCATATCTGGGCCAGATCCGCAATCTCTTTCCATGACAGGGGACGGAACCCATATCCCAGTTTCCGTTCCTCATTCAGCAGATCCTGCAATAGCTCATCCCTGTGAACCGGATAGGTACCCACTTTGCCTACAACAATACCGGCAGCCCGGTTTGCCATATAGACAGCCTCCTGCAAAGGAAGCCCTCCTGCTGCCGCAGCCAGCAGCGCAGCAGCCGCCGTATCCCCTGCGCCGGAAACATCAAACACTTCCAGCGCGGAAGCCGGACAGTGGATTACAGTCCGTTTTTCCCCCACCAGCGTCATTCCCTTTTCGCTGCGGGTAACTACCACGTTTTTTATCCGGTAGCGCTCCCTGGCCATCTGAGCGATCTGCAGTACGGGACCATCTTCATTTGGCACTGTCTGTCCCGCAGCCTCACACATTTCCTTTAAGTTCGGGGTAATAAATGTACAGCCTTCATATTTTTCCCAGTGGGGACCTTTCGGATCTACCAGAACCGGAATACTGTGGGCCGCCGCCATGCGGATCACCCACTGACAGAATGCATCGGAGCATACTCCCTTTGCATAATCAGACACAGCAATTCCATCAATGCCTTTCTCCATCAGCTTCAGCAGCCATTGCTTGATAGCGTCCGCTTCTTCCGGGAACAAATCCCCTACCTCTTCAAAATCCAGCCGCAACATCTGCTGACGGGCCCCAAGGATCCGCATTTTGGTTATGGTAGAGCGGTAACGGGATTTAATCAGACCGGTAAAATCGATGTTTTCTTTTTCCAGCAACCCTTCCAGAATCTTCCGGTTTTCATCGTCTCCTGTGACACCGCCTACATAAACATGACAGCCAAGGTTAGCCAGATTAGCCGCTACATTGGCTGCACCGCCAAGTACAGAATCAATTTTTTTAACGCGGTTTACCGGAACCGGCGCTTCCGGGGAAATCCGTTTCACTTCACCGAAGAAATACCGGTCTACCATTACATCACCAATTACGGCGATTCGCAGATCCTGCATTTTTTCCGCAACGAATGTTGTACAGTTCATTTTATTCATGATCCACCAGTTCGCATAAGATATGACCCATCAATATGTGCATTTCCTGGGCCCGGGCTGTGACCTTTGCCGGCACCGCCAGACAGATATCGCATTCTTCTGCCATTTTCCCGCCGCCTTCCGCGGTCATACCGATACACGTTATACCTTTTCCCTTTGCCTCTTTTATGGCCAGCAGTACATTTTGGCTGTTTCCGGATGTGGAAATCCCCACCAGTACGTCCCCGTCTTCCCCTAATGCCTGAACCTGACGGGCGAACACCGTTTCATATCCGTAATCATTGGCTATGGCAGTCAGTATAGAAGTATCGACTGTCAGCGCCACTGCCGGCAGTCCCTTCCGTTCCTTCTGAAAACGGCCCACAAACTCCGCTGCCAGGTGCTGGCTGTCTGCCGCGCTTCCCCCGTTACCGCAGAAAAGCACCTTGTGACCTTCTGCCAGCGCCCGTTCCACAATTTTTGCGCATTTTTCCAGCTTCAGCGGCATATCAGAAGCTGAGAGCTTCTGTAATACTTCCATATGTTCCGCCAGACGTTGCCTGATAATCTGATCCATTACTTAACCTGGTATCCTTTCATTTATAAATTAAAGACATACGCAATATCAATACAGTTTTCAACCTTGCAGCCCACCATGCCAGCCATTTTCGTTACGCGTCCGTCACCTTGTTACCAGTTCAGGAACTCAAGTTCCACAGTCCATTCGTTATCATCTTTATAATGCTTCCGTTCATACATGACGGAAAGAACTTCGCAGCAGAAACGATGTGACCAGCGGAATACCGTAGAATAATTGCCGTGAGTACTTGAGCCGCTGTCTGAATTATGGCGATTTACAACGGTAAGCGTGTTGCGGTCATCCGGGTTCCAGGATATGCCGGTCCGCCATCCCCTGGCAAAGTCCGGCTGCCCAAGACTGAACAGGTGACTGGTCTTGTGTTCGTTGTGATACAGTGTCCAGATATTCCATTTATTCGAAAATTTGTAGCCAAGCGTTCCTTCATATATATTACTGTTCAGATTTTTTCCATAACGTGTCGTAACACCGTTCTGGCTGGTTGCAAAGTTGCCATAGCTCTCATCCACCCACCTGCGGCCAACCATCAGATCCATATACAGTTTCTTCCCGCCTAAGGGATAAAAACGGTCATGACGCAGGCGCACAACTTTTTCCGTATGCCAGCTGGACCAGTTTTGATTGGTATACTTCCACAAACCATGGGTAATATAGGCCTCATAAGTCAGAGGCAGCTTCTTCGAAATGCGATGGGGTTTCCAGAAAAGGCCCCAGTCCATTTTCTTGTGGAGCCAGATGCCTTCATCAATATCGTCATTATCCGAGTCATATACATACCCATGATTCAGGCGGATATAAAAATCCTTTTCATCATGCCGGATTCCATAAAAGGGCTTATATTTAGATTTTGTATAATAAACCTGGCGCATATATGCTTTAGTAGGATTTTTCAGCATCGGGTTTCCGATGGGCTGTTCGTAATCCAGGGCAATGTAAACCCCTTTGTCCTTACTCCATCCCACATGAGGCAACAATCGATTGTTCGACTGTTGCAAATCATTAACCCACACATCCCGGGAATATACATGCTTTCCTTTTACAAAGACCTGGACCCCTCTTGCAATAATCCGGTCATTCGGCACAATCGTAATAGTCTTTGCTCTGACGGAAAGGCAGGGGGTATGACGCTGCGCCGGACAGCTGGTGACCATGCCTCCTTGATCAATAATCAGCATACCATTTTCAATCAGACCGTGAGGCGCCTCGTAATAATCGTTCTTTTTCCCATCCGATCCCTTTTGGGAAGCGCCCTTTATGTGCAATAACTCACCGGTCTCGCTGTTATAATTGTAATGGGCCCAGTGGGCATGCACATTATTAGTTTGCTCTTTCAGGTTTCCGCCTTCCAGTAGCCAGATGTCACCGGTCTTAGCATTGCCCACGGCTTTAGTCGATGTCATAACTGTGGGCCCCTGCTCCAGCCGGACATTTCCTTCGATGATGAAGTCTCCGCTTTCACTGGCATACTGCGCATCATCCCCTGTAATAACAGTGGGCAGTTTCCTCGGTTTGTTCTTTCCGTTTTTTCCTTCAGTTTCCGTCGTTTTATCAGAACCCACAAGGTTTTTCCGTTTCTGTATCGTCTGGGAATCAGCGGCACCTGCCTCTTTTGGCAATACAGAAACTTGTCCCTTTCCTTCGGCATCCAATATCGCTTTTATTTGCTTACGGGCCTGGTACTCATGTCCCCAGTATTTCGGTTCCAAATCCGGTTCAAAATCCTCGTCGTTTTCCACAAGTACTGTCTCCGCCTCTTTTTCCGCTTTTTCAACGGCAGCTCGTTTCACTGCTTCGGCAGGAGATTCTGCAACCGGTTCTGATTCAGTTTCCTGCGCTTTTTCGGTTTCCCCGTCATCCCCGAGTATGGAACCGGCAATACGATAAGAGGACGCCTTCCCTTTGCCGCGTCCCGAAGCATCACCGCTAAGCATCTGTCCGGCAGCTTCTGCAAAGACATCGCTTTCATCCACAGCCTGGGCGGTCATCCTGTCGTTTACAACAGCCGGCCGGTCTATGTCCAAAGGAGACATATATTTTTCGTTGCTGTTATATTCGTCAGGCGTCCTGTCACCGTCAGCATAGACCGGAAATGCCATGGTCATGCCGGCAAGCAGTACAGAAGCCATTATCTTTCTATTCATGAAGTCCTCCATTTTTCTTCAATAAATATCCAGTAAACATTATATCACATAATAAGAAAAAAAAATACCGGTGCACTAAGTTGTACCGGTATTTTCACGCTACTTTAATTTGTTTTATGATATTTTTACTTCGGGGAATTTCCTGTTTCCCTGTGATTCGCTTTAAAACAACTGCAATAACACGAGAAGCCGACTATTCTTCCTTATTCATTCGAGGCTGCTACAGCTGCCTCCTGATAGACGATACCGCTGATATTCTGGTCCTGAACTACCTGTACATAGGTTGTGGAACCTTCCGGAATAACAATTGACTGCCCCGTAACAAATGCTCCGCCAATTGCACCAATCGGTCCCAGAACAATCATACCCCCTATAGTAGCCCCGGCTGCACCTGCCGCGGTTTTCGCTTCCTGCTTGGCAAGTTTGCCAATGTAAATTGGAACCTTGTTACCATCCACAGCAAATACATGGCTGAATTTCACGTCGATCCGGGCATCCCGTCCAAAACTGCGAGGCTGCACGACTTTAGAAACTTCCGCCACACCGGTTGCGCCTTTAGACAGTACCAGCACATCGTTCACATACAGATTATCCGCAACCTTAAACGATACCGGATCCCCAATCCGTGCAGTCTTACTGCTTAACGGAGAAGTAAACTCAATTTTTACCAGCGAATCTTTAGGTAACACTACAGATTCAACAGGAACCTGTCCTCCGGAATACGCGGTTTCCACCAGCCGGTCCAGACGCTGATTCAGCGATCCTCCCTGTGCCTGTCCGTAAATCGTACTTTCCAAATCCTCAATCCTTGTTTTTGCAGGGCCCGATGTAATCTGGGCGTTAAAACGGCTGTCCACCGCATTCAGCTTTTGCAAAAAGCTGCCGTTTCCGCCATTCGTTCCGCATACATAATCATAAGTGCTCTGTATCCGGTCCAAAATATTTCGGCTTGCATCCGGAGCACCGTAAATATCATCTTCCAAACTTTCCATACGTTCCATCATGGAGCTGCTTTGATGTGTTCCATACAGGGCTGTCTCTACCGCATCCAGCTGTTCAGACGCCACCGGTACCGCGCCTTCCGCAAAAGCCGACGTCGCAAGGCCAAGACATAAAGCAAGGCTTGCGATAAAAGATAAAAACTTCTTCATTTTCTGTCCCTCCGAAATTAAAATTTCTCTAAAAAACTACAGATAGACTTGTTATGCTTTTATTATAGCATATCTTGTGCCAAATCAACATGTATTTTTATAAAATCCCGAAACTTTTCACAGAAAAAACAGTTTTTCGCCACACCTGAATACGTTGTTTTCAATTTCCAGGGAAGAAATCCGCAAACTCTGCCGGAACAGGCAGGTCTGCATCATCACCGCCCCTGTTTCGAAGAAGGACGCATAAAAGAGATCTCTAACTGCCGCTGTTATCCAAAATCATGAAGGCTTCCACATGAAGGGATGGGTCGGCTTCGATCACAATATGGCAGGAAAGTTCCCGGTTCCAGTCCTTCAGCACGTTTTGCTGCAAATACTCTGCCTCCAGCGGATGGGCTACCACCAAAATGTCTTTCGCGCTGCCCTGTTTCTTCAGAAGGCCACGTATCCGCCGTTTAATCTCCAGTGCGATAGCCTCCTTGGACTGTACCCGTCCACTTCCGCTGCAGACAGGGCAGTCTTCATACAAAATCGCTTCCAGGTTCTGCCTGGATTTCTTCCGGGTTATCTCAACCAGGTTCAGCACCGTAATATCCTGCACCCGGGGCCGCATCTTATCTCCTGCAAAGGAAGATTCAAGTACAGACAATACCTCCTGCCGGTTTTCCTCACTGTGCATATCGATAAAATCTACCACAATGATACCGCCAATATCCCGCAGCCGCAGCTGATGGGCAATTTCCCTTGCAGCATTCCGGTTTATTTCCATAATTGTATCTTCCAGGCTGCTTTTACCGCTGTAGCTCCCGCTGTTCACATCGATAACCGTCATAGCTTCCGTATGGTCGATGACAAGATACCCGCCTCCGGACAACTCTACTCTCCGGTCTGACATGGAAGCCAGGGTATCCCCCAACCCGAAAGCGGAAAAAACATCTTCGCTGCCTTCCCACAGCTGCAGCCTTGTTTCCCCGGTTCTTTTCATCCGGGCAAGAAGTTCCCGGATGCGCTGAAATGCTACCGGATTGTCCGTCACAATTTCTTTCACGTCTTTCGTAAAATAATCCCGCACCATGCGGACTGACAAATCCAGTTCCCGGTGAAGAAAAGAAGGCGCCTTGGCAAGTTTTGCCCTTGCAGCTACAATATTCCATTCCGCCACAAGACCTTCGATATCTTCCTTCAGGATTTCCGGTTCCATTCCTTCCGCTTCCGTACGAAGAACGATGCCCATGCCTTCCGGCTTATAGGCTTCCGCAACAGCATGCAGCCGGTTCCGTTCCGTTTCATCTGTAATCTTTCTGGAAATTCCAATATAGTCCGCAAAAGGAAACAATACAACATAATGGCCGGGAAATGTAATTTCACGACTTGCCGTAGGGCCTTTCGTCCCCCGGGGATCCTTGGTGATTTGGATCATGACAGAAGCCCCCTCTGTCAGGTCTTTGGAATCTCCAAGATACAAAAAAGCATTCTGGACAAGGCCAATATCAATAAACGCAGCCTGTATACCTTTTACCACATTGCTGACGCGGCCTAGGAATATACTTCCTACCAGATGGGCAGACATGGCCCGTTCTACCAGAAACTCCTGCAATATCCCGTTGTCCAGCAGCCCCATCCGGACTTCTTCCGGCGCACTGCTGATGATAATCTGCTGCGGCATCTGCCTGCCCTCCTTTCATAAATATCTATTAAACAGTTCTATCCATTTATGAAAGCACTGTCTGAATGAGGTTGTGGGATTCCATCCCTAACCATCGTTCTTACTACTTCATTTAATATGTTAACCTTGTTCGTACAAACTGTCCAGCATGGGCCACTTATTTCCCATTTCATCCACCCGGTACAGATCCATCCGCTCAATATCTGCTTTTTCCACCGGAATTTGCAGTCCATACTGTTCGTTTAACGTATTTAAAAGATCCACCGCTTTCATGCTTCCGTTATGGGTAATACGGCAGTGGAAATGTAGTTCCGTTTCCGTTTCCCTCTGCACAACGCTGATTTCAGGAATGTAAAACTTGACATCAATCCGTTTGACCTTTTCTTTCGCTTTCGGAGCCTGCTTTTCAAAAAATACCGCATCTGCACTGTTGAATTTTTCTATAGCATCTGCAATATTTCCGGTCCATGGAACCGTAACGCGATACTCCGCCCCCCCTGCTACGCTCATAAGGGCCGGTGCATTGGTTTCCACCGCATCAACAGCCAGTACCCGGATCCCCCGGGGCAGGGCCTTTTTAAAAGCTTCCGCCGCCTCCAGAGGGTTCATGGGTTCTGTCAGTTCCAGCTCCACAAATTCCGCATAACTTACTACGCCCACGCCTAATGCGGAAGCCAGGGAATATTTCATGTGAGGATTAAATCCCTGGGAATAGGCAGCCGGCAGTTTTGCACGGCGAATAGCCCTGCCGATGGTGCGCACATATTCCAGATGGGAAATGAAACGGATTTCCTTTTCCTTGGTTATCTGAAACCGTAACTTCATTTTGTGTCACCTTCCTTTCCCGGAAGTCCCGGATGCTGGGTAGACATACTATAGCTACGGTTATCTCCCCCTGCCATTTTTTCTACAAGGGAAGCAAAGCCCTTTTCTTTTGAGGCGTCATAAGCCCGGTTTCCAAAATCCATAACGGGAACCCCCAGCCGCTGGCAAACGCCGCAGCCGTTGCAGCTGCCCTGCCGGCAATCCTTCGTCAGCATCTCCTGCTGCGCCTTTTTGTATTCACTGGCCAGAAATGCCCGGTTCACTGCAGGCTGCAAATGCTCCCAGGGGAACACTTCCTGCTCTCCCCGAAGCCGGTGACTGTAAAAAGCCGGATCCAACCCACAGTCCTGCAAAGCCTTCTGCCAACGATCAAAATCAAACACATCCGCCCAGCCATCGAAGCGCTGGCCCCGCTGCCAGGCAAGGTACAAAGCTTTTCCAAGCCGACGGTCCCCCCGGGCGAAGACCCCTTCCATAATGCTGGTCTGTCCATCATGATACTGGAAGGTAATATTTTTGACCCGTGTAGCTTCAATCAGGAGTCCCTGCTTCCGGCGGATTTCCTCCAGAGTATCCTGAGGCACCCACTGAAACGCCGTATAAGGTTTCGGCACAAAGGAAGAAGCGCTCACCGTCACCTGGCATCCGCCCTGGCCGGTGATTTCCTTAAATTTCCACTGTACCTTCCGGGC
>Ga0310695_10014213_pt1 | contig 10788 bp, 8 predicted proteins | sample RumenRJG_04DNA_FD_203882 | JGI IMG/M metagenome (GOLD analysis project Ga0310695, IMG submission 203882) | Bovine rumen microbial communities from Lethbridge, Alberta, Canada - RJG_04 (v2) (version 2) | ecosystem: Host-associated > Mammals > Digestive system > Stomach > Rumen | place: Canada... | reverse complement strand
CTGTGCTGTTGAAGGAATTCTCCATGACGTTATTCGTGGCGCTGTTATATCACAAGAGAGGATTATTGTCTCAACTGTCGGCCAGAGCCTTGTCTAGTATCGACTTGTCCAAAAGAAACGGTATCGCGCCGACCTCTATGACGCCATCTGCTGTATAATGCATGGGCGACTGTCCGCCGACGATCATCATCTTGCGGAAGAAGTCGTCGCATTTGCGCAATGGAAGGAACTCCTGCTCGCGCTTCTCCTTCGTCGGCAGCTCGTATGCGACCTGGATGTAGAGCTTACCCGGCGCACGGTTCACCACGAAATCAACCTCCCGCGTTCCGCCTCCAAACGGGACAACGCCCACATCCACCTGGCAGCCTCGTGAAAGCAACTCATTGAAGATTACGTTTTCCATGGCATGGGATGGCTCAACATCACGAAAGTCCAATCGCGCATTCCGCAGTCCTGTATCTTCGCAGTAATACTTGAGCGGATAGTCCAGATACCTATTGCCCTTCACCTCCCAGCGATGCGCCGATGTAAAAAGGAACGCATCTTGCAGATATTCCACGTAATTTGCAATCGTATGGTCACTGGATTTCACCTTGACGACGGATTCCAGCATGTTGCGCAGTCTATGTGGATTTGTCAGCGAACCTATGGCCGAACAAAGGACATCGACAAGTCGCGACAGGGCATAGTCGTCCTTTAGGCGATAACGCTTGCGGATGTCGTTAAGATAGACCTCGGTGAACAATCCCTGCAAATATCCTGCCCTGCGACGATCATCCTCCTCAAGGACGGCAAGCGGCATCCCGCCCCAAATCAGATACCGCGAGAACGCCTTACCCTTGTCCTCCGGCTTCAATGCATCACAATACTCAGAAAAAGAGAACGGTCTTACCCGAATCTGCGTCCCGCGATCGGCGAAGTTCGTGTCGATGTCTTTAGATAGTGTCTTTGAATTTGAACCCGTCACATAGACATCGACCTTGCCTTCAAATCTGAAATATACAACTCTCGCGGCACTTTCATGCTGCAAACTTTCCTTTCTTTTGATAAAAGTTTGCAGTACAATGCCTTGATAACGGTGTGCATACAACAACAAAGATGGAAGTGTTTGGGGATTATGGAATTGTGGAATTATGGAATTATGGAATTGTGGAATAGCGGGATTGAAGGAGTGAGGGATTGAGGGAGTGGGGGAGTGAGGGAGTGGAGGATTGTGGAATTGTGGAATTATGGAATAGCGGGATAGCGGAATTGAGGAGCGGGCGGCGGGCTAAATTCTACCAATCGCAGCAATGCGCCGAACGAGGTCGTCGATTTCCGAGAGATCGAGAAAGCCTATGTCGAGGACGTCGGCGGCATCGTTCCGCAGGACCCACGAAAGCGATTCGTCGATCTTCCCCTCCTTGGCAAGCGATCCGACGCCGAGAACCTTCATCCCGACCACGCCCTTTCCGGCAGCCCTCAACTGGCGCACAATCTCGAGCGTGCGGTCCGGCGGAAGCCCCATGCTGCGGCCAAAGGGGTTGACCTGGACGTGTGCAACGTCCAGCCATTTCGTATCCGGCGCCTTCGGCAGGGACTTGGCACCATGGAACGAGCAGCCGTGTGCGCGAATCTTGCCCGCCTTCTTGCACCGTTCCAGTCCCTCCATGTGCGGACGGAGCGCGGTCGGCCAGTCCCCCTGCGACACGCAGTGTATCTGCAGAATGTCGATGTAGTCCGTGCCAAGCTCGCGCAGGAACCTGTCCACGGAAGTCTCTACGTCGACGTGGTCCGCCTCCGGGATGCCGCCTCTCTGGAACCAGTACTTGGAGCAGATCGTGTACGACGAGCGCGGGAACGGCGCGAGCGCCTCGCGGACGACTTCGTGAGTGCCGTAACTGTCCGCCGTGTCGAAGAATCGGATGCCCCTCTCGTAGGCGGCGCGCAGCAGCTTCACCGCGCCGTCGCACCCGTTGCGCCGGAGGATTCCGCTCGACCGGTTGTGGGCGTTTACGCCCGTGCCGAAGCCAAGCCGCGTCGTTCGGATGCCCGTCTTCCCGAGAGACACTTCGTCCCAGGCGGAGAACTTCGCCTTCGCCTTTTCCGGCGCGGCGCATCCCGCCACGCCAAAGGCGACCGTCCCCATGCCGAACGCGGCGAGGGACGACACGAACGTCCTCCGGTTCATTGGACCAGCAATGTTGAAAGATCTTTCCATGCCGTTATTATATCACAACAAAACGTTGTTGTCTCAACAAATCAACCGAGCTAGTGGTGCATGGGTGCATCTGTATAATTCACCACAACATCCTCTAATGATGGGAAACAACTTGTCTGAAACAACTTCCCTTTGCGGCGGGCAACCGCCCGCCGATTCAAGAACGCCGCGTAGTTACGCAGCGAGAAGAAAAGTTGTTTCAGTTGTTTCAAAATATGCGCGGATGAAAAATGCAGATGCGTCCGTGGTGCATGGCTACTTCATGCCCTCCAAGGGTTGTTATGGGCGATATTATACCACAACATACCCTATAAGTGTAATAGTGAACAGGGGAAAGATCTTCTATTCCATTATTTCACTGAATTGCGGATGGCGTTCAGCTGGTTTTCAATCGACTTCAGGACTTCCGCGTCAAACGAAGAGTCACTTCCGGGTTTCGCTGTCTCTGCGGACTTGCGCAGCCATTCCATGCGCTTGCGGTTGAGATCGAGCAGCTGCGCGTTGAGTTCCTTGCGCCTGTTCACCGCCGCATCCAGCTTAGCCTGCCGTTCCTCTGGCGAAAGCTTCTGCATCACCTCCGGCAGGTCGTCCACGGACAACTTGCCCAGAAGACTCGGCTCCGCCGTAAGATCCTGTCCCGCAACAGGCGCGGCGAGCTTGGAGCACTTCATGCCCTCCGCCTTCACGGCGTTGCGGCTGGCGGCGACGTATGAAGATGCGCCGATGTTGTCCGACACTAGGCGGTTGAACGACGTCTGGGCGGCAATGCTGCCGTATGGCAGAACCGTCTTGCTGACTTCGATGTTGACTTTCTGTATCTCGTCGTCGAACGGAGTCTTGACCATGCGCATGTTCCCGCTCTGCCCGATCTGGGAATACCCGCCGTTTGTCAATTTGGCGATGTCGCGCCAGATCGGCTCCGTATTTGGCTGGTTGCCGCACTGTACCGTGTTGACGACGATGTTCTTGACGACGGCGACGGCACAGCTCTCCGGGTACTTGACGTCATCCTTGTAGTCCATGTGCGGCGGACAGTCCCCAACGAGGAATATCGTCCGCATGACCCGCTTGGAATCGCTCCACTGAATATTGGACACAGCTTCGTAGAGGGCCTGGTTGACCGATTCCGGCATGTCGCCGCCACCAACGGCCTGAAAGCCCTGCAGATCGGAATATACCTGATCCAGGTTGTTCGTCAAGGGGAAGATGCGCGTCACGTATGCATCGCCTCGGTCGCGGTATGGAATTAGCCCAATGCGGACTTTCCCGCCCGTCTTCTGGATGATGCCGCCGGCGATGGACCATATCTTCTGCTTCGCCCCCTCGATCAACCCGGTCATGGAGCCGGTGGTGTCCAGCACGAACACCACCTCGGCATCAATCGCCTCATCCCTCTTGGGACCAGGCGTCGAAGTGGCGTCTGCCGCGAAGGCCATGAACGTCACTGCACAGAATGTTGCCAGAACGATTTTCTTTGACTTATGTTTCATTGTAGGCTCCCTCCTGCTGATTGCCCTTATGATACCACATTTGCCTCATTCGCGCAATCACTTTTTTATTGCGCCCCCCCTGTGCCTCCTCAAACAATGAAGCTACATGCAGGAGGATACGTATGGGGTGCCGCAGAAGGAGCACACGGCGCCTTCATGAAGAGGCGCATTGCAGTTGGGACACTTCTTCTCCAGAACCTCTCCGCACACTGCGCAAAACTTCCCGCCCACTGGATCCTGCTCGTTTCTGTTGGGCTTGAAGAACCTCTTCCCCTCCACCTCGTATACTTGGTGTGACGGACAGTTTGGATTCGGACAAAATCCCCTCTCGTGGCTTCCATTGAAAATTTGCGCCGCAAGTCCTGAAACAGTAGACGCGTTATTACCTGATTGCTCAGGCAGCGGTATCGAGAATTTCCGACATAGATTCTCAATTGCCTCTCGATTAAGCTTGGTCCCGTCCCCCTGCTCAAACATCGAAAGAGCAGATTGCTTGCACCCTATTTCACGGGCAACAACGCTCTGCGAGAGGCCCGCCTGCTTGCGAGCCTCCCTTGCCTTTCTGCATATCTCTGGATCTAGGTTTGTCACGCCATATATTATGCACCATCTTCATCAATTTTACAAGCATGTTTTATAAACAGTTATCAACAACCTTATTAACTTATTAACACCTGTTTATAATTTTGTTGATAATGATGACAAGACAAATTCGAGAGGTTAAAAAGTTGAAAAGGACGGCGATTGAACGCCGTCCTTTTGAGTTTCGTGAGATTCTTTAGTATTCCCGCTTTACTATTTCCGAAGGCATAAGATAGGTTTCTCCGTCTTTGTATCTTATACCAAGCTTCTTCAATTCCTCAATGACTTCCCCAGTTATCAAGTTCAAGTTGTCAGAGAACAGTTTTTCAAGTTCTTCGCGTTTCTTGGCAAGCGTCCCGTTCGGCTCATTTTCCACAAGCACGCTTTCTATCACCTGCGCCCGTCTGATCTTGCCGTCGGCTTCCGCTCTGTCACGAGCCTCACGCAGTGCCTCGATTACGTGGTCGCGCGTTTCGCCGGGGAAGCGATCCTCTATTTCGATGTTTCTGTCAAGAAGGGCCAGGGCATTTGGATTCCTCTCCTGTGTATCCATTTCCTTCTCTATGCGGCTTGAAATCTCCTCTTCAAGTTTCGCCGTCTTTCTCTTTTCCGAGGCAAGGCTGTCAGACGCCGCCTTCAATTCACCTTCGATGGACGCTATCCTCTTTTTAAGTTCCTCTACTTCACTGTCCTTCACGGCAATGACGGCTTTGGCCGATTCAATTTCCTTCTTGAGGTTTTCTATTTCATGCTCCATCTTCACCTTGTCTTCGGCGAGGGACTCTACCACGGCCCTTTGTACGTCAAGTTCCGGAGCTTCCTCAAAGGATTCCTCCTCTTCGGTCTCCTCAGGAGCTGCCGTACTTTCTTCCTCTTCCATCCTCTTTTCCTCTTCGATGAATTCGTCAATCCCGAACTGCCCTTTGTCATTGTTCATTGACAGAGTTTCCTTTCTTTTCGCATCCCTGATACACAAACAGCCTGCAGTCTATCGGGCCGTTGAAGAACGGTACGCGTTTTTTGTAGTACAAGTCGACAAGCCTTGCTAGATCGGGATTTCCCGTTATGAGCCCTCCTGTCCAGCCAAGGCACTTTTCGTTTAGAAACTTTCCTATGCGTTCATACACAGGCGCCAGCTCCTCGTATGTTCCAAGGCGTATTCCATATTCAGGATTGAAGAATATGGCACCCTTCTCGCCTTCGGGAATTGGAGTCTTCTCAAAGTCGCAGGCCTTGAACTCGATCATGTCCGCAACACCAGCGGCAATGGCGTTCGTATGGGCGTTTTCAATTGCCTCCGGCGAGATGTCCGTCGCAATTATTCTGGGCAGCCCTTCCTTTTTCTCTTCTTCCCTGGCCTTGATCTTCATTTCCTTCCATATCTGGTCGGGGGAGGCGCCGGCATACTGCCTGGGAGCGACGATTGGGGCCTTTTCGCCGGGTATTATCCTGTTGTATCCCTTTATCGACTGAAACCCAAAATGCATTTTCAGCATCCCGGGCGCCTTGCCGCTTGCCATGAGAGCCGCCTCTATAGCAGGAGTTCCGCTACCGCACATGGGAGAGAGAAACGGCTTGGTGCCGTCCCATCCCATTCCCATAAGGCATGCGGCGGCAAGGGTCTCCTGCATTGGAGCCGAACCAGGAATCTTCCTGTATCCCCTTTTCGACAATGGCTCGCCGGTTGTGTCTATGTACACAATGACCTGGTCTTTTTCCCAATACACGAAAACCGCCGCCCCTATGTTCTCGCCTCCGCTGTCGGGACGGCGCTGGCACATCTCCCGCATTCTGTCCGCAATGGCGTCCTTGGTGTAGAGCGACGGTATCCTCGTATCCCTGATCGTGTAGTTGTTGACTATCGACGAAACGGAGAAGTATCCGTCGGCTTCTAGTATGTTCTCCCAGTCTATGCTGTGGACGAGATTGTACAGTTCCCTTATGTTTCTGCAGTCTGCCCTGAGCAGAGGCACCAGCACCCTGTGAGCCGTCCTGAGGCGGAGATTGAGTTTCATGACGTCCCTCATGTCTCCCCTCACGACAACAGTGTTTTCCGTCACCTCGACTATTTTGTAGCCGAGGTTTATCGTCTCTATTTCAACCCAACGCGAAAGTTCCTTCGCACAGGATATTATTATAGGATAGTTCTTGTCTTCAAAGAGACGCATCGCTCTGGCTCTTCTTGTTTTGTCACGCCACACGTAGAGGCATCAGCACGTAGAGGAACGGAATAGAGCAGCGGATCACCACCGGGGCGTGTCCGTCCTTTATCTCTATCCTCACCTCGTCGTCGTCTATCGCCTTCAGGGGATCCATTACGTACGTGGGATTGAACATTATCTCAATCTTCTCCCCTGCGTACTTTATCGGTACTTCGTCGCTTGCCGATCCAATCTCGCTTGCCGCGGAGGACACGCTTAGCCTGTTGTCCTCAAACGAAAGCCTTATCGAGTGGGCCTCGTCCATGGACATGACGCTTGTTCTCTCAAGGGCGTCTAGAAGAAGCTGGCGATCGATGGCTATTGTCTCCTTGTGCTCCCTTGGGATGACAACGGAATAGTTTGGATAGACGTCGTCTATCAGCTTCGAGTATATCTTGAGATTCTTCATCTCAAAGCACACCTGGCTCTTCTCCACCATTATCTTTACGTTGCCATCGCTTCCAAGAGACCTCTGAAGCTCCTGCACGGTCTTGGATGGAAGGACGATGTCCCTTTCGCTGTCCTTGGAAATCTCCATTTCCTTCTCAACAAGGGCAAGGCGACGTCCGTCGGTCGCAACCATGGTGAGCTTCATGTCCTTGAAGCTCATGAGCACTCCTTTGAGCGTGCGCCGCGTATCGTCCTGCGACGCCGCGTACGCAGTCTTGCGAAGCATCTCCTTCAGGGTCTGGCTTTCCATTTCATAGACGAACGAGTCGTCACCCTCCGGAAGCCTCGGGAAGTCGGAAGAGGGAAGACCGGAAAGACGGAACTTTGCGGAGCCCGCAACTATAGTCCCCTTCTGCTCCTCTCCCACGTCGACTTCGACTGGAACCTCCCCGGCCTTTGATATTGAATTGAAAAGGAGCTTCGCGGGCAGCGTTGCCGATCCGCTTTCCACTACTTCGCACTCCACAGACGACTTGATCGATATGTCAAGATCGGTCGTCGTCATGGTTAGAGTGTTTCCCTCTGCTTCAAGAAGCACATTCTGAAGAATCGGAAGAGAGCTCTTCGCCCCCACTATGTTCTGCACTCCCTTCAGTCCTTCTATGAACTGCGCCTTTGTTATTTTGAACTTCATTTTGCCTCCTTGATTTTCGTTGTCATAGATTGTACCAAATATTCATGATTATATAAATAGAAATCTTTAAAATTTAATAGGGATGTAGATAGTGTTCACATCTTCCATTGTCCCTGTATTCATTGGGCTTTTAGCTTGTTCGCCTGTAGGGAACCTGTTTGTCGTTCTGTAGAGTTGATTTGACATCGGCTTGCTTGGTTTGACAAGGGTTGATAAACCCGCGAGTTGTCTACACTTCTGTTTACTAGATCTAGAACTCCATTTTGTCGGACGGAGTGTACCCCAGTTCGCTCAATATTTCGTTAAGCGACTTTCTCAGGTCTTCTTCCACGTCGAGCCTCTTTTCAATTGTCTTTACTCCGTGTACGATAGTGGCATGCGTCTTTCCGAATAGCTTGGCGACTTCCGATAGGCTGTTTGGCGCGCATTTCCTCGATATGTACATGGCCAGCTGCCTTGGAGTCACGAGGGACTGGGTTCTGTCGGGGGAAAGTATCTGGGAGAGTGTAACTCCGTACTTCTTCGAGACGCACTCCTGTATCTCATTTATGGTTATCTTCCTCAGTGACTGTTCCTTGTCTATGAAGTCCTTCAGGAGAATGGACAGGAATTCGCTCGTAAGCTGCTGGGTGGGATTGAGTGACAAGGCGACGTGAACCTTTGAGAGCGCTCCTTCCATTGCCCTTACGTGGCTTTTTATGTGTTCCGCGATGAACTGCAGAGTTGGCTCGTTGATTGAGGGGACAAGGTTTTCCGCCTTCTTCTTCAAAATAGCAAGGCGGGTCTCGTAGCCTGGCGCCTCTATCTCCTGCACCAGGCCTCCCTCGAACCTCGATATAAGGCGCTCCTCAAGAGCCGGCAGATTCTTGGGGGCCACGTCCGAGGTCATGACTATCTGCTTGTGGTTTGTGGTGAGGAAGTTGAACGTGTTGAAGAACTCCTCCTGGCACTGCTTTCCCTTCTGCAGGAACTGGATGTCGTCAACCAGCAGGACGTCTATGTACCTGTACTTTCTCTTGAAGGACTCCATGCCCTTCTGCTGCAGGGCGTTGATGTACTCGTTAAGAAAAGTCTCGGCCGTAAGGTAGCATACCGACAGCATCGGATTCTTGCGCCTGATTTCGTTGCCGATCGCCTGCATCAGGTGAGTCTTTCCAAGACCCGTTCCTCCGTGTATGAAAAGGGGGTTGTAGTTTTTCTGTCCCGGGTTGTTTGCAACCCCCATCGCGGCGGAGAATGCCCAGCTGTTTGAAGGACCCTGTACGAACTCCTCGAAGGTGTAGTTCTCCTCCAGGGGGAGAGTCGATATGAACGGGCTTTGCTGGGAGGAAGGCGGCTTGGGAACCGGCGCGGGTGAAGGAGGGGCAGTGAATACTATCGAAGGCTTTAATGAAGTGTCGTGTCTGAACGACACTTCGGATATGTGCGCGGCCCCGGCTAGGGACAGCGATATCTTGAGTTTTTCCGTATAGCGTTCAGTCAGAAAGTCTGCCGCGAACTTGTTGGAGGTATAGACTACGAATGTACCATGCTCCTCTGATACAGAGGAAATCATGGAAAAGTAGTTCTCCGCCTGGGCGCGGTCCTGCGCGCCCGAGATAGAAGACAGGTATATTGTCTTCGCCCTCTCCCACAGATTTTCTATAGATGATGAAGTGTCCATGGTTTCTCCATTTGCTACTAATATAACACAGTGAGAGAAAGTTATCAACAACAAAGAATCAAAAGATGTGACAAGGTTATCAACAAACAATGTTGATAAGTTAGACATGTCCTCTTTTTATGATTATGGAGAGTATGGAAATGTCGGATGGATTGACTCCCGGTATTCTGCCTGCCTGGAAGAGGTTTTCAGGTCTGTGCTTTTTGAGCTTATCCCTGCTTTCGTATCGGATGGCGGTGCATTTGTCATAGTCAAGCCATTTGGGTATAATGGTGCTTTCTTCGCTTTTCAGTCGTGCCACCTCCTTTTCTTCCTGTTTTATGTAAGGTTGATAGTGACGCATAATCTTAATTTCATTTTTGATGTACTCTTCAGAAAACCATATTTCAGGGTGAATTGATGTACCTCGAAAACTTTGGAGGAACTGCCGCGCCAGGTTTTCTTCGCTTTCTCTTATTGAGGTTTCAGAAACCGGTATGAATATTGAATTTGAAGGATGGCATTGTTTACGAGAGTTGTGTCCATTACAACTGTTGACTTCCTTTGAATCATAAGTTTCTCCGGTGTCATGTTGGTCATAAGCAATTGGATCGTTTTTCAATTCATTGTTTGAGGTGGTACTAAGACTAAGCTGCGTTTGCAAGTCTTGGGTATTGTGGTTATATTGACAATCAGTGTGGTTGCGGTGGTCGGAGCGAGAAAAGGACGATGACGGTAAATCTTCTGAGTTGTCCTGCGACTGACGACTTGTCAGAGGAACAACTATCCCCTTTTCACTTTCATTGGATATGTAATCAGTCTTGTCCGAGACAACCATAGCCAGGTACAGATCAAGTGCTTTTGTGGATACGATTTGCTCGCGTGTCAATATTCCGACTTTATCGGCTACTGCAGATAGTCGAAGCCGGGCGTTGTCCTGGCGAAGGAGCAGACGCCTTTCCGCCCTGCTTGTGAACATACGATATGGTTCATCCGTCCCCTTGGTCACCAGGTCGTCGATCATCACCCCGATGTAGGCGTCGCTTCTGCTTAATGTTATTGCATCTTCTCTGTTGGATTTTCTTGCCGCGTTTATGCCAGCCATAATTCCCTGCGCGGCCGCCTCCTCATAACCTGTGGTACCGTTGATTTGTCCTGCGAAGAAAAGATTTGAGACATTTTTAGATTCCAGTGAATGAAACAGTTCACGTGCGTCGATGGAATCATATTCGATGGCGTAAGCGTATGCCGCGAATTCCGCATTCTCGAGTCCGTGAACGGATCTCACCATAGTTTCCTGTACATTCTTCGGCAGGCTGCAGCTGAGTCCGTTCGGGTAGATGATTTTGCCTTCAGAGTCCTCTGGTTCAAGAATGACGTGGTGGCTGTTAGCATTCTTGAACCTTACTATCTTGTCTTCGATCGATGGACAATATCGCACACCAGTTCCCGTGATTGCTCCGCCGTACAGAGCTGATTTATCTAGGTTTAAGGTGATTATTTCATGTGTAATGGTGTTTGTGTGGGTCATCCAGCACGGCAGTTCTGCCAAATTGTTCCACGTGGAACAATTTTGAGGGCAACCTGGG
>Ga0310695_10014211_pt1 | contig 10789 bp, 15 predicted proteins | sample RumenRJG_04DNA_FD_203882 | JGI IMG/M metagenome (GOLD analysis project Ga0310695, IMG submission 203882) | Bovine rumen microbial communities from Lethbridge, Alberta, Canada - RJG_04 (v2) (version 2) | ecosystem: Host-associated > Mammals > Digestive system > Stomach > Rumen | place: Canada... | reverse complement strand
GGAATCCGCCCAGACAGTGGAAGGGGACGTGCCGCTGTAACCGCGGATGTCCACAGTGGAATGTCCGTCGGAGTAGGTGAATACATCGGTGGTGCCATGCTGATTGACGGCGCCATCGGCGAAAAGGGTGAAACCGAACTCGGAAGGGCCACCGGCGACCTCGCCGCCCTGGCCCCTGAGCCATTCCTTGGCGGCATCGAAATCGCCACCGGTCGCTTCCAGGGCCTGCTTGCAGAGAAGCATGCTCACCTGGGTCGCCTTGCGCAATTCGTTAATCTGTGCCACCGTAACCATAATGTATCCTTTGTTGAGTAATAGCGCGACATTTCGGATGACTAATAGGTTGAAGGACCGGGTATGATCCGGCAACCTCTGGCGTCACAAGCCAGAACTCTACCAGTTGAGCTACCTTCAACATAATAGAGGAGAGGACAGGGCTCGAACCTGCAAGCAGCTTTTGAGGGCCACGGGGGCTTAGCAAGCCCCTGCCTTACCAATTAGGCTACCTCTCCAAATAGCTCCGACAGCTCGACTCGAACGAGCAACCGGTTCATTACGAATGAACTGCTCTACCAATTGAGCTATGTCGGAATAGTAGCGCCTACGGACGGGCTTGAACCGCCAACTACCTGATTACTAATCAGGTACTCTACCAATTGAGTTACCTAGGCAATTTAATCAGCGTGAGTGGGTACGATCCACCGACCTCATGCTCCCGAAGCATGCGCTCTACCAGCTGAGCTACACACTGATTTAGCGGAAGCGGAGGGACTCGAACCCCCAAATCTTTCGACCGGCAGAGTTCAAATCTGCTCCACCACCAGTTGTGGGACGCTTCCATAGCGGAAGCAGCAGGACTTGAACCTACATGAGGAACTTCCTCACCGCCGGGTTCGAGCCGGGGGCCTTACCAATTAGGTCTATGCTTCCAAAGTTCGCGGAAATGGGAGGGCTCGAACCTCCATGCAGCTTTCGCCACCACGCTCCATTCCAAGGAGGGCCAATACCAATTATGGGACACTTCCAAATATGCCAGGTGTGAGAGTCGAACTCACTTTCTCGGGGTTTCAGTCCGGTCCATTCCCACGATTGGATGCCCTGGCGAGCATTTTATTTATATACGCCAATTAAATTTCTATCCGGCTTAAATGAATGTTTACTTGCAGAACATGACGAAAAAATTGGTATAAATTTATTAAAAATAACACGCATACGACTTCTTGTTCTATTCTTACGACGAGAAAAGTCTGACAATGAAGTACAATCGCTACTATGATACTCATCCCATAATTCGCGAGCACGTCGTATTGACTGTTCAGCCTTTTCATGCTGATGAATCGTTGGTTGTTTGCGTTTTGGGTTTGCTAAAAATTTGGGTGGCCGACATACCCCATTTCCATTGTATAAATATAAAATTGATTGTGTTTGACCATTATATACATACCTTCCAGGAACCCAATGATGGTCATCCGGCTGTTGTGCAAATAATTTTGATTCACCGGTAGAATAATTGGTGTACCATTTATTACCATAATTTGAATTATTGCACCCGCTTTGCAACGATGAAGTCATTTTTCCAATAATCTTAGCATAGCTTGTACGCAAATGTTCGTATGCCCTAGAAAATATATACCGCTCATGAAATTCGCCGGTCGCTCGCATATTCCAAAATGCACATACCATTTTATTATGTTCCTGTGTACCAACAGAATAGATTTTAGTCAATAACCAATGGCATATAAAGTGCTCACGAGCAGTTAACAACGCCTTATTAGCAATAACATCCAAACCACCCAAGGCGCGAGGTAATATATGATGATTTTCAAAATAATGCCCATTACGTTTTTGCTGTCGCCGATCATGATATTCGGCCTTTGCACGTAATACAATACTTACATATATTTTACGATAATCCATATTACTTCCCATTTAATAGAGCACTTAGCAGGACTCGAACCTGCGAAGGGAATACCCAGCAGATTTGCAGTCTGCTTCCTTTGCCGCTCGGATTCATAAGTGCATTTTAATAATCAGTTACAAAAAGTGGTTCGGCCTTGTTCAACTTGTTCAGCCGTTCAATCAGCTGTTCAGCGGCCCGCCGTGCGGTACCGTGAGGCATAAACAAGCTTTGATCGTACTTATCCAACTTCTTCGCATTCTCTGAACACGAAACCACCGATGCAACACCGTTGCGTGGTGTGTACTCGATGCCACGGAAGTAATCATCAAACCCGTCACAGTTGTCACAATCAGTCGATGCCAACAGGTGATATACTGCACCAGAACTATATTCTACACGAAACGCTATGCTTTCTGATATCATAATTCCTCCGGGAATTCCACAGCGTAAAACTATATCCCGAAGACAGGCGTCGAACCTGCATGCTGCATGCGAATACAGCGCCGGATCCTAAGTCCGGGGTGTCTACCAATTCCACCACCTCGGGGACATTCGTTGGCCTGCCCGGTTTCGAACCAAGACCGCAGGCTTCAAGGGCCCCCGTGCTACCGTTACACCACAAGCCAATAATAGCCCCTCCGAGGCTCGAACTCGGGTGCCGGGATTGAGAATCCCGTGACTTAACCGCTGGTCTAAAGGGCCAAATAGTCGGCACAGGGGGGATCGAACCCCCACGACCTTGCGGCCACCAGACCCTGAATCTGGCGAGGCTACCAGTTACTCCACATGCCGATAGTCGATCTGGTGGGACACGAACCCACAATTCCTTTCGGACGACGCATTTTGAGTGCGTTGCGTATGCTTTCCGCCACAGATCGGTATATAAAGCGCCTATCCGGGGTCGAACCGGAACCAACTGCTTGGAGGGCAGTGATGCAGCCAATACACCATAGGCGCATAATGCGGGCGACGAGTTTCGAACTCGCAGCCCCCGGATTAAAAGTCCGGTGCTCGACCAGTTGAGCTTCGCCCGCAGGCTGTCGCAACTGGACGGCAGTTGCCACCTTTATAATCGTTTCTGTTTCTTCATAGTTGCATTCTCCTATCGGCGATATGGGACTCGAACCCATATGCACATTTCGTGCTTCGGATTTTAAGTCCGAATTGTCTTTCCAGTTCCAGCAATCGCCGGATTGTTGTTTAGTCTCGATGGCTGGGCTCGAACCATGCACGCATATTTCAGCACCAGCCCCTCAAGCTGGCGGGTCTACCAAATTTCCCCACATCGAGATAGTTGCCCGTGATGGATTTGGACCACCGTGAGAATCCCGCGTTCAGAGCGCGGCGCCTTACCGGACTTGGCTAACGGGCAATAAGCGGCATACGAGGTTCGAACTCGTGACCTCAACCATGGCAAGGTTGCGCTCTACCAACTGAGCTAATGCCGCGATTATCATTCATATATTCCTATCAAATCCCGGTTAGATTTACACCTAAACAATTTCCCCTGCCCATGCATACGGTATTTAGGAATATATTTTTTGAACTTGTTTGATAATGCCATTTTACTTATACCAAGTTCATTTGAATAGTCTTCCAATTTAGAATAGCAACCACGATGAAACTCATCCCAGATAGCACGCGCCTTTTCAATCGCTTTGGCATGGGCTTCAATTTGTGCTGGCGTGAGTTTATGCGGTTTATTCATATTATTTTTTCGTCGTTCTTCTTTCTGTCTATTACGCTCATCAATTTTATGTAGCATTCGTTGATGTCTTATTAGCTGACGAATGCTAGATGACTGTCCATTAAATACATTTCTACCAGGAACCCATTCAGAGGATATTGGATCAGTTCTGAATGCACGAGATTCTCCGGTGTACATTGAAGTAAACCATTTAGTACCATAATGCGAATTTTTGCAACCACGCTGGTCAATCACTTCTTTCTGACGAGTCGAAAATTCGGAACGCAAAAATTCATAAGCCCGCGCATTGACATAACGTTGTCCTTTATATCTCCGCGGGCTTCGCCGCATACGCCATAATGCATTAAGCATTTTACCCCGTTCAGAACTTCCAGCCGGATACATTTTCACCAATAGCCAATGACAAATAAAATGCTCACGGGCTGTGAGAACAACCAAATTACCCTTCGAATTATCACCGCCGAGTGATTTGGGGATAATATGATGAATTTCAAAATATACACCATCATGCTTCATTTGCATGCGCTCATCATGTTCAATTTGCGCTCGCAATACAATACACGTATATATTTTAGCATAATTCATAATAGTTCCCGGTGTTTAGTTCTAATTGGTACAGATGGTTTTATTATAGCTCCACCTCCTGGATTCGAACCAGGAACCTGACGGTTAACAGCCGACTGCTCTACCAGTTGAGCTAAGGTGGAATAAAGAATAGTGGGTGTGGATGGATTCGGACCATCAAAGGCATAGCCGTCGGTTTTACGGACCGAAGAAGATCTCCAGCTCTTCGGCACACCCATAAAAATTCGCAGGGACTGAGAGATTCGGACTCCCGACATGCAGTTTTGGAGACTGCCGTTCTTCCAGCTGAACTAAATCCCTATATTCGTACTCGATCTTGGATTCGAACCAAGGTTGTTTCTGCTTGTAAGGCAGACGCCATCGACCATCTAGGCGAATCGAGTATATAACGGGACCAACGGGGATCGAACCCGTGCCTACAGCGTGACAAGCTGTTGTCCGTACCACTGAACGATGGTCCCAAAATGGTTAACGCAGCCCCCGGTGCTTTAGGTTCTTATGTTGTTTCGGCGCTTTATACCGACCGACCTTAACTTTGTCGGAGCCGGCATTCTTTAACTGCCGGGCTGCATCGTTGCGGAAGAAGGATTTGAACCTTCGACCAACGGATTATGATTCCGCTGCTCTGACCGGGCTGAGCTACACCGCAATAATTTGTTCGTGCTCCTACCTGGGCTCGAACCAGGATCCACAGATTAAGAGTCTGCTCGTCTAGCCATTGACATATAGAAGCATAGTCCTCACCCCTGAACTCGAATCAGGAACCTCTACCTTATCAGAGTAGCTATCTAACCAATTGATATAGATGAGGATGGTGGAGCACGATGCAACCTAGGCTGCTTCCCGGCAAAGCCGGATGGATACTGCCCCAAAATCCATTTAGTAGCGCTGCCGGGATTCGAACCCGAGTTCCATGGTTGAAAACCATGTGTCCTAGGCCTCTAGACGACGGCGCCATAAGATGTAGTGATTCTGCCTGGGGTCGAACCAGGAATCTTCTCGTTCGTAGCGAGATGCCTTCAAATCCATTTGGCGACAGAACCATAGTGGAACGTGACGGGATTCGAACCCGTGACCTCTTCGGTGCGAACGAAGCGCTCTTCCAACTGAGCTACACCCCCATAGAGTAGTGGATACATATCGGGCTCGAACCGATGACCTCCTGAGTGCAAATCAGGCGCTCTACCAAAACTGAGCTAATGACCCATAGTGTACTGGACCGATATCGGGCTCGAACCGATGACCTCCTGCATGCCATGCAGGCGCTCTACCAAAACTGAGCTAATGGCCCATAATAAAAGTCATCCGAAATGTCAATCTGCTGCTAGGCTTCACGAGCCAAGCGTTAGTGGAACGTGACGGGATTCGAACCCGTGACCTCCTCGCTGCCAGCGAGGCGCTCTTCCAACTGAGCTACACCCCCAAATCGTAGGTAATTAAAAAAACAGGTTGCTCTTTCGTTGCAACCTGGTTCCTTATCAACCCAACCTAAAAGGAATTTTTACCAGTGCAACGGCCCCAATTTCTTGGCGCAACCGAGATTACGTTCTGCGGCGGCAAAACTAATCGTGCGATAATCCAAGTGTGACAGTTGCTGTTTCATAGTAAAATTTTCTCTTACGACATATTGTTTATATAAATGGTAGAAATAAAATGATGGATTTTCAAGGGTAAAATGCAACTTTTTATGTAAAAAGAAGTTTACATTTATTTACGCTTCGGTCAAGTGGGTCGAAAAGTCAGGGTGTGCGGACTTGTAGACCGGTTCCAGTTCATCCAGTTTCCCGGTGAGCCACTTGATATTATCCCCATTGAACCATGTCTGGTGCTTGGTCACATCGTTGTCATCATGCACCTTCGTCCACGATGTACGCACGATTACCTTCGGTGCACCCTCCGGCAACCCCAGGGGACCGCTGATGCTAATGAACAAATAATGTGAATCGTCTATATTGAAGTTGGCACGGTACTTCTCGATGGCATCAATATCGTGGGAGATGAACGACTTGGACGGTTCCGCGTTCGCAATTACATTGAGTATCTTGTCCCTCATTTTCGAAGTGAACCGGTGGTACTTGCCGAACTCGTAGATGTGGTTCTTCTCCACGTAGTCAGAATAGAGCGCATCGAAGAACTCTTCTGCCCTGTCCTTCGGCATACTGCCGGCTGCCCTGCACTGGCTGCGGAAATACTTCTTGAACCCTTCTGCATCCATGTTGCATGGCGGGCATGCGTCCACGACATGCCACCCGAAATCTTGAAGCGGAACGAACCCGGCCATTTTGAGCATCACCGTAAGGTGAATGTACCGGTCGTCCATCGGCTGCCCGGTGATGTCATAGAGCGGCATGTGGTCGCCAATCCAGTTCAGCAACTTGTTGAACGGGGTGCACAGGAGATGCCATGGCCTCCTGAACAGCGTGTAATACAGGCTCGGCTTGATGAGCAGGGCGTTGCGCGTATATGTGGTGTCGGCATACTTGGCGAGTTGATCCTTGGACATCCTGATGCAATCGTCCATCTCAGTCAGCGTCTTGACATATTCTTCCATGGTCATAAAAATAACCCCGGTTACTATCCGGGGTAAAACTATTTCAAACCCGCTACGAAGCGGATTTTATGCTACTCGTAGCGGCCTATGCGCGGCTTCCGAAGATAAGGCTGAACGAGTTCATGAAGTCCTCGGCGCTTTCCGCATAGGAATTCTCGGGGGAGTAAGTCTCGCCGGTGAGCTCGGCCTGCATCTTCTTGAATTCACCATACGGATCACCGTTCACATTGTAACCACGTTCGCCAAGCGGTTCCAGGAACAGCGTCTGGACGTATGCATCCAGTTCGGCCTCCTCATCATTGGTGAAACGGGCACTGTTGTCAAACGAGTTCAGCCGTTCAAGGATAAGGTTATGGCCGTACATGGGATTGTCCATGGCCATGCGGTTGAACCGGGTAAGGGCATCCATTCCCGGTTCCTTCACGGCCTCGGCCCTTCCGCCGAAGACAATCATGTTCGGTGCATCAGCTGACATTAGTAGTTTCCTCTGCCGTAATAGGCGTCATTGTCCCAGTCGTAGCAGTCCTTTTCGGGGAGAATGTAGTGTCCACCGACACCCACCGGGTCACCCAGGTCTTCGCGCTTGAAATCAGCGTCAAAGAAATTTTTCGCCGGCTTGAAATACTTTCCGGTGACCGTGGAGAACACCTCGTCACCATCAGGGCTTACCCACCAACCGACTTGCAGCGGCTGGTTGTACAGCGGTTCCCGATAGACCGGATTAAGGGACTGTTCAATCTGGTCCAGTGGAATACCGTTCAGGTGCGGGCCATAGATGCCCGGCTTGTCCTTGTAGTCCACATACTTCCATCCCTTCATGTCCCCGATACGGGCACCGGTGAAGTTCCATGTGCCCACGCGGTACAGGGTGTTGGCGCTGTTGCGGGATTCGTCCACGAATTCATGTGCAGCATTCCTTACCTCGCCAACGGCATCGATGGCCTTCGGGGCCCCAGCGGTCACGCCGGCACCAAGCGCGGCACCGATTGCAAGAGCAAGGGCATGCTTCTTCACATAGTCAGAAATAGTGCCGGTTACACTTTCGGCAACCATCGGGTACTGGCGCTTCTCAATCGAACCGTCATCCGCGGCTCCCGTATAGTGTACCGGGGCCACATAGGAAGATTTCGGGGGAATAGCCATCGCATCGCCATACAGTTTGGCCGCGACAGTCTTCGGGGAGACAGTAGTCTCGAACGCCTTGAACACGTAATCGCTGTTCTTCTTGAACGCCTCGTTCACGGCATATTCGGTGATGTCCTTGCCCATGGAGATGACCATGTTACGGAACTCGGTACCGACCTTTATCATGTAGTCGTCAAGAGTAGCTTCCAGGCCAACATCGGATGCCGAAACGGCATCGGCAACCGCCTCGCACAGGGTGCGCATGCCGGTCTCCTTGGCCAGCGTTTCAAGATAATCTAGGTACTTTGTAAACTGCACGATAAACCGTCCCTTATTGTATCTGGGAACAGATTTATAAGATTTCCACTAGAAGTTCACGTTAACAAAACGGAATGTCGTCGGATTTTACACCGAACTCCTTTTCCAGTTCCAGGTACCTGGCATTGTATTCGGGGCTATTCTTGATCTCTTCCCGAATTTCATCCGCAGTCTTCCCGGCATCGCAAAAACCTGCAGGATCATACCGATTGGCTGCATGAAGAATCCTGTCATTCACCTTGTCATTGAGTTCACGTGCAAGCTGTCGCTGTATCTGGCGTTCCGTGATGTCGCAAAGATAGGTCACGACAGCCACATACTGGGTAGCAAACTCCGCATCGGACACCCTGTCACACAGCATGCGGCCTTTCTGTGATATAAGGCATGATGAAAGGCTGACGTTCTGAACTTCGTGCGTTTCGGAAAACTGGTTGACCATGTCCTGAACCTTCTCCAGGTCAAACCCATACATGAAGTTATACCGGTTCTTCCAGATATGTGGTGGACGGATTGTTGTCGTTTCGACCTCGTTCATCAATCTTCTCCTTTCGGCACCTCCATTGTAACACCCTTATACGTTAAGAATTCATCTGCTCAGCGAATTTATTGAAATCTTTCTCGCTAAGAATCTTGTACTCGAAACTGGTTAGTCCGCCGTTTCCATTAAGGACTACATTGTCCAATATGAATTCATGGTTGCTTTTATGCATCTGGGCTGGCTTTTCGATTAGGCGAAATACTACAACGGATGACTTTCGTATGTATGTCGGGCCGTCCATGGTTCTAATACACGCAAACGCCGCATCATCACGTGGCGTGGTATCTGCTTTAGGCACCTCTTTCTGTTCAACTGGTTCGGATGGCGTTTCTTCATCGGAACCTATCTGTTGCCAACTTAACGGTCTAGTCATAAACACCCTTCCTGTTTTATACGTTGATTTCAATGCCGTATGCACCTATGGCCTGCATGCGCTGTTCGGGACAGTGGATATTTACCGTCTTGTCGCAGGAATAGCCGCAATGTGGGCACCGGCACGTATAGTTCACGTAATCAAACGCACCACGGCCCTGACGGGTGACCTTGGCCTCTCCGAGGTCGGCATCGAAAATGCAGTCACATTCCTCGCATACGAAACGGATCTTCTTGGTAGTGCCTTCACGAACGATATCCATTAGTTGTACTCCTCTGCAAGATATACCCGCTGGTCTGCGGGAATCCACTTTACGAAACCGGTTTCCACCTTTTCAAGCCGGACGATAAGGATACCGCTCTTCTTGGAGACTACCGGATTGCCGGTCTTCTCGTAAGTCCACTTGGAATGTGGTGTAAGTTTGATGTAGGTGCCGATGTGGAGGTCACCTATGATTGCTGTCTTGTGCTCGGGCATATTATTCCTCCCCGCTGTCATCTTCTTCCCCATAGGGATAGAGGTCTATGGTTTTACCCGCGTGGTCGGGTGAAACGGAGCCGACCGTGTGGGGGTATTTCTCCTCCCGCATGAAGATGATTTGGTAATCGGAACATCCGAGGGAGATCATGGTTTCCAGATGTTTGTAGAGTTGTAGGGCCGTCATGGGTTTGTTCCTTTTGAGATGTTTAAAAGCCAGTCCTGCTTCACGGCGTTGGTGTGCGCATTCACCACCGTTATTTTCAGCTTGTCGATAGGGTTTCGAGGCTTTGGGCCGCCACCTGCCCTTACGCATCCGTTCATTTGAGCACGTGCGATCAACGGGACGTGCCCAGGACTGTTATGGCAACCTAGCTAAATTTATCGGCAACTGCACCAGCGATGATACCAAGTATCACGATAGCGACCATCAGTTCGATAAGCGTTACACCTTTCTTCATGTTTCCACCTAATATACCTTGAAATTCGTGTCACCGCACACCATCGTCGAATCGGACGCCTGGTAGCAGTCATTGTAATTCGCATTATTTCCACTATCGCTGGAACACCCGACCATGTAGAACATCGCGGCAATGGCGCCCAGGGCGATCAGCCACATCACGTATGCAAGTTTCATATATCCTCCGGCGGTTCATGTTCCACCTTGTGAAGTTCGACTTCCCCCACCTTGCGCATGTCCTCGATGTCGCTCAAAGTGACATCCACCTCCAGCTGCTTGGTGGTATGCTGGTTCAGCTTGACATACTTGATAGGAACCGCGGTGAACGTTATCACCGAGCCCGGTTCCAACTGTTCGCACCATGGGCCGACCCGGACCCAGACATGGTCGCAAATCTGGATATGGCGCTCATCCATGATGGCATACAGCAGGGCAAATTTCCCGTAGCAGTCCACCTTGATGAAGGTCGCCTGGTATCCATGGCGTTCCATTGTCTGTCCGAGGTTCCTCATGCCACTAGTCCAACAGTTTCAAGAATTCGTCCAAAGTTTCGGGGGTGTACACGTCGATGCGCTGTCCAGCCTTCTTGTACTCGTCGATAGCCTTGACCTTCTTCGGACCGGCATTGTCGCCAAGGAGAACGAGGTTGCACTTCTTGGTGATGGAGGAGCAGATGGTTCCGCCATTGGCCACCACCATGTCCTTGAACACATCGCGGTCCAACTTGGAGAAGGTGCCAGTCATGATGCACACC
>Ga0310695_10014208_pt1 | contig 10790 bp, 8 predicted proteins | sample RumenRJG_04DNA_FD_203882 | JGI IMG/M metagenome (GOLD analysis project Ga0310695, IMG submission 203882) | Bovine rumen microbial communities from Lethbridge, Alberta, Canada - RJG_04 (v2) (version 2) | ecosystem: Host-associated > Mammals > Digestive system > Stomach > Rumen | place: Canada... | reverse complement strand
GCGGACAATGTCGGTACACATCTGGAACAACTACTTCGACGGCTGCGCCAAATACGGCGTGGGAGCCACTACGGGATCGAGCGTCTTCGTTGAGAACAACTATTTCCGCCATACCAAAGACCCCGTCATGATCTCGCTGCAGGGCACCGATGCCAAGGGCGACGGCACCTTCTCGGGCGAGGACGGCGGAATGGTGAAGGCTTTCGGCAACCTCATCACGGAGAAGGGCAAGTCGAGCAACTTCACCCCCATCACCTACGCCGACAACCCGACATCGTTCGACTACTACGAGGCATCTTCGCGCGATGAGCAGGTGCCTTCGACGGTGGTATCGCTCATAGGCGGAAACAAGTATAACAACTTCGACACCGACCCGCAGCTGATGTACCCCTATAGCGTCGATGAGGCTTACGACGTGCCGGCATTGGTCATGGGATGGACGGGAGCAGGACGCATCGGTCACGGTGACCTGCAGTGGACGTTCAACAACGCTGCTGACGACGAGGACTTCGAGATCAACAACGCTTTGGCAGCCGCCATCGATGGCTACCAGTCGAAGTTCGTTGGCTTCTTCGGCGAGGAGACAACGACACCCGACAATCCGGACAACCCTGATAATCCCGACAATCCGGACGACCCCAATCCGCAGGGAGGCGTTATTTCCGCCAGCACCAACTGCCACTTCACGGGCATGCAATGCTCTAACCCCTCGTTCACCATCTCGGGCAACTATTCCAACAGCAAAGGTTCCATCACCGTCGGTGGTGTCACCTATAGCGAATGCCTGAAGATGGAGAAAGACACCAGCGTGAAGTTTGAGACCTCCGTGCCAATGCAGATGACGCTCTATTTCGGTCCGTCGGAGCAGGCAAGCATCAAGGTGGACGGCACGGCTTATTCTGATTCGGCCAACAAGATAACCATCGACATAGAAGCTGGAACACACGAACTGACGAAGAACAAGTCGGTCAACCTCTTCTACATCGACTTGGTGGCGCAGGAGAATTGATAATTGATAATTGATAATTGATAATTGACAATTGATAATATCGAAGCCTCGAAAAGGGGCTTCGATGTTTTTTTGTTATTTTTTTTGAGGATTTTGTTTGCGTTTCAAAATAAAACCATTATCTTTGCAAAACAATTCACATATTATTCATCTATTACTCAAAACAATTAAACAAACTCGAGACATGCAAAACACGAATCAAACACGTAGCCAGCAACTCATGGAGCTGGAGGAGAAGTATGGTGCGCACAACTATCATCCGCTGCCAGTAGTACTGAACAAAGGTAAGGGCATCTATGTCTGGGATGTTGAGGGAAAGAAGTATTTCGACTTCCTCTCGTCTTACTCTGCCGTCAACCAGGGTCACTGCCACCCACGCATCGTCAAGGCCCTGAAAGATCAGGCCGACCAGCTCTGCCTCACCTCGCGCGCTTTCTACAGCGAGCCGTTCTGCGAGTATGAGAAGTTCATGCACGACTTCTTCGGCTACGACCGCGTGCTGCCCATGAACACCGGTGCCGAGGGCGTGGAGACAGCCCTGAAGCTGGCTCGCCGCTGGGGTGCCGTGAAGAAGGGTATTCCTAACGACAAGATCAAGATTATCTGCTGCGAAGGCAACTTCCACGGACGTACCGTGACGGTCATCACGATGAGCAACGACCCCTCGTCGTTCGAGAACTACGGACCGCTCACACCAGGCTTCATCCGCATTCCCTATAACGACGTGAAGGCCCTCGAAGAGGCACTCAACCAATATGGCGACGAGGTGTGCGGCTTTATTGCCGAACCTATCCAGGGCGAGGCTGGCGTCTTCGTACCCGACGACGGCTATCTGAAGCAGTGCTACGACCTCTGCAAGAAGCACAATGTGCTGTTCATCGCAGACGAGGTGCAGACGGGTATCGCCCGTACGGGTAAGATGCTCTGCCACCAGCACGACGGTATCCGTGCCGACATCGTCATCCTCGGCAAAGCCCTTGGCGGCGGTGTGCTGCCCGTTTCGGCTTGTCTGGCCGATGACGACATCATGCTGAACATCAAGCCCGGCGAGCACGGTTCGACGTTCGGCGGATTCCCGCTTGCTGCCCGCGTGGCCATGGAAGCCCTGAAGGTGGTTGTCGACGAGCACCTCACGGAGAACGCTGAGAAGATGGGCCGGATCTTCCGCGAAGAGGTGATGAAGATCAACTCGCCCTTCATCGTACAGGTGCGTGGTCGAGGTCTGCTCAACGCCATCGTGACGAAGCCCATCGGCGACAAGACGGCGTGGGACATCTGTCTGAAGATGAAGGAGAACGGACTGCTGGCCAAGCCGACGCACGACGATATCATCCGCTTCGCTCCGCCGCTCTGCATCAACGAGGCCGAAATCAAGGAGGCTATAGCCATCATCAAGAAGACATTCGAGGAGATGAGCGCATAGCAGAACTCCTGCAGCAGCCTTTCAAGACAATAATCTGGGAGGGTGTACCCCGACGACAGGGGGGTACACCCTCTAAAAACCTTATAGCAAGAATGGAAAAGACAGTGACTTTGACCTGCCTCAACAACGGCACGGAGGTAGAGGTTCCCATCGGTATGACCCTGGAGGAGGTTTTCCCCCTGACAGGACTGAAGATGAAGTATGGCCCTTTCAGCGCACGCGTTAATAATAAGGTAGAGGGGATGCACTACCGTATCTACCGTCCGAAGCAGGTGGAGTTTCTCGACATCTCCTCGCCATCGGGCAACCGTGCCTATACGCGCACGCTCTTTTTCATCCTCTGCAAGGCACTCCACGAGCTCTACGACGAACCGACCAACCTGCCGCCACAGGGCGAGGCGCCCGTTCCGGCAGCATGCAAGCGCGTGCAGGTCAGCATCGACATACCCGTGTCAAACGGCTATTATGTTGACGTGCAGATGGGGCGTCCCGTCACGCTCGACGACGTGGGGCTCATCCGCAAGCGTATGCAGCGCATCGTCAACAAGGCACTGCCCATCCATCGCTACGAAGCATCCACCGACGAGGTGGTCAACATGTTCCGACAGACGGGAGAACTCTCCAAGGTGAAGCTCTTCAGCAGTGCCGGAAGACTCAACACCATCTACTACGACATCGACGGCTATAAGGACTACTACTACGGTTCGCTGCTCACCAACACGCGGCAGGTGTACCTCTTCGGACTGGAGAAATACCACGACGGACTGCTGCTCCGCATCCCCTCGATGGAACATCCGTCGGAGCTGGGAGAGATGACCCACCAGGACAAGATGTTCAGCATCTTCAAGGAACACCACCGCTGGCAGGACATCCTGGGCATCAGAACCATCGGCGACCTGAACGAGGCCGTCGACCGTGGCGACAGCTCGCTCCTCATACAGGTGAGCGAGGCCCTGCAGGAGAAGAAGATAGCACAGATTGCCGAAGACATCGCCTCGCGCAAGGAGACACGTATCGTGCTGATTGCAGGACCGTCGTCGAGCGGAAAGACAACCACCTGCAAACGGCTCAACGTGCAGCTGCTCACCAACGGCATCAAGCCCGTGGGCATCTCGCTCGACGACTACTTCGTCAATCGCGAGCAGACACCGCGCGACGCAAAGGGCGACTACGACTTCGAACATCTCCACTCGCTCAACCTCGACCTACTCAACCAGCAGATGAACGCCCTGCTCAGAGGCGAAGAGGTGGAACTGCCGAAGTACAACTTCTATAAAGGCGAGAGCGAACGGAGTGGACGGAAGCTGCGGCTACAGCCTGGAGAGGTGCTCGTCGTGGAGGGCATCCACGCCCTCAATCCCGAACTTACGGCACATATCCCGCAGCAGCAGATCTATCGCATCTATGCATCGGCGCTGACAACCATCCTCCTTGACAACCACAACTACATCCCGACAACCGACAACCGGCTGCTCCGACGCATCGTGCGCGACCATAAGTATCGTGGCGTCAGCGCACAGGAGACCATCCGCCGCTGGGCCAGCGTGCGTGCCGGAGAGAACCGCTGGATATTCCCCTTCCAGGAGAATGCAAACGCGATGTTCAACACGGCCATGCTCTTCGAGCTCGCCGTGCTGCGCGAACAGGCCCTGCCCCTGCTCGAAGAAGTGCCGGAGGAGGTGCAGGAATATGCCGAGGCTTACCGACTGCGCAAGTTCCTGCGCTACATTCGCCCTATCCCCAACAACGAGATACCGCCCACGTCGCTCCTCAGAGAGTTCCTCGGAGGCAGTTCGTTCAAATATTGAGAGCCTGCATATTTATAAAGGTATTTTGCGCGGCGAACAACTGGATAGGAATTATTTTTCTGCATTTAACTTTTTTTGTGTGCCTTTCCTGACGAAAAAAGCAGGATTCTGAGTATCTTTGCACGCGAATCTGCAAAAGCGGATTTTCCAAAAACAACTAAAGTATGCAGAACCGCAATTTAATTTCTATCACAGACCTGACAAAAGAGGAGATCATCAAGCTCCTACGTCGGGCAAAAGAGTTTGAGCAGAACCCCAACCAGCGTATCCTTGAAGGAAAGGTGGTGGGGTCGTTGTTTTTTGAACCCTCTACTCGCACTCGACTGAGCTTCGAGACGGCCGTCAACCGACTCGGGGGGCGCGTCATCGGATTCAGCGACGCTTCGACCAGCAGCCAGTCGAAAGGCGAGACCCTCAAAGACACCATCATGATGGTAAGCAACTATGCCGACCTCATCGTTATGCGTCATCCCTTGGAGGGTGCAGCACGCTACGCCAGCGAGGTGTCGAAGGTGCCTATCATCAATGCCGGCGACGGGTCGAACCAGCATCCCACGCAGACGATGCTCGACCTCTACACCATCTATCAGACACAGGGAACGCTCGAGAACCTCACCATCACCATGGTGGGCGACCTGAAGTACGGCCGTACCGTCCACTCGCTGCTCGAAGCCATGCACTTCTTCAAGCCGCGCTTCAAGTTCGTGGCTTGCAACGAGCTGCGTATGCCGGAGCAATACAAGGCCTACTGCCGCAAGCTCGACATCGAATACGAAGAGACAACAGAGTTCAGCGAGCGCATCATCAACCAGACGGACATCCTCTACATGACACGCGTACAGCGCGAGCGCTTCAGCGACCTCATGGAATACGAGCGCGTGAAGAATGTCTACACCCTCACCGCTTCGATGCTCAAGGGCTGCAAGCCCAATATGCGCGTGCTGCATCCGCTGCCACGAGTCACTGAGATAGCTCAGGATGTCGACGATACACCGCAGGCCTACTATTTCGAGCAGGCTCGCAACGGTCTCTATGCCCGCCAGGCACTCATCTGCCGCGCCCTCGGTATCTAAGTAATATCGTTACAATCGTTACAATCGTTATACGTTACAATCGTTATAATCGTTACAATCGTTATAATTTTTCAATGAAGAACAATAAGAAAGAAATGGCCGTGGCCGCTCTGTGCAACGGCATCGTGATAGACCATATTCCTTGCAACTCGCTGTTCAAGGTGGTCAACCTGTTGGGACTCGATAAAATGCAGAACAGCGTCACTATCGGTAACAACCTCGACAGTGGCAGCATGAAGCGAAAAGGCATCATCAAGATTGCCGATGTCGACATCCCCGAAGAGACACTCAACCGCATCGCCGTCATCGCTCCCAACGCCGTGGTGAACATCATCCACGACTATGAGGTGGTCAAGAAGCACAAGGTGGAGCTGGCAGAAGACCTCATCGACATCGTCAAGTGCAACAACCCCAAGTGCATCTCGAACAACGAGCCCATGCACACCCACTTCCATGTCGTCGACGCCGATAAGCACATCCTGCGCTGCCACTATTGCGAGCGCATCGTCAACAGCGACGAAGTGGCACTCATTTGAATTGATAATTGATAATTGACAATTAAATATCTAAAATATTCACCTTAATAACAAAACAAACAATTATGCCAAGAAGTTTATCAGGAAGAAGTTTCTTGAAATTGCTCGACTTCTCCACAGAGGAAATCCAGTATTTGCTCGAACTCGCTAAGGACTTCAAACACCTTAAGCGCACAAACACACCGCACAAGTATCTCACAGGTAAGAACATCGTGCTGTTGTTCGAGAAAACGTCTACACGCACTCGCTGCTCGTTCGAAGTGGCTGGCAACGACCTCGGTATGGGTGTCACCTACCTCGATCCTGGTTCGTCGCAGATGGGTAAGAAAGAGTCGCTTGAAGACACTGCCAAGGTGCTTGGACGCATGTTCGACGGTATCGAATATCGCGGCTTCGACCAGCAGATCGTCGAAGACCTCGCCAAGTATGCCGGTGTGCCCGTGTGGAACGGTCTGACCACCGACTTCCATCCCACGCAGATGCTTGCCGACGTGCTGACCATCGAAGAGAACTTCGGCTACTATAAAGGCCTGAAGATGGTCTTCATGGGCGATGCACGTAACAACGTGGCCAATTCGCTCATGGTCGTCTCGGCTAAGCTCGGCATCAACTTCGTGGCTTGCGGACCGAAAGAGAACATGCCCGACGAGAAGCTCGTGGCCACCTGCCGTGAGATTGCCAAGGAGAATGGCTGCACCATCACGCTGACCGACGATGTCAAGGAAGGCACGAAGAACGCCGACGTCATCTATACCGACATCTGGGTGTCGATGGGTGAGGCTCCTGAGCTCTGGGAACAGCGCATCAAGCTGCTCAGCCCCTATCAGGTGAACGACGCCGTGATGGCCAATGCCAACGAGAATGCTATCTTCCTCCACTGTCTGCCTTCGTTCCACGACCTGGAGACAACCATCGGTAAGGACATCTACGAGAAGTTCGGACTGAAGGAAATGGAAGTGACCGACAAGGTGTTCCGCTCGAAGCAGTCGAAAGTGTTCGACGAAGCTGAGAACCGCATGCACACCATCAAGGCCGTGATGTTCGCAACGCTGAAATAAACATTTCTATATTGTAGTTCAGGAGTTCGGGAGTTCAGGAGTTCAGACAATGCTTTTGTTCCCTACAACCAAATGAACAGGAAACAGACAAATGTCTGAACTCCTGAACTCCTAAGCTCCTGAACTCCTTCTTTTTCTAAAAATACCAGGAAAAATGAGAAAGCGTCTTGTAATCGCTCTCGGAGGTAATGCCCTCGGCAAGACTCCCCAAGAGCAATTGGAACTCGTCAAGAACACGGCTTCGACCATCGTCGACCTCGTCGAGGAGGGCTACGACGTGGTCATCGGACACGGCAACGGTCCGCAGGTGGGCATGGTGAACCTCGCCTTCGAGTATTCGGCCAACAACGGCAGCGGCACACCGCTCATGCCCTTCCCCGAATGTGGGGCGATGACACAGGGATATATCGGCTACCACCTGCAGCAGGCTGTTGGCCGCGAACTGGCACGCCGCAAGATGAACGTACCCTGCGCCGCCGTCGTCACACAGGTGGTCGTCGACCCCAACGACCCGGCTTTTGAGAAACCCACCAAGCCCGTCGGCATGTTCTACTTCAAGGAGGATGCCGAACGCATGGCGAAGGAGACGGGATATACCTTTATCGAAGACTCCGGACGTGGCTACCGTCGCGTCGTGCCGTCGCCCATACCGGTGAAGATTGTCGAACTGCCCATCGTCGAGCAGCTTGTCAGCCAGCACAACATCGTCATCACCGTAGGCGGCGGAGGCATCCCTGTCATGGAGAAAGCTCCCGGCGACTACGAGGGAGTGGCAGCCGTCATCGACAAAGACCGTGCTTCGGCTAAGCTGGCTCTCGACCTCAAGGCCGACATGCTCGTCATCCTGACCGCTGTCGAGAAGGTGTCCATCAACTTCAACAAGCCCAACCAGTTCGACCTCAGCCGGATGACCATCCAGCAGGCTCGCGAATACATCCGTCAGGGACACTTCGCTCCGGGCTCGATGCTGCCGAAGGTGGAGTCGTGCATCTCGTTCGTCGAGAACACCACCGGCGGACAGGCTCTCATCACATCGCTCGAGAAGGCCCGCGAGGCCCTGCAGGGTAAGACGGGTACCGTGCTGGTGAAGGAATAAGGCCAGTCACGTCTGCGTCAAGATTCGTAAAAACAATAAAGAAGGAGCAGGCCTCATGAAGGCTTGCCCCTTCTTGTTTTTAATACGCGAGCTTTTTTTAGCTGCCTCTTGCTTGCTTGTTAAACAATCTTAAATAAAGGGCAGCTGACCTGTTTATTCATAGATTTTGAGTAACTTTGTCCCCAAGAAAAGACAGTTGTCCGTATACCATGATAAGAATACGCACTCCATATATCCTTTTCATCTGCCTGTTGGCTCTCCTGCAGGCCTGCCATAACCCCTCCCCCTTGGAGAGGCTGGGAGGGATCGACTCCCTCATCAACTCCCGCCCCGACTCTGCCCTGACCCTCCTCAACAGCATCGCCCGCGACACCGCAGAGATGTCGCGGCGCGACCTCATGCGCTACTACCTCCTGCGCACCAACGCCGAGAACAAGTGCGACACCGTCCTCACAGCACGTCACGCCGCCCTGATGCGCCGCGTCTGCGGCTACTACGACCGCCAGTTCCCCTCGCCCTTTGGAGAGGGGTTAGGGGTGAGGCCGGGGGCCATGCTCGCCCACTACCTGCTGGGCCGCTGCTACGACGACATGGGGGAAGCCCCCGCAGCATTAGAGGAGTTCCATCATGCAGCAGAATTGGCAGACACGACACTATCGAGCTGTGATTACCATTTGCTCAGTCTTATTCATTCTCAAACAAGCATGATTTATAGTAGGATGCACATGCCGGCAGATAGGCTTCAAGAACTACAGAAAGCTGCTCATTATGCATTGCATGATAGCGACTCCCTTTCCTACTGGCTATACACAGAACATTCTGCCAACTGCTATCTTCAGCTGCACATGCCTGACTCTTTTATTGCCATAAAGGAAAAGTGTGCAGAGGCATTCAGCGATATGGGATATGGAAATCTTTCTGCAATAGCATTGGGCACAACAGCTATAACACACTTGGAAAGAGGCGATTTGGAAAAAGCTTCAAGGTATCTGGCAGAGTATGAAAAGAAATCTGGCTTGTTTATGAGTGATGGTAGCATTGAGCAAGGACGTGAGACGTACTATTACAGCAAGGGACTTTATCTGCTGCAGATTGGGGAGACCGACTCTGCTGAACTCTATTTCCGCAAGGAACTCAACACAGGAAAGAGCCACAACGACCAGATTTGTGCCTCACAGGGACTTTGCCAGCTTTATCAGCAGCTTCACCTTAGCGATTCAGTAGCCAAGTATGCTATGTATAGTTATGCCATGAGCGATTCCGCCTATGAGGAATCGGTCAGTAACAGTTTACACCGCATGCAGGCCATGTTTGACTATTCGCGCTATCAAGAGGAGGCTTTGAAGCAAAGTCGGGAAGTCCGAAAGACCAATGACAGAAACGCTATGCTTTGTATTGTCATCGTGCTGATTTCTGTTGCTTTTGGTATTATCATCTGGGTACGCAGGAATATCACGAGGCAAAAAGAGAAAGAGATGAACCGTATGTTGCTTGAGTATGCGAAAGACAAAGAAGCATTGGAAGAGAAAAGGAAAGAGCTGCACGTCCTTTTGGAAACAGAAAAGAGTATCAGTGGCCGACTACAGTCCGTCATATCTAGCAAAGTACGACAAATAAAAGAGATTGGGGATGAGACAAACCAACTGCACAAAGAACTTGAAGATTCCAAGCATTTGGTTCAGAATCTTCAGACTGTCATAAAGCAGAAGAGCAGTCAGATTGACGATCTCAACAAAACGATCAATGAGTACGAAAACCTCTTCAAATCCAGTACCTTCGACGATTCGGGAATAGTCGCCATCACCAAGACAGAAGTCTACGCAGCTTTCGAATCATACACGAAACAAAGGAAAAACAAGCCTTCAAAAGAGCAATGGCAACAATTAGAAGACCTAATCGAATTGTATTATCCTTCATTCAAGATTCTTCTGAAAGTGAAAAACAGAATATCCAGACACGACTATCAAGTGTGCATGCTTGACGTTTTGGGCTTTAAGCCAGGAGACATTGCTTCCATTATGGAAAAGGAGCTTTCGTCCGTTTCCAAAACGCGTAGAAAGCTACTCAAGAATATTTTCCACATAGTTGGAAAACCAGATGACTTTGATCGAATTTTGAAAGAATGTATCTGAAAACTCCACGACAAGAGTATTGTACGCCGATTGTATAAACTCCTCACATTTAGACACTTACAGCGTTTTGGGAAACTGATGGGAAATTGTTTTATGCCATTTTCCTTGGTAGGAAGAGAAAAATAATGCTAACTTTGCACCAGAATTTGCAGATATCGTGACAACTTACGTAAGAAGTTGCGACACATATTAAAGTTAACATAAAAAAAATAAGTTATGATGAAAAAAACAATCACCATCATTGCACTTGTCGGATTGCCAATCTTAGCAATGGCAAGTACAGAAGAGCCCCAAACCGGAACGCCAGTCAATTTGGCAGTGGGAATTATCGACCCTCAAACACCAATGGACGTAAAGCTTCCCAAGGCACCCGTCCGTCCCCCGTACGTCACCCTCGACGACCATACCTTATATATATGGTCGCAGCACGGCGGGTACACGCTCACCCTGTTGGACGACAACGACACCGTCGTCTATCAGACCTACGTCGCCGCAGGCGTACAGTTCTGCGCCCTGCCATCGACCCTCTCAGGCAGCTACACGCTGCAGCTATCCAACGACACGTATCTATATACAGGTATGATTGACTTGGAATGAATCACGATATGGTTAATAATCTCTAAAAGGAGGCCGCTTCATGCAATTTTTGGCGGCC
>Ga0310695_10014207_pt1 | contig 10792 bp, 3 predicted proteins | sample RumenRJG_04DNA_FD_203882 | JGI IMG/M metagenome (GOLD analysis project Ga0310695, IMG submission 203882) | Bovine rumen microbial communities from Lethbridge, Alberta, Canada - RJG_04 (v2) (version 2) | ecosystem: Host-associated > Mammals > Digestive system > Stomach > Rumen | place: Canada... | reverse complement strand
CCGGCAAGCATCTTTCCGGTGGCGAGCGATCCATGCTGTCCGGTTTCCAGGAGGCAGCACAAAAGATACAGGGTAAGGACGAGTATGCACTGGCGCCGTTCTATCTTTTCTATGATACGGTTCACACCTTCCTCGACAGTTCCATCCGTCGCGTGATCGAAAGATGCGAACGTGCCGCCTATGACGGCAATGGCATTGAGCAGCAGGACGTAGATGTTCTGAAGCTCCTGTATCTGGTCCGCTATGTGGATGATGTGAAAGCTAATTTGGACAACATTGTTATACTGATGGCGGACGATATCCGGCTGGACAAGATCACCATGCGTGAACAGGTGCGAGGCTCTTTGGACCGTCTGATGAGTCAGAACTATATCGGACGCACCGGTGATACCTATAACTTCCTGACCGACGAGGAGCAGGACATCCAGCGAGAGATTAAGAATACCCCTGTGGCGACAGGAGATATTGTGGGCCGCATCGCACAGATGATCTTTGCGGACATTTATGCTACAAAAAAGTTCCGCTATGGCAAGTATGACTTTTCCTTTGATCAGATGGTAGACGGGCAGTCGGTCGGTTCGCTGACCGGCGGAATGATGCTACGCATTCTGACAGTGGCCACTGACCCCACGGAGAAAAACGAGTTGCGGCTGATGACTGAGTCGGCACAAAAAGCAATCGTGGTACTTCCTGAGAACCCTTATTACGAATCTCTCGAAAGAGCAATGAAAATTCGCAAATATGTAAAAAGTAGAAATGTTGTGCAATTGCCTAAGTCTGTACAGGATATTATTCGTGATCAGCAGGATGAGGCGGGACAGTACGAGCTAGCTGCAGGAAGTGAATTGGCCAGTGCAATTATATCTGCGGATTATTATGTTGATGGTGAAAGAATAGAGGTTAAACCGGCAAATGTAACTCTGTCGCTTAGGGATAAAGAAACACCCGAGCAGCATGCCCTCAGAGTATTACAGGCAAAGGCTAAAGGTGTAATTGATCAGGCTCTTGAGTATCTGGTCATTCATGTTTACAGAGACCTTAATCTGATTACTCAATTTGCAGAAACGGACGCGGACATTTACAAGATTTTACGCGGGGAAGAAACGTATCTCCCCGGCACAGAGCCTAATCGTGACGCTGCTGCCAAAATAGAGAAGTACCTGGAGATCCACTTCAATCAGAACCTTCCGACTACCATGTCGGATGTGCAGAGCGATTTCCAGAAGGATCCCTATGGCTGGAGAGAGATTGATATTGCAGCTGTTGTGGCCATGCTGATTCGTGACCAGAAGGTAACAATCAAATACGGTGGCGCAACGATCCAGCCTGACAATCCCAAGCTGCCCGATATGCTGCGCAAGAAGAGTGAAATCGGGAAGACTTCGATTTCCACACGGCAGAATATCTCTATTCAGAAGATCCGAGAGGTACGCGAGTTCCTGCGTGACTATTTTGACGAGATGGACGTGCCGGAAGATGAAGACGGACTGATCGCGCACATTGTGCGGAAATTCAATGGAGAGTTGGAACACTATACAGAACTGGATGCACGATATGAGGGACACAAGTACCCCGATCAGCTGAAAGTCAGACAGGCGATATCCCTGGTAAAGGATATACTCTCTCAACAGAAGGACAATCTGGCATTGATTCAGCGTGTCATTGACCGTGAGGATGCGCTGTATGATATGCACGATGCCCTGCAGGATGTGGAGGAGTTCTTTAAGACAAGAGTTGCTCTGTTCGATGCAGCCGTAAAATACGAAAGAGATCTGCGTGTCGACCTTGACTATCTGTCCAAAGATGAGAATGCAGATAAGGCTTTAAAGCAGATCCGCGTGATCACCATTATACCCACGAGCGGAAAGTTCCGGTATGATCGTATTCCTGAGCTTAACAGTCTTATGGCCGAAGTAAAAACTGCTCATGGAAAGATGCTGGACGCCAAGCGCGAGGAACTGCTGGAAATCGTTCGTCAGTGCATGGAAGAGATCCACACATTGGCAGGAGACAATGGCCCTGCGAGAAGTATTTCCAATACTGCAGATAACTATTTTACCCAGAAAAAGCAGCAGATTGCTTCCTATCAGACGCTGGCACTGCTGGACGGTCTTATTCCTCCGATATGGCAGTACAAGGATGAGACTATAAGTCGGATTGATAACGTGTTGAATCCTCCGCCGAAGCCGCCGGTGACACCTTCGGGAGGAGACGACGATACACCACCTACTCCCAAATTAGTCATCAAAGCTATACACAGGCAGGCGATGTTCCCTGCAAGAACGTTGAAGTCTGAGCAGGAGATTGACGATTACATTGAGAAGATCCGTGCCAACATGAAGAAACTGCTTCAAGGATGCGACGGCATCAAGCTGAACTAACGGAGGGCACTATGGATAAGAATGCGATTAAGAAATATGCAGTATGGGCAAGGCGTGAGCTGATCGAGCGCGTCTCCCAGCGGGCGCTTGTTTATGGAATCACCGCCAAGGATGCTGGTGATCCTAACGCCGACATCGTGAACGGTCATCTGCTGTCGCAGGCTGAGAAGCGGCAGAGGCAGGCGCTGATCCACCACATCAAGGAAAAGGGCTATGAGCAGGTCATGGAGGAAGTGGCCTACACGTGGTTTAACCGTTTTGCCGCTCTGCGTTTTATGGAGGTAAACGGCTATCTGCCTTCCCACATCCGTGTGTTCACTAATGATGCCGGGGAGTTCAAGCCGCAGATCCTTGCCGAGGCCATCCATCTGGAACTGGACGGTCTGGACATGAAAAGGGTCTATGAGCTCGAGAGCACCAACAAGAGTGAGGAGTTGTTCAAATACCTGCTGATCGTGCAGTGCAACGCTCTGAACAGCATCCTGCCGGGGATGTTCCAGCGCATCGAGGACTACACCGAGCTGCTGCTCCCGGATTACCTGCTCCGTGAGGGCAGCGTGATTGAGCAGATGGTCACCACAATTCCAGAGGAAGACTGGACCGATCAGGTACAGATCATCGGCTGGCTGTATCAGTATTACAACACCGAGCCGAAGGACAAGGTTTTCGCTGACCTGAAGAAGAACATCAAGATCACTAAGGAAAATATCCCCGCAGCCACGCAGCTCTTTACGCCGGACTGGATCGTCCATTATATGGTGGAGAACAGCCTTGGACGCCTGTGGCTGGAAGGCCACCCCAACGATGCCCTGAAATCCGAATGGAAGTACTATCTGGATGAAGCTGAGCAGGAGCCGGAAGTGCAGGTGCAACTTGCCACCATTCGGAAGGAATATGCTGCCCTTAAGCCGGAGGAAATCCGTGTCATTGATCCCTGTATGGGTTCGGGCCACATACTCTGCGTTCTCTTTGATGTACTTGTCCGTATCTATGAGGACTACGGCTATACCGCACGCGAGGCGGTTGTCAAGATCGTGGAGAACAACCTGTGGGGATTGGATATTGATGAGCGTGCCGCCCAGTTGTCCTATTTTGCCGTGATGATGAAAGCGTGTCAGTATGATCGACGCTTCTTAACCCGAAAGGTGCAGCCGCATGTATATGCCATTGAAGAGAGCAACGGTATCACTTCTGCACCGATGCATGACATGGGGCTGAATCTGTCTCAAGAAGAATATGGCAAAGCAGCCAAGCAGGCCATGCGGCTGATTGAAGAAATGCATGACGCCAAAGAGTACGGCAGCATCATTGATGTCACGCCTTGTGACTGGGATTTGCTGCGTCGTTTTGCTGTGCCCAGAGAGGAAGAGGGCCAGTTACACCTTGATATTCATGGTGAAATTGAGGCATCTGCACGTCTGCAATACTTGATCAATATTGGCGAAGCATTGGCACAACAATTCCATATAATCGTTACGAATCCGCCGTATATGGGATCAGGGAATATGGGTGAGGTGTTATCAGCCTTTACAAAGGATCATTATAAAGATTCAAAGGCTGATTTAAGCACGGTTTTTATGGACAAAGCTCTAACTTGGTGTGGGGATAATGGCTTCATAGCGATGATTAATATTCCATCATGGATGTTTATAACCAGTTTTGAAGCCCTACGCAATAGAGTTTTAGAAGACAGTTGTATATCAGTAATGAATCATTTCGGTCGGGGTATTTTTGGCTCTGATTTTGGAACAACAGCATTCGTCCTGCGTAAATCCCCAATTCCTCATTTTTCCGGGCACTATTTGCGATTATTCCAGAAGCAAGGTGCTGTTGATAGCGTTGAGACGAAAGAGACGTGGTTCTTCGAAAGACGTGGAGAATTCACATTTAGACAATCTGATTTTAGAAAGATAGCTGGTTATCCTATTGCTTATTGGACCACTCCGCGCATGGTGGAGATTTTTTCAGCGTATAAAAGCATATCTGATTATGCTGATGTAAAAGACGGTTTTACCACCGGTGACAACGACAGGTTCTTACGTATGTGGTATGAAGTTGAAAAGCATAAATGTTGTTTCACTGCATCAGGAGCTGAAGATGCTTTAGCGAGTAATGCAAAATGGTTCCCATATAATAAAGGTGGCAGCTTTAGAAAGTGGTATGGAAACCAGTTGTACCTAATCAATTGGGAAAACGATGGATATGAATTGAAACATTATAAGAAATCAGTTCTTCGGAATCAACAGTATGCTTTTAGAGACGGGATCACGTGGACACTGCTAAGCAGTAGTTGCTTTGGTGTAAGAGTAACAGAAGGAAATTCGCTGTTCGATACGAACGGGAAAAGCATGTTCCCCAACAAAAGCAACCAGAAATATCTTATGGCCCTCCTATCTTCAAAAGTTGCATTTGAATTTTTGAGGATACTTAACCCAACTATGGCATTTCAGGTCGGAGATCTTTCACGTATTCCTGTAATTATTTCTGACTTTGAAAAAGATGAAATAGATCGATTAGCAGAGTACTGTTTGGAGATATCAAAACAAGACTGGAATTCATTTGAAACAGGATGGGATTTCAATATAAATCCACTTGTTGAATATAGCCATTCAGAACATAGCATTGCATCATGCTATGCGAAATGGAGGGATTATTGCGATTCACAATTTTGCAGCCTAAAAGCTGCGGAAGAAAGATTAAACCATATTTTTATTGATGTATATGGTTTGACTGGTGCGTTCGATGATTGTGTTGAGGAACGCGATGTTACTGTTTATAGAGTATATGACACAAAGGAATGTGTTCCAAGCTCTATGGATGGAAGCGCATATATTCGCTACAAAAAAGACATAATTGTCGATTTTATCTCCTATGCCGTGGGCTGTATGTTTGGACGGTATTCGCTCGGTGCGGCAGGTTTGGCATATGCTGGCGGAGAGTGGGATACTACTAAGTATTTAACGTTCCGGCCCGACAAGGACGCTATCATCCCAATCTGCGACGATGAGTATTTCGAGGATGATGTTGTTGGCCGCTTTGTGAAATTCGTAGAAGCAATTTATGGCATAGAAATGCTGGAAGAAAACCTGCGTTTCATCGCAGATGCTCTCGGCGGCAAAGGATCTTCTCGAGACGTGATCCGTAATTATTTCATCAATGACTTCTACGCAGATCACCTGAAGATGTACCATAAGCGCCCGATCTACTGGCTCTTCGACAGCGGCAAGAAGAACGGCTTCAAGTGCCTGATTTACATGCACCGTTATCAGCCGGATACTATCGCTCGCATTCGCACGGACTATGTCCACGAGCAGCAGTCCCGGTATCGCACGGCCATTGCCAATCTGGAGCAGCGCATCAATGGTGCGTCCACTTCCGAGCGAGTGAAGCTGTCCAAGCAGCTGGCTACGCTGCAGGCGCAGGCCGAGGAGATCCGTGTCTACGAAGAAAAAATCCATCACCTCGCTGACCAGATGATAAAGATCGACTTGGATGATGGTGTAAAGCACAACTACGAAATCTTTAAGGATGTGCTGGCAAAGATCAAGTAAAGGTAGGTGCCGACTATGGATTCTGAAAAAATCATACAAGATTTGAACCGACGGTTTGCGGCACCGCTGCCGGAGTTTTACAGGCGCCGGACCGTCGTCTGGATCGACGAGGACCAGGAGTTCGTGGACAAGCTGGACGAGATCAAGGTCAACGGGGCAAAGGTCGTCGCGCTTACAGGTACCAACAACTTTTATGTGAAGAAGCTGCTGGCCGTGGACGATCCCACCAGTAACTATCTGGTGTACCGTCCATTTGCCTATGAGTCTGACGAGGATAACTGGCTGCTGGACGTGGAACTGTACGGAGAGGAATTCCGCGCCGATCTTGTTTCCATGTGGATGGACGAGATGGGCATTCCGCAGACGCCTGCGCTCCGGCGCGGCTTCAAACAGTACCGGAAGTTCTTCAACGCGCAGGCACGTCGGAACAAGGTGTCCGCACAACCGGTCACTCCAGCCACACCTGCCCAGCTGCAGATGGCCATCATGGCGGCGCTAGCAGGTTTGAAGGATGCCAAGCCGAACGCCATCATCAAGGCCGTGCTGCAAGGCGGTGTCCAGAAGGACAGCAATGCCATCTATCAGGAGTTCGTGAACTACGGCATCGACGAGGCCTTCTGGCGCATGGTGGCACAGGGCACCGGATACCAGGACATGGATTCCGACCTTGCTCAACTGGCCACCCATATCCTGCTGACAGCCTCTACCCGGACGATGCGGCAGGAGTTCCTCGCAGGACTGCAGACGTTCATCTCCTCTGCGCACCAGGCGTATTGCTATGACTTCGTGTCCGACTGGATGCACAGTGAGGACGCTGGGGATATTTATACCATCGCCGAGCACGTCGAGGGTGAGCTGAAACTGCCGCAGCGGTTCATGAAGCTGCAGGTGGCCGATCTGGTGGAGACCGAGGTCTTCCCGTGCGTCAACGAGGTCATCCTTGTGAAGCTGATGACCGAGATCAGCGACCACATCATTGACGTGGACACGATCACCCAGACCGTGGAGAAACGCCGTACCTGCGTCTGGTACGACGATGTGAAGAACTACTATGAAGGCATCCTGCAGGTAGCGAAGATGCAGGCCTTCTTCAAGGAACACTCCGCCGGGTTCCATACAGTGGAGCCCGCAAAGGTGTGGAAGGAATATACGACGGAATACTACATCATGGATACCTACTACCGGGAGTTCCATAAGAGCTATTCCGAGAGCCTGAAGAATTACCACGAGGAGCTGTCTGACCTATTTACCCATGTGATGGAGAAGGTCGAAGGGCTCTATACCACGTGGTTCCTCGGCCAGCTGGGCAACAACTGGTCGGATGCCTGCGCGGACAACCTGCGCGAGTATGGCCGGGTGCTGGAAGTGCCGCAGCAGACGGATTTCTATCGCCAGAAGGTGGCGGCTTCCGACAGCAAGGTATACGTGATCATCTCTGACGCTTTGCGGTATGAGGTGGCGGCTACTCTCGCGGAGCAGCTGCAGCGGGAGACTCAGGCCAAGGTGGACCTGAAGTCCATGCAGGCAGTGTTCCCGACTATTACCAAGTTTGGCATGGCCGCGCTGCTTCCGCACAAAGTACTCTCTGTTGAACTTAAGACCGGTAAAACGGATCGGCTGGCAGTGCTGGCGGACGGACAATCCACGGAGGCCAACAATCGTGATAAGCTCCTGAAGGCAGCAGATAAGGCCAGCGTAGCCCTCAAATACAAGGATATCATTGGCATGAAGCGTGCCGAACGGCAGGCGCTCATCAAGGGCATGAACGTTGTCTATATCTACCATGATACCATCGATGAGGCCGGTCATTTGGAAAGCGCCATCTTTAGCGCATGTGATACGGCGATTGAAGAGATCAAGAATATGGTCCGTATCATCGCTAATGAATGGGGCGGCGCAAATATCCTGATCACGGCTGACCACGGCTTCCTATATACCTATAGTCCTCTCAATGAGGATGACAAGTTGGACAAGACCGGGTTTATTGACAGAATCGTGGAATATGGCAGGCGCTTCGTCATCATGATGAAGGATTCCAATCCGGATTATCTGCAGAGAGTTAAGTTCCTTGAGGGCAATACTGAGTACAGCGGCTTTGCACCGAGAGAGAATATTCGTATCAAGATGACCGGAGCCGGTTTGAATTTTGTGCACGGCGGCATCAGCCTGCAGGAAATGGTCGTACCGGTAATCGAATACCACTTCCTGCGGAATCAGTCGAAAGAATATAAGAAGAACAAGAGTAAGTATGACACGAAGCCTGTGGAGATCAGCCTGCTCTCTGTAGGCCGCAAGATTAGCAACATGATCTTCTCCCTGAACTTCTATCAGAAGGACGCCGTGGGCGGCAACCGGGAGGCGGCGACCTATCAGCTTTACTTCACAGATAGCAGTGGAAAGACGATCAGCGATGTCCAGAAGATCATTGCGGATAAGACCAGCGACAACGGTCAGGAGCGTACCTTCCGGTGCAGCTTCAATCTGAAATCGCTGAGGTACAGCAATACGGAAAATTACTACCTTGTCATCGCCGATGAGAACGGACTGCAGGTGCAGCGCGAGGAATTCCAGATCGATATTGCATTTGCGGTGGATGAGTTCAACTTCTTTGGTTAATTCAGGAGGCACCATGGAGCAAAACACAGATGGCGTAATAAACGCCCGTGAAATCATTAAAGACAAGCTCCGCCAGTATTTTGACGGAAAGATCGTCCGGAAAGACCTCACCAAGAAAATCAAAGAGGGAGCCAATGTACCGGTTTATGTCCTTGAGTTCCTTCTGGGACAGTATTGTAGCTCTGACGATGATGAGATTATCAATAGAGGTGTAGAAAACGTGAAGCGGATCCTGGCGGATAATTTCGTACGCCCAGATGAGGCACAGAAGATCCTGTCGGTGCTCCGTGCCCGTGGCAGTTACACAGTTATTGATAAACTGACTGTTACTCTGAACATTAAAAAGAATATATATGAAACGGAATTCTCAAACCTTGGACTCAAGGCCGTCCCGATCGCAGATGAGTACCCGGAGAAATATGATCGTCTTCTCTGCGGTGGGATCTGGTGCATCATACAGCTGGAGTACGAATACATAGAAGAAGATAAAAAGAATGGAAATCCAGTCAGAATCAGGAAACTGACTCCGATTCAGATGCCCCACGTGGACATCAATGAGCTGAAGCAGGGCCGAAAGGCATTCTCGAAAGAAGAGTGGATGGATGTCTTGCTGCGGTCTATCGGTATGGAGCCGGATACATTGTCCAAGCGCGAGAAGTGGCTGCTTCTGGCGCGTATGATCCCGCTTGTAGAGAACAACTTCAACCTCTGTGAGCTCGGCCCGAGAAGCACAGGTAAGAGCCATCTGTATAAGGAAATCTCACCGAACAGCATTCTCGTCTCAGGCGGACAGACGACGGTTGCAAACCTGTTTTATAACATGGCGCGCAAGACTGTTGGCCTTGTCGGTTTGTGGGACTGTGTAGCCTTCGATGAGGTCGCCGGAATCAATTTTAAAGATAAAGATGGTATCCAAATTATGAAGGACTACATGGCTTCCGGCTCCTTTGCCCGTGGCAAAGAGGAGAAGGCTGCCAGTGCTTCGATGGTCTTCGTCGGCAATATCAATCAGAGCGTAGATGTGCTTCTGAAGACATCCAGCCTCTTTGATCCTTTCCCACCGGAAATGGGAACCGATACAGCCTTCCTCGACCGTATGCATTGCTACATACCTGGCTGGGAGATTCCGAAGTTTCGCCCGGAGCACTTCACGGATGACTATGGATTTATTACAGACTACCTTGCAGAGTTTATCCGGGAGCTGCGGAAGGAACAGTATGGAGATGCGCTGGATCACTACTTCCGGCTCGGTAAAAACCTGAATCAGCGTGATACAATCGCCGTCCGCAAGATGATTGGCGGTTTAATCAAACTGCTGTATCCGGATGGAGAATATACAAAAGAACAGTTGGAGGAGATCCTGCAGCTGTCATTGGAGATGCGCCGCCGTGTAAAGGAACAGCTCAAGAAGCTGGGTGGCATGGAGTTTTACGACGTGAACTTCTCCTATATCGATAACGAGACATTTGAGGAGCACTATGTCTCTGTTCCGGAGCAGGGAGGCGGAAAACTGATTCCAGAGGGAATGTGCAATCCAGGCCAGGTATATACGGTCAGTCAGGGCAAGTCCGGCATGATTGGTGTATTCCGCCTGGAAAGCCAGATGCTTCCTGGCAACGGAAAGTTTGAGCGGACAGGCATAGGCAGTGACCGGGATGCGAAGGAGTCCTCGAATACGGCGTTCAGTTTTCTGAAAGCAAACGGCAATCGGATCAGCGGTTCCATCAGCACAACTACGAAGGACTACATTATCAACTATCAGGATCTGCAGGGGATCGGTATGACCGGAAAACTGGCACTGCCGACACTGATTGCTCTGTGCTCCATTGCGCTTGGAAAGCCAGTACTAAGTTCGCTGGCTGTCTTGGGTGAAATCAGTATTAGCGGCACATTAATCAAAGTGGACGAACTAGCTAATTCTCTACAGGTTTGCCTTGATAGCGGAGCAAAGAAAGTGTTGATTCCGGCAACATCAATGATTGATTTTGCAACAGTACCGCCGGATTTGATGTCGGCGTTTCAGTTAATTCCGTACCAGAGTGCGGAAGATGCGGTGTTTAAAGCGCTGGGAGTGGAATAAAGGAGGACGGCTGACATGGCACAGTTTGATGTTTACAGCACCGCAGTAGGGATTATTACAGGAGTTTGAGCTAATCGTATGGTCGGGAAATACAAAGTCATCACTCTCTGCGGCAGTACTCGATTCAAAGATGAGTTTATGGAAGCACAGAAGCGCCTGACGCT
>Ga0310695_10014206_pt1 | contig 10794 bp, 9 predicted proteins | sample RumenRJG_04DNA_FD_203882 | JGI IMG/M metagenome (GOLD analysis project Ga0310695, IMG submission 203882) | Bovine rumen microbial communities from Lethbridge, Alberta, Canada - RJG_04 (v2) (version 2) | ecosystem: Host-associated > Mammals > Digestive system > Stomach > Rumen | place: Canada... | reverse complement strand
GTTATAATGAGCCTTTTTATCGATTTTATTTGTAGGTTTTGAATGAAATATAGTAATTTTGCAGCGAATTTTGAAATACCAAACATATAAATAAAAGGATATGAAAAAGAATTTATGGAAAGTTGCAGCGCTGAGCGTGATGATGTTGTTCTCTGCCCAGAGTAATGCACAAAGTTTAGGTGATGTGTTAAATGCAATCGGTTCGCAACAGGGTAGTGATATTGCACAGGGATTGACCAGCATTTTCTCCAGCGAGAAGCAGGCAACAGCCGAGAAAATAGTAGGCACATGGGTATACACAGAGCCTGCCATTGTGTTCACGTCGGACAATATCTTGGCAAAGGCAGCCTCGAAGATTGCTGCAAACAAGGTAGAGAAGAAATTGCAGGAACAGTTGTCGAAGTATGGCATTCAGCCTGGAACATTCTCAATGACATTCAAAGAGGATGGTACATTCACAGAGACGCTGAAGGGCAGAAAGACACAAGGAACTTGGCAGGTGAAAGACTCGAAGCTGATTCTGTCGATAGCTGGTGTGAAGGCTCTTTCTATCACCACGCAGATTGACGGCAAAGACCTGCAGTTTGTGACCGATGCCACCAAGTTGCTGAACCTGTTTAAGACCATGGGTGCCAATTCGAGCAACCAGAACATCAAGACCATTGCCTCGCTGATGAAGAGCGTGAATGGCATGCAGGCTGGTATCACAATGAGAAAACAATGAAACGCTTCGCTAGTGAACAGTGAATAGTGAGTGGGTGTTAAAAAACATTAAGAGTAAGGCATTTCTCATTTCTCATTTCTCATTTCTCATTTATAATGAGTACCTTTGCAGCCGCTATTACGAGATAGTAGCATGAAATTCATTTTAAACAATTAAAAATTAAACAATTACAATGGCAACAAAAATCAGATTGCAGCGCGGCGGTCGCAAGAGTTATGCTTTCTACAGCATCGTAATCGCTGACGCAAGAGCACCACGTGATGGTAAATTTACTGAGAAGATTGGTACTTACAACCCTAACACCAATCCTGCCACAGTGAACCTGAATTTCGAGCGCGCACTTTATTGGGTAGAGACCGGTGCACAGCCCACTGACACCGTTCGTAACATCCTCAGCGCTGAAGGCGTTTATCTCATGAAGCACCTCCGTGGTGGCGTGAAGAAGGGCGCTTTTGACGAGGCTGCTGCTCAGAAGAAGTTTGACGCATGGAAGGCTGACAAGCAGAAGGGTCTTGAGAAGGTAGCTGCTGAGGTAGCTAAGGCTAAGAAGGATGCTGCTGCTAAGGAGTTGGCTCAGGAGAAGAAGGTAAATGAGGAGATTGCTAAGAAAGTAGCTGAGAAGAAGGCTGCTGCCGAGGCTGCCAAGGCTGAGGAAGAGGCTGCAAAGGCTGCTGAGGCCGCTGCTGCAGAGGCTCCCGCTGAAGCTCCCGCTGCTGAGTAAATCTCACATCCGTACAAACAATGAAAGTCGGAATGCAGGTTTTTGCATTTCGACTTTTTTGTTTTTTATAAAACTATATCTTTGACCTTTGGTCTTAGATACTTTCGTTCGACAATAAAAACAAAAGAATGGTTTTGTTTTGTATTGTTCTCACTTATTCGTATCTTTGCAGTCAGTTAGGATCATCGTGATATGCATATACTTGAAATACCTTCTTTCTTTCCACCCAGCGGAGGCTTGTTTTGTCTGGATCAGGCAAAAGCCTTGGCTATGTTGGGGCATGAGGTGCGTATTTTAAGTAATGTGCAGTTAGGACTGACAATTCACAAGAAGGATTATTTTACGCTTCCTTTTGGGCGTTATGAGCACCAGATGGATGATGTCACGGTTTACCAGTCGTATCAGCGAGGCATTCCCAAGGTTGTTCGTCCAAATGTGAAACGATGGGTGAGTATTGTGCAGTCGATGTTTAAAGACTATGAGGCAAAGTATGGTCGCCCAGATATTCTTCATGCCCACTGTGCCAAATGGGCTGGATATGCAGCGATGAAGATTAGCCGGAAATACGGAATTCCTTATGTGATTTCGGAGCATCTTCCACTGATGTTGTTGGAGCAGGAATTTGGCAAAGCCCCCAGTTGTGCTTGGCAGATAGCATTGCTAAAGAAAGGCTATGCAAATGCAGAAAGAGTATTGCCGGTATCAGAAGAATTGGTGGATGATATTGCCTGCTATTATGGTAAGGACTATCGATGGCAATATGTTTCAAACACGATTGACACTAAGTTTTTCTATTATCGACAACGTCAGTCACGAGAGAATCGTCCTTTCCGATTCTGCTGTATTGGAGACTATTGTTATCGTAAAGGCTATGATGTGTTGTTCGAAGCATTTCGGACGCTGCAGGGGATGGAGTTGCATATTGCAGGGCTGAATACTGATAGTGATGCATGTAATAGAGCCATCAGTCAGAGCCTGTTGGATAATGTCCATACTTATGGCAAAATAAACAAGGAAAAGGTTCGTGATTTGTTGTACGAATGTGATGCTTTGGTGCTGGCCAGTCGTAGTGAGGTACAACCTTTGGTATTATTGGAGGCCATGAGTACAGGCATTCCTGTTATCTCAACAGAGTGTGTTCCACGTTGTCTGCGCATAGAGGGTGGTTGTACGATAGTGCCCATAGGTAATGCTACAGCTTTGGCAGAGGCCATGAGGAAGGTTAGCCAACAGCAGGACTTTGACGGAGAGGCTGTGTCTAGGAAAATAGCAGAAATGGCTTCACCCCAAGTTGTAGGTAGAAAGTTGGAACAGCTGTTCAGTGAAATAGTTGCTTCAAAGTGACAAAGCCCCTGCGGACTTGTAAACCCAAAGTCCACAGCCACTCATGGCGCATGACGAAATAAACGACAGCTACTTTATTTGTTCTGCGTACCTTCCATTCTTTTTCACATTGCAGGGTCTCATAGAATAGTTGTTTGTCATGGGCACGGAAAGCATGCATTCCCAATTCATAGATACGATGACAGAAATATTGGTCTATGCGTGGACTACGGAGATTGTATTTCTGAGAAAGATAGTAGCTTAAACTGCTGACTTGCTTGGTAAAGAGGAATAATTGATGATGGCCAGCAGGCGAGGAAAGGCTCTCTTCTCCAACACTATAGTTTAATGTCCTTTCAGGAAGATAGGCAATGTTACCCTGTTGGGCCATGACAAAGGCAATCTGCAAGTCTTCGCAACCAAACTCCTTATTGCGGAACATGAATTCATCTTTTTCCAATTCTGCAAGAACAATAGATTTCCTATATAGAGAAGTACATAGATGAATAACGGGAATCCTGGTTTGAACAATGATGTCTTCAAGCATCTCTGTTCCTTTGGTGATAGGAGCAGTAAATGGTTGACGATCACTCTCGGTAGTCAGTCCAGTGTTAACATGAAAGTTGTTCCATGCAGTATGCACCAACGTTATATTGGGGTCAGACTCCAAGATAGAAACCTCTTTCTCAAGTTTCTTGGGGTCACTCCAGAAATCATCGCCAGCACAGTCTGCAATGTATTCTCCCCTGCATTGAAGCATGCAGTCGAAGTAGTTGTTTACAAGTCCTTTGTTTTCCTTGTTCGCAATAATCCTGATGATGTCAGGGTGTTGCTCGGCGTATTGTTGACAAACAGCCAAAGTGGTATCAGTGGAACAGTCTTCACCAATGACAATCTCATAAGGTACATGACATTGCTGCATGAGGATAGAATCTAGTGTGCGACCTATCGTTTCCTCCTGATTATAAGTAATGACAATAACTGATATCGTTGGCTTCATAACTATCTTTCTGGTTTGAGATATGGCAGGGATTTAAGTAATATGGTTCGTCCAATAGCGGAATTTGTCATTTTGCGGAACCATTTGTACTTCTGTGTGTAGTCACGGTCGGGCAGGGGGAAAAGCCCTCTACTACGCAAACTATCCAGACAATCATTGAGGGCTTGACGGGAACGTTGCTGGATGATGACTTGATAAATATAAGCCATCGTCAGTTGGGCAATGCGACGTTGAAGAGCTAGACGGTCATTCTGCGGCACGCGGTCAGCCAAATAACACAGGCGGTCTATCACCCCACTAATGTCGTTGAGTCGTTTCTGTTTACTTTCATAGTCATCGTGGGTCGTAATGGTTCCTGGTCGCTTGTTATAATAGTAAGCCTTGGCATTGGTGACAATGATGCGCTCGGCACGTAAAAGTAGTTGGGGGGTAAATTCTTCGTCTTCATGCCAGATACCAGGTGTAAAACGTAGCTCGCTCAAAGTAATACGTCGGAAAAGATAGCCACAAGCTGTACCATGGATGTTTTTTGTACGCATATATTCAGTACCGCTCATCATCGGCTGGTCATCAAATGTCATTTGGTCGGCAGTATTGCTGGTGAAGTCGAATACTACCATGTCTATGTCTTTTTCGTTGTGTATGATGTCCAGACAATGCTCATAGGACTTTCTTATAAGGTAGTCGTCACCGTCAACAAACTGTATGTATTTGCCCGTTGCCATATTAATTCCAGCGTTGCGTGCAACGCTCAGCCCTTGGTTCTTTTGCCTAATATAGATGATGTTGTCTTCGTATTGAGAAAGTGCGTTCACGGGACTCATCTCTGAGCCGTCGTCAATGACGATAATCTCGCGCTCATCAGGACGAAGCGAAAGAGCCAATATGCTATCAATGCACTCACACAACATTTGTATGGGCAAATTATAATAGGTCAGGATAAAACTGACTAATGGCTTGTTTTCTTTCAAGTTCATGTTGCAAAAGTACGAAATAATTTGCAAATACGTAATAAAAGTAGTAATTTTGCGTTAACTTTTTAGGTAATTATGAAAGAAGAGCGCGACGATAGTTACGGCCACGTGCTGAAATATACGAGTATATTCGGAGGTGTACAGGGTCTGAATATACTCATTAGTCTTGTGCGCAACAAGATAGTTGCCTTGTTGCTGGGACCGGAAGGTATGGGACTGGTATCGCTCTTTCAGACCACAGTAAATTTCATTTCTCAATCCACCAATCTGGGTGTTTCATTCAGCGCAGTTCGTAATGTGTCGGAACTTTTTGATGCTGGCGATGAGGCTCGCATCACCCACTTCATTAAGGTAGTTCGTGCATGGTCGTTGTTGACAGGACTTGTGGGTATGCTACTTTGCATAGTCATTGGCCCAATGCTGAGCGATTTCACCTTTTCGTGGGGTAATCACACGCTCCACTTCGTATTACTCTCTCCGTTGGTGGCTTTGTTGGCTATCTCTGGAGGTGAGACCGCTATCCTGAAAGGGACACGCCAACTGAAATCGCTGGCTGTCATACAGGTTTACAGCATTCTGTCTGCCTTGATAATCACTTTACCTATTTATTATTTCTTTGGACTGAGTGGTATCGTGCCCGTCATGGTTCTGATGGGATTGGCTACGCTTTTGCTGACCATTCATCGTTCCTATAGTCTTTATCCATTGCATCTGACGGGTGCCAAAGGAATATTGGGTGAAGGTATGGGAATGGTTCGACTTGGGGTCGCTTATACTTTGGCTGGTGTGTTGGGCAGTGGGGCGGAATTCATTATACGCACTTATTTAAATAATGTGTCAGGACTGGAAACGGTAGGCTTATATAATACAGGTTATATTCTGACGATGACCTATGCTGGACTGGTGTTTTCTGCAATGGAAACCGACTTCTTTCCTCGTTTGTCTGCTGTGAATTCACAATGGCGCAATTGCAACGAAATAGTGAATAAACAAATAGAGGTGTCTCTGTTGCTCATTTCTCCTATGCTCGTTGCTGCCCAGTTTGCCATTCCTTTTGTGATACCTATTTTGTTTTCAAGCCAGTTTTTGCCCATCGTAGACATGGTACGAATCCTTTTGCTGGCTATTTATCTTCGAGCCATCAAATTGCCTGTGGCTTATCTTCCATTAGCGAAGGGCGATTCACTTTCCTATCTTTTCCTGGAAGCCATCTACGATATTGTCGTAGTTCTGTTAGTCATTTGGGGGTATTCGCAATGGGAACTTGTTGGTACAGGTATTGCGATTACATTAAGTGCCATTTTCGACTTCTTGATGCTTTTCGGCTATACATATTATAAATATCACTATCAACCTACATTACCCGTGATGGGCTATTCTGCACTTCATATCACATTTGGTGGTATTGCTTTCCTATTAGCAACCTATGCAGATGGATGGCTGTGGTGGACTGGCGGATTGCTAGTGTTTGCCGTTAGTCTAACAGCTACACTATATACCTTATATCATAAGGTGGCACTATGGAATAAACTGGTTTCTAACTTTAAACGTTTGTTCTTGCGTCATGGCTAAAGTCTCTGTCTTGATGGCTGTCTATAATGCACAGCAGTGGTTGTCAGCAAGCATTGGCTCGCTGATAAGTCAAACCATGACCGATTGGCAGCTGATTTGTATTGATGATGCTTCTACGGATGGCTCCTTGACGATGCTTCGTGAATGGGAACAACGAGACAATCGCATAGAAGTGATAGCGTTAGCAGAGAATGGAGGACAGGCTCATGCCCGTAATATTGGACTAAGGAAAGCACAAGGAGAATATATCTGTTTTTTGGATGCTGATGATACGCTCTCTGCTGATGCATTGCAACAGGCTGTCAGTGTGTTCGAGTCGCATGAAAAGACGGATTGCGTACTCTTCCGAGTGAAGATCGTTCAGAATGGTGTTGAAACACCATATCCGTTACAATCCTTTGAGGTGCTTACAGGAGTAGAGGCTTTCAATAAGAGCATAGACCATTGGCAGATTCACGGTGTCTATATGATACGTGCAGCGCTTCACTATCAGTATCCTTATGATGAAACGTGTCGGTCATATAGTGATGATAATACCACCCATCTACATTATTATCATTCTCGTGAGGTGCGTTGTTGTGAGGGTATCTATTATTACTGGATGCATTCAACTTCTGCTACCCATCAAGTTTCCGTGCGACGCTTCGACTATATGCGTGCTAACGAAAGTCTGAAACGACAATTGATAGATATAGGAGCATCTAAAGATATATTGGCAAACTATGAGAATCGACGTTGGTTGATACTGATAGATTGCTATATGTTCTATCATGTTCATGGAAGCGAACTGACAGCAGAGGAACGTCATTATGGTTTGTCTGAGTTGCATCGCATTTGGACAACAATAAATCGTACCTTATTAAAAAGAGAGACGATTGCCAAATTTGGCTATCGTCCCTGTTCTTATTGGTTTCTTTTCCGCCTGCAAGAGTGGATGTATTTCACTCTGCGTGGCTTCTTGGGAAAGAATCGTTAGAAGCGGAAATCGAGTTCTAAGTCAACGAGGTTGTAGTTGTGCTTCTTCTCGTTAGCGATTTCTATGCTACGGTCGTTCACATGAGAATACTCTAGGTGCATTTCCAGGTTCTTCGTGAAGTAGTAGTTCAAACCGCACTCAATCTGATTTACAGAAGTGGACCATTCCTTTTGATTGCGATAGGTCTGGTAACGGGCTTTGGCATGCAGCTTGCCCTTGATGATGGGCACGATACCGAAAATGTACCAACCGTCGGCCTTGTCGCCTTTGCTGTAATCAATCTCTCGCACGTTGTTGCCAGGCGAGGCAGCACCCCATCCTTGGCTGTGGATATACTCCGAACGGAACATGTATTCGCCAGTGCTGTATTCAGCAGAGATAGCATAACGGTTTTTCTCTATGCTACGCTTCAAGCCAGTGATTGGGTCGAGCATGTCACCACGGCTACCAGTCCATCCGAAGGCACCAATGCGCAGCCCCTTGATAGGCATTACCCAGACACCTCCAATGATATCCTTGCGGTTATCCTTATCCGACTCGTTTACACCCTCACCGTTATAAATACCTATCTGATAGTGGAACAGACGGCGTCCGTTGGCATTGGGGAAGAGATCACCGGAAAATTGAATACCGATATCACGTCCACCAGAACTCTTTTCACCAGTACGGTCTCCGAAGGCAGAGAGCTTGTTGATTACGTCAGCATAGCCGCGCCAACCCTGAGTAATGGGGTGGGTTGGGTTTTCATAGGTAAAGGCGCGTTTGAACTGTCCTGCACGAATCTTAAACTCTGGGAATCTGCGCCATTCAGCATAAAGGTCTACCAGCTGAACGGTTGGCTGGCCAGGACCTGTGGCATTGGTTCCCTGAATCTGGGCACGCCAGTCGAAGTCGCCAATTTTGCCGTCCAGAATGAAACGGGCCAAACGTAGTTTGAATGTGTTTGACGAGTTCTTCTCAAGAATAGGATTCCCATTTTCATCTTTTCCCTTTTTGTAGGGGTCCATGGCTTGATACTGCAGCATGCCATAGCCGCTGAACTTGATGTTCTTTACCCATTGAGGTAACTCGATGGTCGTCTTCTTCTTCTCTTCTTGTTGTGCATTGACTGTCAATGCGAAGCCCATCACGCAGAGGGCCAGGATCATTAGTTTTTTCATAAGTTAATGCTTTTGGGTTAGTAAAACAACATTTTCAACATGGGGGGTATGAGGGAACATATCAACGGGTTGCACCTCAGCCACTTGGTAGTCGCAGTCCAAAGCCTGCAAGTCGCGAGCCTGTGTGGCAGGATTGCACGACACATAGACAATGCGCTTGGGTGCAGCGTTCAATATGGTCTTGATAACATCAGGATGCATTCCGGCACGAGGAGGGTCTGTTATGATGACATCCGGTTGACCATGTGTTTTGATAAAGTCGTCAGTCAGGATGTCTTTCATATCGCCAGCATAGAACAAGGTGTTCTCAATGCCATTCAACTGTGAATTTACCTTGGCGTCCTCAATAGCTTCTGGGACATATTCGATGCCGATAACCTGACGTGCCTTCTTGGCTACAAAGTTGGCAATGGTACCAGTGCCGGTATATAGGTCGTAAACAAACTCATTACCTGTAAGACCTGCAAATTCTCTCGCTACACTATACAGATGATATGCTTGTTCTGTATTTGTCTGATAGAACGATTTCGGACCAACCTTAAACTTCAGGTCTTCCATCGTTTCAATAATGTAATCCTTGCCCTTGAACACTTTGATGTCCTGATCGCCTATGGTGTCATTACACTTCTGGTTGTCCAGATAGAGTAGGGAGGTTATCTGTGGGAAGCGATCTGCTAAGTGTTGCAATAAACCTCGTGCCTCCTGTTCGCCACCGGTTTCATCGTAATGGAACTGGACGATGACCATCCATTCACCTGAATTCGAGTTGCGGATAATGACGTCACGCAAGAATCCTACTTGTTGTCTTAAATCAAAGAAACTAAGACTGTGCTCTATGGCATAATCGCGTACAGCATTGCGAATTTGGTTGTGCAGGTCGTCCATTAACCAGCATTTCTCAATAGGCAGAATCTTATCGAAAGCACCCGTGATGTGGAAACCGATAGCGGGCGTGTCCTTCACCAACGTTTCGTCTTTCAGTTGTTCGCTGGTCAGCCATCGCTTGTTGGCACATCCGAAGTCGAGTTTATTGCGGTATTCTTGTGTCTTAACAGAACCCAGAATAGGACGGAAATCAGGAAGGTTAATCTTTCCAATACGTGTCAGCTGGTCGTACACCTGCTGCTGTTTCATCTTTAACTGTTCCTCGTAAGGTAATTGTTGCCACTTGCAACCTCCGCAAATACCAAAGTGCTGACAGAAGGGTTGCGTGCGTACCTTACTATATTTATGATAATGGATGACCTCTGCCTCCATGAATGAATGTTTCTTGCGTCGTACTTGCAGGTCTACAACATCGCCAGGTACTGCCCACGGCACAAATACCACCATGTCGTTGACTCTTGCCAGCGATTTTCCTTCTGCGGCAAAGTCTGTAATGGTAATTTGCTCCAAAATGGGCAATGGTTTTTTCTTTCGAGCCATTTCTTCTTTTGTAATTTGCGACAAAGATACGAATAAAAGTGTAAAAAACCAAATTTATTTGCCTAATTCATACGATATGCCCCTTTTACATTGCTAAAAATCGCTAAATATTTGCATGGTTGAAAAAGAATGTGTAACTTTGCCAAACTGAATTTGAAATTCAATTTTTTAATGTTAACAATAATACACTAACTTATGAGCCAAAAAAGAGTTTATCTCTTCGGTAATGGAAAGGCCGAAGGTAATGCAAAAATGCGTGAGGAACTTGGTGGTAAGGGTGCAAACCTTGCCGAAATGAACCTGCTTGGTGTTCCCGTTCCTCCAGGTTTTACTATCACAACCGATTGCTGTAATGAATACTATCAGGTAGGACAGCAGAAGATCATGGAGCTGCTGAACGACGATGTGATGGCAGCTGTAAAGCACATCGAGGTACTGATGAATTCTAAGTTCGGCGACAAGGAGAATCCTCTGCTTGTATCCGTTCGTTCTGGTGCCCGCGCTTCTATGCCTGGTATGATGGACACCATCCTGAACCTCGGTCTGAATGACGAGGTGGCTGAGGGTATGGTGAAGAAGACCCAGAATCCTCACTTCGTATATGACTCTTACCGTCGTTTCGTACAGATGTACGGTGACGTGGTGCTGGAGATGAAGCCCGTCAACAAGACTGACATCGATCCGTTCGAGGAGATCATCGAGAAGGTGAAGGCTGAGCGTGGCGTGAAGCTGGACAAGGACTTGAACGTCGAGGAGCTGAAGAAGCTGGTTCAGCTGTTCAAGCAGGCTATCAAGGAGCGCACTGGTAAGGACTTCCCCAACGATCCTATCGAGCAGCTCTGGGGCGCTATCTGCGCTGTGTTCCGTTCTTGGATGAACGAGCGCGCTATCCTCTATCGTAAGATGGAAGGCATCCCCG
>Ga0310695_10014204_pt1 | contig 10795 bp, 10 predicted proteins | sample RumenRJG_04DNA_FD_203882 | JGI IMG/M metagenome (GOLD analysis project Ga0310695, IMG submission 203882) | Bovine rumen microbial communities from Lethbridge, Alberta, Canada - RJG_04 (v2) (version 2) | ecosystem: Host-associated > Mammals > Digestive system > Stomach > Rumen | place: Canada... | reverse complement strand
CCTCAGCTGCTTGGGATAGTCCACGCTGAGCTCCAGGTTTTCCTTTGCCAGCTTCTTCATCTTCTCACTGGAGTTGCCGCACGACACCAGAAGTGCGGCACCCATCAATAGCAATAATGACTTCTTCATATTCAATCGGTTATCGTCCATACTTGAAGTTGTAGTTGGTCACGTTGCCGAAGGCCTTGAACTTCACCTTCTTAGTTGGCGGCGCGATGAACTCCTCACCCGTTTGCGGATTGCGGCAGACACGCTCGCCACGCTCCCTGACGTAGAACTTCCCGAAATCGGGGATGATAACCTCCCCGTCCTCACGGAGAATGTCTGACACGGCACAGAGGAAGGCATCGACCGCCTTCTCCACTTCCTTGATGGAAAGGCCGGTCTCCAAGGCCGCCTTTCTCAGCAGTTTCTTCTTGTTCATAGTACTCATGTTATTGGTTAGAATGGTTTGTAATCAGTTGAATGAATTCTCAGTTGTAGATGTTGTAGTCAGCTACGATCCGCTTGTGGTCATCAGACAACCGCAGATAAGCTTTCGACAGCGAGCCCTTGTCGTCCATGAGCATCACCTCCTTCTTGGTAACGCCATCGGTCAGCAGCTCATGAAGTTCGTCCAGCGTCACCTCATGCCCACGGATATGCCGCCAGAGCGTGAGATGGTACGGTTCGCCTAACTTCTCATGGCAGGAGCAGTTGAACGCCACCGGACTGACCAGCACGTCCTCACCGCAGACGGGACACTTGCCGACAACAGAGGACAGCGACATGCCATAGACATCACTCTCCACCAACACCGCAGAGAAGATACGCCCCTGCGAGTTGAAGCAGCCGTCGAGCACTGTCGGATGTCCGTCAAGATAAGCCTCTATCTCATGCGGCAGGATAAAACGGTGGCTGAGAATGCCGTTGCAGTGCCACTTGCAGGGCTCGCTTTTGTCAAAGTAATGCTCACAGAAGTACCCCTTGGAGGTAATCTTGATGCGTCCTCCGCAGTGCGGACAGCGATGCTCCAGGTACTTGCCCTCCGGCACCACCATGAGCTTGTCACTCCCCACCTCTATATGAGCGAGGTATTGTTTTCCCTTTCTGTCCTTGAATGTCAGGACACGGCTTCTGCCAGTGTCCTCCAGTTCCTTTCTGATTGCGTCCGTAATCTGTACGCCACGGATTGATTTCTTGTTTTCCATAGTTCTAAAAGTTGATTATTGATGATTAAAATGATTAGTAGTTCTAATTGAATTGTTATTGATTAGTAGTTGACAGTTAATGCTTTGCGCAAGATAGTTAAAGGTACTTGTGGCTAAAGATACTTCCAATCGAGTATCAGTCCGTCCACGATAGCCTTTCCCGACATCACCGTTGCCCAGCCGTCGGGGTCGAGTCCGAACCATAGGTCGTTCCACGAATACGTCCTTATCTGCCACGCCAGCAACCACAGGTCCGTGTTGATGCTCTCCAAGCGCGTGACAATCTCATTGGCCACATAGTAACGTTCCGCCGAGTTGAGCAGGTTGACCTTATGTTTTTCCGTCTTGCCGTCAGCGTTCGTCACATTATAGCTTCCCGAGGTCACCAACTGCTTCATGAACGGATAGAGCGAGGCCATCTGAGTGGTGGCATCGAGCAGCTCTTCCGAGACAAGCACAGCAATGGCAGTCCCTTTTAGATTACCCGGTATCGACTTGCGGAGCAATGCCATGTTCTTTGGTATCTCCATGCCCACGAGTTCGGCGGCACGCTTGATCTGATAGATATTCTGCATGGCACCCTGCGCGTTCTGCAAGTACCCCAGCATCTTGTTCTCCAACTGGTGCATCCTCTCCATAGCCAAGAAGACACTGGCTTCCGAGGCGATAATCGCCTGCTGCGTCTTCTCACGCTTCTTGAACAAGTCCTTTAATATCTTCGTTTGGGCTGCCACGGCACCGGTCAGGGCCGGGTCGGTCTGCTGGGCGAAGCCGCAGACGGAGCCGGACATGGCAAGCAACAGGCAAAGAATTTTTCTTTTCATGGTTCTTCGTTTGTTTGGGCCACGGTCGTTGCCGACGGTACGGACTTGAAAAGTTGGTGCCGGAGGTGACGCACCGTGGCCTCGTTAATAATTCCCAGTCGATGGATTTCACATCTTGAAACCGCTCCTGCATTCATTCCGCTCGCGCAGCTCCGTCCTTATCCTTGCAAGATTCTCGTCCCGTTGGAACTTCGTCTTGAGCTGCAGAGCCTCCAAGGACATGCCTCGCACAACATCGTTCCAGTCCTTGTAGTTCACGGGCGGTTTGCGCACTTCGATACGGTCAGACAGCTTCATGTGATTGGCAAGTTCCTCCACGGAAGCCTTGCCTACAGGAATCTCAAACTTCTTACCTTCGGTCTCAATGCCAAGCATATCACCATTCTGAGTGATGGTCAACCGCTTGCCGTCAAGCAAAGCAGCCATTCTCATTCCGTAGATACGTCCCGGCAAGTCGTTGTCGAAGCAGTCCACGGCCTTCGCCATGTTATAGTGGCGCATCAGCCCCGACACCTGCCCGTTGGACAGCGCACCGCCAACAGAGACGAATGCCGAATGTGCAAGGTCTATCTTTCCTTGGTTCGCCTGATAGAACGCCATTGCGTCGTAGGCACTTTCCGCAAAGAACACATGCCTGACCATCTGAGGATTGTTCAGTGCCGAGTGTATTCCAGCCGTCCATACCGCCGTCGTCGAGTTCGTCCCTGCCGCCTTGCCTTTGAAACCACGGTCACCCCGCAGCTCATATCCTGCCAAGTCGGAGCTGAAGCCTGGCTCACGGTATGGGAATCCTATCATCGGAAGGCCGTTCTTGTTCTTCTGGTCAGTGACGATGGCAATATGCCGCTCGAACAACTGAACCGTCTCACGGCTGATACCCCTTTCCTCAAAGATGCCCATGGCATAGTCCATGTTCCTTGAAAGAGGCTGCGCCGTGTAGCGTTTGGGATTGAACACCGGGTTCAGGCTGCCGAGTCCACCACTATACCCACGGTCATGGTTGTCCATGAGTGGCAAATTGGCGAAGTCCGCCATCACCTTGCCGATGACCTCCCACTGGTTTCTGCCATAAATGTTGAAGCGGCCCAGGTTCTCACCGATGAAGTCCACCACGTCGCCGCGTTTCCCCGAATTCCGATGGAAGTACTTCTGCCGCTCCTTCTCCTGCGGATGCGAGATGACGATAGTGTCGAGCTTCTCTCCCCTGCCGTCGGGAAGTATCAGCTCGATGTACCGTCCCACGCCCGCCTGTCTGTTGAGCTTGTAGCCGAGCGAGAAGGCAACGTCGTCGATGCCCACCCTCGGCTTCATCTCTTGAAAAGATACGTAAGACATAGGCTTGTAGTTTGAAGGTTTATAATTGGCCTGCTTGTAAAAGCAGTCCGCATAAAACATTTAATGTAAGCATGTAATACTCACAATTTCAATCCTTTATTCTCGTTGTTCTGTTGCTTCTGCTCACGTATCTCACGCACTTCTCCTGCGAACTTTCTTGCAACGGTGTCGTGGAGCATCTGGTCTTTCAGCGCACTCGTGGGCATCATCTCATATCTGATACCCGTAATCTTGCTGATGGGCTTCATGCCGAGATCCTGCCCCTCAAAGGAAGCCCGTACCGCATAGCCGCCGTCCATACGCTTGTATATGGAGGCTCTGTCGAACTTCGCCGAAAGAGCGATGTCATGCGGCTGCTGCCACTCCTGCTTGGCGATGTTGGTCTGCAGGTCCACCTTGCTCATGTTGGAAGAGAGTATCGGACGCTCGCCGAGGGCAATCTTCTGCTCGTCAATCTTCTCAAGGATCATCTTTGAAGCCTTGTTCACGTCCGCCATGACCGAGACGATGAACTTTGGCTCCTCACGCAGGGCGTTAATCCATCCGTCCATATAGGCAGCGTTGTTGTTGAGAATACGCTTGTCAAAGCCTAACGTGTTGCCCACCATAGCGGCTGTCAGCTCAGCGACCAGCTCCTCCTTGGCGTACTTCGCGTCACCGAACTTCGCGCCCTTGTCACGGTTCAGTCGGTTGGCAGTACCCGTGGAGTGCGTCATCTCATGGAGGGCGGAAGAATAATACTCCATGCCGTCCTTGAAGATTTCCTCGGCGTTCTTGCCAATGTTAAACTGCTTCTTCATGGGGATGATGACCATATCACGTGCCGGAGAATAGTAAGCCCCGTCCACAATCCGGTCGTTCTGCACGCGGCATATCCACTCCTGCCGCTCAAACATGCGGTCGAGAGCACGGTTCTCGTACATGCCTTGTGTGTCTCGCAGCTGCGGGCCTTTGAAGCGGTCAACGATGGCATCGTACTTCTCCTTGTTAACCTCTTCCAGATTGGTCTGGTCAACATTGAATACTGAGAAAGCACGGAGGAACGGGCGCACCTCGCACTTCGCCTGTTCACCGCGGCTCATCTGTTTGTAGTCCGATTCGGCGACACGCTTGCCGCGCTCGTCCTTGATATTGAGGTCCCAGTAGATGACAGGCATCGACTGCGCACCCTTCTTAATATGGAGGTTCTCCTTCTGCGCCTGCATGAAAGTCATATAGACCGGCGTGCGGTAGGCGTTCATCGCCGTGTCCATCTGCAGGAAGAAAGAGTTCGTACCCGAATAGTTGCGGCCGCTGAGGTTCTGCGGCATGCCGAGCATCGTACCCTTTCCGTTCGTCCATCCCTGCCGCCAGTCGGAGGCCTTCATCGACTGCATACGCTCGATCATAAGCGAACAAAACTTGTCTATCGCCTTGTCTCCGCTGTTCTTGTAGTCTGTTCCTTTCTTTGACTTGGAATCCTTGTTTTCCATAGTTTCAGTGTAGTTGGTTGATGAGGTTAGTAGCCCCTCAGTCCGATGGCACAGCCTTCGGACTAAGGGCTGATAATGTTATGTGTCTTTCACGGTATCACGAAATTACAGTATTCACAGAGGTCGTCTTAGACAAGCGCCTCTGCAAACTCCTCTGCAAAGTCGTTGCCTTCGTCATAGATACGGCTCTCTGTCTCTTCGAGGTAGAGTTCAGCGTTGTTGTCGTCGGGCTCGATGCCGTGGTCGTCGCACCACTGCAGATAGGCCTTTCCGTGTTCACTGCGGAGTGCGAGTTCGCACCACCCTATTTTTCCTTCCTGCTTGAGTTGAATGAGTTCTTCGATTGTATTGTTCTGCATAGTTCTAAGTGTTAATGGTTGATGGTTAAAATGGTTGATTCTTGAATTCGTTAATAACTTGATGTAGCTGTAGTTAAGAATTGAAGAAAATAGTTAACTGTCAAAACTTAATAACTGATAGTCAATATATAGCATCAGGACATTAAAGTGACTTTATCGGCTGAACGACCGCTTTGCACTGACCTTCTCCTGCTGCATCTCCTTGATTTCGGTGTTGAGATAGCGTGCCGCCAGCTGTTCCTTGGTGGCCGTCTTTGATGTGAAGAGCGCCTGCTTGTCATGCCATGAGAGCACGGCCTTGCTTGTCGTCCGGTCATCAGCGAGCTTGGCGGACACCGTCCAGTTGCCGTCGTAGTCCTTGGCGATGCGAACGTCCTTGACACCCTCTTCCAGTTTGAACTGGTTGTAGAAGGAAGCGAGGTGCAGCTGCTCCCCGAAGTTCTTCTCTACGAGCTTGGAAGGTGTTGTCACTCGGTCAAAGTAAGCGTTCAAGTCCTCCTTCGACATCGTGCGCGACATCTTCTGCTCGCCCACCTGCGTGTAGAGCTTGTACTTGCCCACGTCCTGACGCTGCTCATCATGCTCCTTATAGACCACCATCTTCTCGATGACTCGTCCGTCGGAGAGCTTGTTGTCAGCCTTGTACTCCTCCGGCGTGACTTTCTTGGCCAATTTCGTAGGATAATAGGTCTGCATCAATGCCTCCACACCTATCTCACGTTTCTGATAGGCAGCGACATCCTCCGGCTTCATAAGCTGCGGACGGAGCTGCTGACCGTCAAGACGGGCGGTGAAGTACCATTTGTTTGGGTCCTGGTTGCTCTGGAAGGCGTGTCCGTGAGAGACTTTTTCACCGTTGACGGTCACCATCTGCGGCTCACGTGGCTTGTGAACTTTTTGGGCATCGGACTGCTCTACGGATTTGTCCTCTTTCTTGTTCTCTGCCTTCACCTCAGTCTTGTCGACCTTGGCGGTCTCAGTCTTGTCAACCTTGGCTTCCTTAGCCTTGGTCTTCTTCTTTTCAGTTCTTTTTTCCATAGTATCGGTTTGAGTTTGGTTCTTGGTTTGTTGTGTAGTTTGGTTTGTTGTCTGTTTCTTACTCATCTCCTGCATATCAGCAATCGCCACACGATTGCCAGCCCGGATAAGCCTTGGCAGGTAGACGTCGAGCGCATGATGAGGAAACTCCGCAATAAGCTCACCGTCCTTTTTGGACTTTGGTTTCTGTGTCGGTATGCGCAGCGTGTCGGATACCTTTTGCGCATCCTCATTCAGCGAACGGTAAAAGTCTCCGTTGCGCATAAGGATCAGCGCGTCGGGGTGCTTGCTTTTGAGCCGCTGATACACGGCCAGTGGTGTGTCGGTCTTGTTCTTTACCTGCTTCTTGTCAGAAGGCTGTTCTTGCATTTTCTTTTCCATATTGGTAGCGAGTTGGTTAAACTGGTAGTTCTTGTTGGTCAGATGGTTCTTGGTATGCCCGAGGACGGCAAGCATCGTGTTCGGATGACCCACAGCCTTGATGGCGGCACCTGCGGTATAGCCAGTGTCCAGCACGTTGTCTATTACTATTGGTGTGAACTGCTCCGGCACTTGTCTGTACAGATTGAGTTTCAGGTATATGCCCTCCGGCTTAAGGTCATTCTTCTTGGCATAGTGCAGCGGCATGTGCGGTCGGCAGGAAAGGATGTCCCATGTTGGGATGCCCGTTCTCTGGGAAATCTCATTGGCTAGCGTCTTTGTATATACCGCCCTCCCGTGGTGGTTAGGGATAGGCACCAGTATACAGTTGCGTCCTGCCGCCATCTCCCTTATACCGTCCGCCATCATATCCGCTGCCCTGCAGATGCTTGCATAGTCACCGTCCTTGAGCCCGTGCGCCAGCTGACGCACTTTTGGATATGGGGCTACGGAGGTGAACGAACATTCTTGTTTGTTTGACATAGTGGATTAAGTCTCATAAGGTGTAGTAGAATAGATTACCAGGACAACGGGCTCAGAGTGAAAGACCTCTCTTCTTGTCCTCTTTCTGGTCAGTCTTTTCCCTCTCGGTCAGTCGGACGCTTTCCTCGTGGCGCAGTCGGTCAACGACCTGCTTGTACTCCCACCGGTTCTCGTCGGTCTGCACATAGCCCATGTAACCCTCGTTGGCATCGTCATATCGGATGGCCTGCTGACGCTTCCATTCCTCCATGTCTCCATTCATGACCTTGAAGCCTACCGGCTCACGGAGGTCAACGCCCACGACAACCTTCTGGTCACCGACTTCAAGTTCTACCGGCTTGCCAGAAACGAGAGCTTCCTTTTGGCCAATTCCGAGTCCGATGTCCTTGATTTTGTCAACTTCTTGAAGTTTTTCCTCAAATTTAACAGTTGCCACATCACGGTACATCAAGGCATTGGTCTCCTTGTCCAACTGTACGTAGCGCATCTTGCGCTTGCCGTCCTCCTGGAACTCCTTCTGTATGACATCACCCTTGCGTACGCGCTCCAGTTCGGTATCGTTCAGTTTCAGATTGTTGTCAAGCTCACGATGTATCTGATACGTAAGCAGTTGCAGCTTGCCAGACTTGTCATAAGCAAGCTGAATTTTCATTGGAATGGACACCGCTGAGTTATCGCCTACGGGTACGTTGACACGCATGAGCGGAGAGAGCTCGCCGCTCAGAATAGAGTCACGCAAGTCCTTGGGCATGCGCATGAGATCCTTGGGATAGATGCCGATTTTGGCAAATTTTTCGAATGGTACTGGTTCTGTTTTCATAGTTGTTGGTTTGGTAATATGAATCGTTATTATTAACTTCGCAGTGAAAATCCATGTCAAACTCTAAACATACTACTACCATGAAACACACAATGAAGTGCGCTGTGGTTCTTATGTTCTCGATGAATGTATTGGAATCACCGGCACAGTTTTACACTGCTGAGAAAGTCGGTCCGGCTGCCGACACGTTATCCATTTCCACGGACCCCTACGTCCGTGACGTACTCCACGAAACAAAGTCAAAGTCCAAGGTTGAGACTGAGACTAAGAAGAAGTCCGTCTTCGGTCTGCCTTTGCCTTCGTTTCTGACCGCAAAGTTAGGAAACAAACCGCCAACTTCCAACAACGGCCAAGGAAAAGTGCAAGAAAAAGGCGAAAAAAGTTTGGAGAAATCTTCCAAAAAGTTTGCGAAACAGCCCGTTTTACCCTTTCTCAGTGCCTCTGACAGCATGCTTTTAAGCATCCTTGAAAAACGGCTAAATATCTGTATGCCACTTGATTACTTAACCGTTACCTCGCTTTACGGCTACCGTCGGGACCCCTTTACCAAGTGCCAGAAGTTCCATGACGGCATAGACCTGCGATTCGGAAACGGTTTGGTCTATAGCATGCTCCCGGGCAGCGTGGCTGCCGTACACCATGGCAACACCGGTTACGGCAACTATGTCATCCTTGACCATGGCACCCTGCGCTGCCTCTATGGTCACCTTGGTGCTATCTATGCCAAGGAAGGCACCGATGTACAGGCCGGAACGGTCGTTGGCTTTGTCGGCTCTACCGGCCGCTCCACAGGCCCACACCTCCATATCCAGCTTCAGCGCCTGACTGATAACAACAATTGGATGAGTGTTGATCCCATGCCGTTCATCGACCAGCTCAACCGACAAGTGCAGGACTTCAACAAACGGTTGGCAGTACTCAGCGGCAAAGACACACCTATATATAATAATGTGGGAGCAGCTACAGATGAGCTGAACATAGAGAACCTCTACGCCGCACTGAAGAGACACGGCATCAAGTACCCGAAGATTGTCCTTGCCCAGGCCATCTTAGAAACCGGTGCCTTCCGTTCCCGTGTCTGCCGTGAGAACAACAATCTCTTCGGCCTCAGGCACTCCAAGGGCTACTACGCCTTCGAGCATTGGGAGGAGTCTGTCATAGCCTACCGTGACAAGGTACAGTACAAGCATCGTGACAACGAGAACTACTATTCGTTCCTAAGACGAATCGGTTACTCGACATCGAAGGACTATGTCAGAAGAGTCCGCGAGATAGTCAACCAATTGTGAACATCACGTAATAATTGGCTGAAGATAGTTGGATCTGCAGCTAAAACGCTATCTGAGACGTTGTTATTACCCAAACCGTTTCCGTAAGTCGGGCTATTTTCGGCATAAAACAACTTTTTTCGACTTTTTTCGGGATAAAAGAGCAGTTTACAATAGGCTACCGTTGCGTTTATAGAGAATAGTCACTATCTTTGCAACATCAAACGATACCGCAAGCAAAGTTCTTGCAGGGCCAAGCTCCCTTGGAATACAGGCCTACAGAAAAGGAGCGCGTCTTTTACCGTCACACGGAAATATCTTATGCCGCCATGAGGCGGACATAACAGAGGTGACCAAAACTCCATGACACGAGTTACCAACAACCAACCTTATGAACATACCATTCTTTAACATCGGAAAGTCTCCGGAGAAGAGACGCAACAAGATCATCGTACACGCCAACCAGAAAGGCGGCTGCGGCAAAACCACCAACTGCGTGCTTAGCGCCGGTCATTTTGTACTCAAACACCATTGCCGCCTTGTCGTGCTTGATGCCGACCCTCAGCGCAGTATCGTCAAGAAACACGAGCAGGACAGAGAGCGCTGGCCACAGCTCCAGCCCCTTTATCAGGTTGTACCCTGTACCCAGCTCAGCAGCGAGAAGGATACCCTTAACCTTATCCGGGCCATGCGCAACGAGGATTTCGACTTTATTATCGACACACCGGGAAGTCTCTCCCTTCAGGGCCTTCTTCCCCTTCTCTTTGAGGCTGATGCCATTGTCACTCCCATTCAGTTAGAGAAAACCAGTATCAACGGCACAACCGCCTTTGTTGATATGGTTGCCATGGTTGCACGAGAGAACGGCCTTGACAGGCTCCCACCGTTCTACTTCCTGCCCAACCAGTTCAACAAAAACTGGGGCCGTAAGGACGAGCTCGTCGAGCAGCAGAAATTCCTCGACTACTTTGCCAAGTTAGGTACCGTCCTGCCGAAGATACCCAACAGCGCCGAGATTCAGCGTTACAGCACGCTCTACCTCACCGACAAGCAACATGAGATTGTTGACAAGTGCTACGATACGCTCTATGACTGCATCTATAACGGAAAATCCAAATCCGCATGACTGACGGCACTTCTCGACCAATGGTTTTCGGGGATATCCACGATCTTCTCCGGAAAGTCAACGGTGAGAGCGAGCCAGTCTATATGTGGCAGAGTGACAAGCAAAGGGAAGAAGAGGTAAAACCTGAAGAACCATCTACGGTCAATGAAGAGCAAGTCAAGGAGTCTGATGAAAAGCCCAATGAGGAAACAAATCCAATTGCCAAAAAAGAAGATAAACCCAAGGCAAAAAAGAAAGTTCCGCCTCACAATGAGAAATCCATATCCCCTCCCTCCGAAACCAAAAGAGAGAAAGAAGAGGACATTGCTAAAAAGCCCAAGGGAAAAAAGCAGTTCTCCGTCAAAAATCTTGCTCCTTTCAAGGAAGACATGCAGTCGCAGATAGAATCATTCTCTTATGCTGTTGAAACAGGCCGCCGATATTGGATCTTCATTCCCGACGATGTCCATGCTGCATTCGA
>Ga0310695_10014203_pt1 | contig 10796 bp, 9 predicted proteins | sample RumenRJG_04DNA_FD_203882 | JGI IMG/M metagenome (GOLD analysis project Ga0310695, IMG submission 203882) | Bovine rumen microbial communities from Lethbridge, Alberta, Canada - RJG_04 (v2) (version 2) | ecosystem: Host-associated > Mammals > Digestive system > Stomach > Rumen | place: Canada... | reverse complement strand
ATCAGATCAGATCTCCCGCCCGTGCATGACACGCCCGGCTCCGCATTCATAAGTTCTCTGAACAGGGAAAGATCCGGAGCAGCGAGCTGCATCAGTGTCGAATCCTCTCTTATAAGCATCCTCTCGCAAGTAAGGCTGAACGGATTCTCATCAGTCATCAGAATATAAGTCAGCCAGTGCTGCCATATATTCCCTTCGAGCCCGAATTCCGTCGCAAAAGAGACAAGCTTGCGGGTAAGCTCATTGCTGTCCGAGATTATGTCTGTATCGATCGTATAAAATAGAAGTCTGTCTTTCATTTTGTAAGTATTGCTCAGGATCAAAGGCAGTCTGTGCTAAGAGTGATCTTAGCCCTTCAGTTTCCCGAGGATCTTGTCCTTCATCTCACTGCCCTTGAGCCAGTCTTCCTGGTCGGGTGCCTTGATATCTGCTGTGCGCCATCCTTCTTCAAGGACATCAGCGACCGCTTTTTCAATGTAATCTGCTTCTTCTGCGAGGTCGAACGAGTACCTCAGCATCATAGCAGCAGAGAGTATCGTCGCGATCGGATTGGCGAGGTCTTTTCCTGCTATGTCAGGTGCCGAGCCGTGGATAGGCTCGTACATGCCGCGCGAGCTGTCCCCGAGCGAAGCGGAAGCGAGCAGCCCGATCGATCCTGTGACTTGCGAAGCTTCATCTGAAAGGATGTCTCCGAACATGTTGGATGTAACTAGCACATCGAAGAATGACGGATCGCGCACGATCTGCATCGCAGCATTATCAACGTACATATCGTCGAGTCTGACATCAGGATATTCAGTCTCGCCGAGTCTGTGGACTGTCTCGCGCCAGAGTCTCGAAGTCTCAAGTACGTTGGCCTTGTCGACACTCGTAAGATGTCCTTTTCTCTTGCGGGCTGTCTCGAATGCGCGCCTTGCGACACGCTCTATCTCCATTACGCTGTAAGCTTCTGTGTCAAAAGCAGCGTCGCCGGCCTCATTCCTGCCGCGCTCACCGAAATATATACCGCCGGTCAGCTCTCTTACTATCATCAGGTCAAAACCCTTAGCAGCAATATCCGGTCTCAGTACGCAGGCTCCTGCGAGTGCCGGCTGGATCGCTGCCGGTCTCAGATTAGTGTAAAGTCCGAGAGCCTTGCGCAGTCCGAGCAGTGCCTTTTCAGGGCGCATGTTGTTAGGAACGCTGTCCCATTTCGGTCCGCCTACTGCTCCGAGAAGAACACTGTCAGATGCAAGGCATCCGTCGACTGTCTCCTGCGGCAGAGGAACGCCGTATTTATCAAGAGCAGCGCCTCCTGCAAGATATGTCGTGCACTCAAACTCGTGTCCGAACTTCTCGCCCGTGATCTTAAGTGCTTCTACTGCAGCGCCTACTATTTCAGGTCCTATCCCGTCTCCCGGGACCAGCGCGATATTGTATTTCATGTCCTGATACTCCTATATGTTTTGAAAAGTATTACTTCTTTTCCTTGAGGTATGACAGCAGTCCGCCCGCGTCTATGATCTGCTCGATAAAAGGCGGGAACGGCTTTGCCTGGAATGTCTGACCGGTAGTCTCGTCGGTGATCACTCCTGTTTTGGTATCGATGTTCACGATATCCCCTGCCTTGATCGCCTCGCTTGCTTCAGGGCACTCAAGGATCGGGAAACCTATGTTGATAGAATTCCTGTAAAATATACGGGCAAAACTAGCTGCGATGACGCACGAGATGCCGCTTGCCTGTATAGCGACAGGAGCGTGCTCTCTAGATGAGCCGCAGCCGAAGTTCCAGCCGCCGACCATTATGTCTCCCGGCTGAACGCTGCCTGCAAAGCCCTCATCGATGTCGACCATGCAGTGGCTTGCAAGCGCCTTAGGGTCAGGATTATTGAGATACCTTGCAGGGATGATCACGTCAGTATCGATATGATCTCCGTATTTCCATACTTTTCCTCTCATAGTCCCCTCCTTTATACTCCAGGGGCAGCAATGCATCCGGCTACAGCCGATGCGGCTGCTACAGCAGGGCTCGCGAGTACGACCTCACTGCCCGTGTGACCCATTCTTCCGACAAAGTTCCTGTTCGTTGTCGCAACAGCTCTCTCTCCGTCTGCCATGACACCCATGTGTCCGCCGAGGCAAGGTCCGCATGTAGGAGCGGAAACTGCGCATCCGGCTTCTACAAAGATCTTAAGAAGACCTTCTTCCATGCAGTCAAGATAGATCTGCTGTGTAGCAGGTATTACTATGCAGCGTACGCCGTCTGCAACCTTCTTTCCCTTGAGGATAGCGGCTGCGGTGCGCATATCAGACATACGGCCGTTAGTGCACGAACCGATGACGACCTGCTGGATAGGCATGCCTGCGACCTCGTCTACCGTCTTAGTATTGGACGGCAGGTGCGGCAGAGATACTGTAGGTTTCAGCTCTGAAAGGTCGATCGTTACGACTCTCTCGTATTCAGCATCCTCGTCTGCCTCATAGAAAGCAGGTTCACGTTTGAATCTGCCCTTTATGTATTCCCTCGTTTTGTCATCCACAGGGAATATGCCGTTCTTGCCGCCGGCTTCTATAGCCATGTTGGAAATGGTGAACCTGTCATCCATGCTGAGCTCGGCAACTCCTTCGCCTGTGAACTCAAGCGACTGATAGAGTGCACCGTCTACTCCGATCATCCCGATCAGATGCAGTATGACGTCCTTTCCGGATACATAAGGCTGCAGTTTTCCGGTCAGCTCGACCTTGATAGCCGAAGGCACTCTGAACCAGTTGAGTCCTGACGCCATGCCTGCCGCCATGTCAGTTGAACCTACGCCGGTGGAAAATGCTCCGAGTGCACCATATGTGCAGGTGTGTGAATCAGCTCCGATGATGCAGTCTCCCGGGCCGACCAGCCCCTGCTCAGGAAGCAGAGCATGCTCTATACCGACAGTTCCTACATCGTAGAGATGAGTTATATCATGCTTCTTAGCGAAATCGCGCGCTGTGACACAGAGCTCCGCAGACTTGATGTCCTTGCATGGTGTATAATGATCAAGTGCGATAACGATCCTGTCCTTATCGAATACTTCTGTAAAACCGGCTTTCTCGAATACTCCTATGGCTACCGGCGTCGTAACGTCATTGCCGAGGACTATATCGAGTTTTGCCTCGATGAGATCGCCTGCGTGCACTTCAGGAAGTCCTGCATGAGCGGCAAGGATCTTTTGTGTCATTGTCATTCCCATTGATCTTCCCCTTCTGTTACTAAGGTTACTGCTGGTTAAAAGCGGCCTCTTCAGCCTTGATGCGTCCCTTTTTCTTTATCTCATCAGGCACGCCTTCAAGCTTTTTCTCATAAGCGATCATGCGGTTGAGTGCCTTGAGGTAAGCGTTGATACTTGCGTCCATGATGTCAGTCGAAAGACCGCGGCCGGTGAAAGTCCTGCCATATGCGTTGACCTTGACCGTAACATCTCCGAGAGTATCCTTGCCCTCTGAGATAGAGTGGATATTGAAGATATCGAAAGTATGCTCTGACGGCTTGATGATATTGTCGATCGCATTGTATGCGGCATCGATAGGTCCGTCTCCGAGTGCAACATCCTGTGACTTCTCACCGTCTTTTTCAAGGCTGACAGTGCATGTCGCAGTGGTGAAGTTGCTGGTGGAAAGCTGGAACCAGTCGAGTTTGTAGCCGTCTTCATCGTCGGCATAGACCTGATTGGTGTTGTGCGTCACGATAGCTTCAAGGTCAGCGTCGGTGATGTTCTTCTTCTTGTCGCAGACTACCTTGAATTCTGCAAAGCATCTGTCGAGCTCTTCCTTGGTGAGCACGAATCCGAGCTCCTCGAGTCTCGATCCGACCGCATGTCTTCCGGAATGCTTACCGAGCACCAGATTGTTGACATGTATGCCGACAGACTCCGGAGTCATGATCTCGTATGTTTTCTTGTTGGCAAGTACTCCGTGCTGGTGAATTCCCGATTCGTGCGCAAAAGCGTTTTTGCCCACGATAGGCTTATTCAGCGGAGCTGTCTGGCCGATGATATTGTATACAGTCTGGCTTGCACGGTGGATCTGTGTTGCATCGATGCCGGTATCCAGACCTGTCACATCCTGGCGTGTACGCAGAGCCATGACGATCTCTTCAAGTGAAGTGTTGCCTGCTCTCTCTCCGAGTCCGTTGATCGTGCACTCGACCTGCCTTGCTCCGCCGAGAACTCCGGCAAGAGCATTGGCAGTTGCCATTCCCAGATCGTTGTGGCAGTGCACTGAGAAAATGACCTTCTCAGCACCCCTGACGTTGCCCCTGATGTCCTCGATCAGCTCTCTCATCTCAGCAGGAGTCGTATAGCCGACAGTGTCCGGGATGTTGATCGTAGTTGCACCGTTCAGGATCGCAGTCTCAACTACCTTCTTGAGGAACTCCGGATCACTCCTGGTCGCATCCTCTGCAGAGAACTCTATGTTGGAGCAGTAATTCTTAGCATAAGCGACCATTTTGCCCGCTTGCTCAAGTACCTGCTCAGGCTTCATGCGAAGCTTGTACTCCATGTGCAGCGGCGAAGTCGCGATAAAAACATGTATACGCGGATCTGCAGCACCCTTGACTGCATCCCATGCAACGTCAATGTCCTTAGGAGTTGAGCGCGCAAGGGAAGCGATCGTGCAGCCCCTGATGGTCTCCGAGATCGTCTTGACCGACTCGAAGTCTCCCGGCGAAGCGATTGCAAAACCCGCTTCGATGATATCCACGTGCATCTTCTCAAGGCAGCGTGCGACCTCGATCTTTTCTTTGAGGTTCATGCTGCAGCCCGGAGACTGTTCGCCGTCACGCAGTGTAGTATCGAAAATTTTAACCTGTTCCATTATTTACCCTCTGTTTTGTTAAGTAATACGTCCCCGTCATTGCACCATTCTCTTGCACCGGTCCTTCAGGCAATCAGATGCAAGATCCGGTTCTTACTCTTTTAGTGAGAATGGTGTCTTACTCAAGTATTGCGCCCTTGTCTGCAGAGCTTACGAGCTTAGCATAGCGTGCCAGATAGCCGGTCTTGATCTTAGGCTCCGGACATACCCATTTAGCCCTTCTTGCCTCGAGCTCTTCATCAGACACCTTGAGTTCTATAGTGTGATTGGTTATATCGATGGCGATGATGTCGCCTTCTTCAACAAGACCGATATTTCCGCCGGAAGCTGCCTCAGGGCTGACATGTCCTATTGATGCGCCGCGAGTAGCTCCTGAGAAACGTCCGTCTGTGATGAGAGCAACGGTCTCATCGAGGCCCATTCCTGCGATAGCGGAAGTAGGATTGAGCATTTCTCTCATGCCGGGGCCGCCCTTAGGACCTTCATAACGGATGACCACTACATCTCCTGCCTTGATACCGCCGTCATAGATAACACGGATCGCATCATCTTCTGAATCGAACACGCGGGCCGGGCCCTCGTGCTGCATCATTGATGGAGCAACTGCAGACTGCTTTACTACGCAGCCGTCCGGTGCGAGGTTGCCCCTGAGAACTGCGATGCCGCCTGTCTTCATGAACGGATTCTCAAAAGGTCTGATTATCTCTGCATCAAGGTTATGAGCATTTGCAATGTTCTCACCCATCGTTTTGCCTGTGGCTGTCATAACGGACTTATCGAGGAGATCTCCCTTGGTAAGCTCATTCATAACAGCGTATACTCCGCCTGCTGCGTCCAGATCTTCCATGAAGGTATTTCCGGCAGGAGCAAGGTGGCAGAGGTTAGGTGTCTTGCCGCTGATCTCGTTAGCCATATCGAAATCCAGAGTCACTCCCGCTTCATGTGCGATAGCAGGAAGGTGAAGCATCGTATTGGTCGAGCATCCGAGTGCCATGTCGACTGTCTCTGCATTGTGGAAAGCAGCCTCGGTCATGATGTCTCTCGGGCGGATATTCTTCTCAACGAGCTTCATGATCTGCATACCTGTCGCTTTGGCCAGACGTATCCTTGCTGAATATGGCGCAGGGATGGTGCCATTACCAGGCAGAGCCATTCCGATAGCTTCAGTGAGGCAGTTCATGGAGTTGGCTGTGTACATTCCCGAGCATGAGCCACATGACGGGCATGCCTGTTCAACATATGTCTGAACATCGTTTTCATCCATCTTGCCTGCATGATAAGCTCCGACAGCCTCGAACATATGTGATAGGCAGGTGCGTCTTCCATCCGGAAGCCTTCCGGCAAGCATCGGACCGCCTGCACAGAAAATGGTCGGAACGTTGATACGAGCCGCTGCCATCAGAAGGCCAGGCACATTCTTATCGCAGTTAGGAACCATTACAAGACCGTCAAACTGGTGAGCAATGGCCATAGCCTCGGTGGAATCTGCGATAAGATCTCTTGTTACCAGTGAATACTTCATTCCCACATGGCCCATTGCGATACCGTCACAAACAGCTATTGCAGGGAAGAGTATCGGAGTCCCGCCGGCCGCGCGCACGCCTGCCTTGACAGCCTCAGCTATCTTGTCGAGGTGCATGTGACCCGGAACTATCTCGTTATACGAGCTGACAACGCCGATGATAGGGCGCTTCATCTCTTCTTCCGTAAGACCCAGCGCATACAGGAGACTCCTGTTAGGCGCGCGGTCCACGCCGATTTTTATCTGATCAGAATTCATATCCTATTTCCTTTTCGTGATAAGACACAGTGTTGAAAATGCACTTCGATTGTAATAGTACTGTGCAGCTGCAGCGATGTGTGGCAGCGCAGAATTGCGAGCAGATCGATGCAGTGCACAAGTGAGCGGCAGTGAGATTGGCTGGAATTGGAGCCTTAGCACTAACGCAGTTAGTGCGATTGCGACAATTCCCCGATCTCACCGAGCGAACGAAGATGCAATACACGATCTGTGAGCTTCGAGCATTGCACACGTCGCTGCGGCTGCGCTTTTACAATTAATTCGATGCGTTGTCAAGATCTGAGTCGTTCTTCCACAGCATCTCGTCTCTGAGCTGCTTTCCGACAACTTCCATCTGATGCTTTGCAAGCTGTGCTCTCTTTGAGTTGAAGAATGTACGTCCATTCTTGTTCTCTGCGATCCATCTGCCTGCGAAAGTTCCGTCCTGGATATCTGAAAGGACTTTGCGCATGTTAGCCTTGATATCTTCATGAGGCAGTACGCGAGGTCCGCTTACATATTCACCAAACTCAGCTGTATCTGAGATGGAGTAGTTCATAGCAGCGATGCCGCCCTTGTTGATCAGGTCGATTATGAGCTTCATCTCGTGGATGCACTCGAAGTAAGCATTCTCAGGCTTGTAGCCGGCCTCTACGAGGACTTCGAATCCGCACTGCATCAGGTCTACGACTCCGCCGCAGAGTACTGTCTGCTCACCGAAGAGGTCAGTTTCAGTCTCTTCATCCATAGTTGTCTCGAGGATACCTGCACGAGCTCCGCCGATACCTGCGATGTATGCAAGAGCGATGTCATATGCTTTGCCTGTAGCATCCTGCTCAACAGCGATCAGACAAGGAACGCCCTTGCCTGCAACATACTGGCTGCGTACTGTGTGGCCAGGGCCCTTAGGAGCTGCCATGAATACGTCAACGTCTGCAGGAGGAACGATCTGCTTATAGCGGATATTGAATCCGTGAGCAAAAGCGATAGCCTTGCCTGCTGTCAGGTTAGGAGCGATGTCCTTCTGATACATTGCAGCCTGAGCCTCGTCGTTGATGAGGATCATGATGATGTCAGCCTTCTGAACAGCTTCAGCTACTGTGTAAACCTCGAATCCGTCCTTCTCTGCTACCGGCCATGACTTTCCGCCCTTACGGAGTCCGATGATGACCTTGCATCCGGAGTCACGAAGGTTGAGAGCATGAGCGTGTCCCTGTGAGCCGTACCCTACGACAGCGATGACTTTTCCGTTGAGTGCATCAAGATTACAATCTTTCTCATAATACATTTTTACCATAGTTGAATTCCCCGCTTTCTTTTGATAAATCGTTAATAGTAGCTTTTCCTCTTTCGATCGCGACCACACCTGTCCTGGCTATTTCGAGTATCCCGAATTCCTTCATGATATTCACCAGTCCGGACATCTTCTCGGCGTCTCCCGTGATACCGAGCGTAAGTGTTTCAAGCGATACATCTATGATCTGTGCGCGGAAGATGTTCGCGAGCTGGATGATGTCATTCCTCTTCTCGCTGGATTCCGCGCTGACCTTAACTAACATCAGTTCCCTGTATATCGAACTCTCCGTGTTGAGCCACTTTACAGAGTGGATCGGGTAAAGCTTGCGCAGCTGGTTGCACAGGAGCTCTGTATGCGGTTCGTCCGCCATGACGTCGATAGTGATACGCGTCACTCCAGGGTTCTCTGTAGGGCCGGCTGCAAAAGCCTCGATATTATACCCTTTACGGGAGAACAGTCTGGCGATCTGTGACAGTACGCCCGGCTCGTTGTCCACGAGCAAAGCGAGAGTCTGCCTTGTGGCACCATTCATTTTATCCATTTTGCTCTCCCTCCTATATCTTCATGAAGTCGGTTATGTGGCTGCCGCCTCCGACCATCGGTCTCACCATCTCGTCCATGTCGAGGACACAGTCTATGATGTAACCCTTGCCGCATGCTTTAGCTTCCTCGATGGCTTCGGCCAGGTCTTTCTGGTTGTTCACACGGCGTCCCTGCAGTCCGTATGCTTCGGCAAGCTTTACGAAGTCAGGGCCTCTGTCAAGAGTGGTCTCGGAGAAGTTCTTCTTATATATAAGGTTCTGCCACTGACGGACCATTCCGAGGGTGCCGTTGTTGAATATGAATATGATGACCGGTATGCCGTATGCCTGGACTGTTGCAAGCTCGTTGCAGTTCATCCTGAAACTGCCGTCACCGGTTGTCAGGATGACCGTCTTATCCGGATTCCCGACCTTGGCTCCTATGGCAGCTCCCAGTCCGAATCCCATAGTACCGAATCCGCCTGAAGTGATCAGCTGTCCCGGATAGTCAAAGTGGAAATGCTGTATGGACCACATCTGGTGCTGTCCGACGTCAGTCGCGACTATCGTATCATGGTCGACGAGTTTCGCGATCGTGCTGCATACCTGCTTTGGATTGAGCGTATCGCCGCCGTCCTCGTATACTGTCTCGGTCGGATGCGAGAAAACGAATTTCTTCCACGCTGTGTGATCCTGCTGCTTCAGCCTGTCATTGAGCTTCTGCAGGACTTCTTTTGCATCTCCGACTATGTGATGGTCGGTCTGAACATTCTTATTGATCTCTGACCTGTCGATATCTATATGTACGATCTTGGCCTGCTGTGCGAATGTCTCAGGGTCGAGTGCGACTCTGTCTGAGAATCTGCAGCCGACTGCGATCAGGAGGTCGCATTCATTGCACGCGATGTTCGATGCCTGTGAGCCGTGCATGCCTATCATTCCGGTGACGTGAGGATTGGTTCCCGAGATACCGCCGCCTCCCATTACAGTGATGGCTGTCGGCGCGTCTATCAGGTCAGCGAATCTGTTGAACTCTTCGTCAGCCCTTGCCCTTACGACTCCGCCTCCGCATATGAGCATCGGCTTTTCTGACTCACCTATCATTTTGACAAGTGTATCTATATCTTCTTCATCGACCTGAGGTATGTGGAAGTCCACCATGTTACGGTCGAAAAGTGCTTTCAGAGCTCCTGCTTTCTTGTGCTGTTTGCGCGGGATGTATTCGTATTCAGCAGTCTCTGCTGTGACATTTTTGAGGATGTCTATGAATACCGGCCCCGGACGCCCGCTCCTTGCTATCGCAAAAGCCTTTCGCACTGTATCTGCCAGCTTATTGACATCAGTGATCTGGAAATTGCACTTTGTGATAGGAAGCATGACTCCTGTACTGTCAACCTCCTGGAAGGAATCCTTGCCGATCAGGTTCTCAGCTACATTGCATGAGATGAACACGACCGGAGAAGAATCCATATAAGCCGTTGCAACACCTGTTGTAAGGTTAGTCGCTCCCGGACCCGATGTTGAAAAGGCTACACCGACCTTGCCGGTACTTCTGGCGTAGCCGTCTGCAGCATGAGCAGCTCCCTGTTCATGCGCTGTCAGATAGTGATGTATCCTGCCCTTGTACTTGACCAGTGCATCATAGACGTTGAGTATCGTTCCTCCCGGATAGCCGAATACTACCGTTGCGTCCTGCTCAAGCAGGCATTCCATCAGGATTTCTGCACCTGAGATCTTCACTTCTGTCTTTCTCCTTTCGCCTGTCGATTGATATGGCCCTTTTATTGTCGGAGGAGCCTGACTCCCAGTATCATGCTCCGGGTCTGCGCCCCGGAAAAAACATGTCTCATCCGCAAAATAAAACCCTCATGCCAGCTGATGTTGGTCATGGAGGGCGTATCGTTTTTCATGCTTATAGGCTTGATGATTCGTCCGCTTTTTTATTCCCTGGCACAACATTCAGCACTATCCTCCCTGCCGATAAGTATCAGCAGGCCGAGAATAATGATGCTGCTGCTAAGGATGAGCTCTGCGAATGTCCTGAAAAGCATCCTTTTTTCTCCTGAAAGTCTTCAAAAATCAATAGTTTTGCGCATTTATTGTACTCTATCACCCGTACCGTCTCATGTCAACGGATTTTGGCATTTAGTACAAAATTAGCATAGTTTTCTGTGGTTTTCTCTCAATGTAACAATAAAACGCATCATATGAGTATGCAGAGGGCTGCATCCGGGATTCGATTGCACTTGGAAAATCTCCGAGGTAAGAGTACAATCTATTAGGTCGATAAGTTGGCAGTAAAAACAGTCAGTCTGCCACCGCCGGGAGTAAAGCTATGGACAACAGGTCATCCGGTAATTCCGGAAAC
>Ga0310695_10014202_pt1 | contig 10796 bp, 9 predicted proteins | sample RumenRJG_04DNA_FD_203882 | JGI IMG/M metagenome (GOLD analysis project Ga0310695, IMG submission 203882) | Bovine rumen microbial communities from Lethbridge, Alberta, Canada - RJG_04 (v2) (version 2) | ecosystem: Host-associated > Mammals > Digestive system > Stomach > Rumen | place: Canada... | reverse complement strand
CTCATGGAATGGGGCATTGTCAAAAACAATATGCCGACCATTAACGGCGACCTTATCAAAAGTCTTTTCATCAGCGGTTGTGTCAGAGATGAAAACATCACTTACCCCAACAATCAATGGGGATACGGCAGAATGAATTTATACAATACATTTGCGTCCGTCCGTGAAACCGTCATCAACTACAACATCACAACACCTTAACAATTCATAATTCATAATGCATAATGCATAATTACAAGGAGGTTTTTCCCATGCCCGAAGTGGAGAATATCAGCGGAGGTATCGGACTTTTAAAAACAAACGTCTTTTTAAATAACATCGGCAGACCTGCCGAAAATGCAAAAGTTGAAATCATCTCTCCCGAAACCGATACCGTTATACAGCAGTCTTTCACAGACATTCAAGGACAGCTTCAACCCGTAGTGCTTTCCGCACCGCCGATTGAAAATTCTCTTTCCCCTGACGAACCAAGACCTTTCAATCAGTACAATATGCGTGTCACTCTTGACGGCTATCAAAGTGCATTTATACAAAATATTCAAATCTATCCCGATACCACTTCCATTCAGAATGTAGCTCTCGTGCAGAATTTTGAAAATATCAATATTCCCTATCCGACATTGTGGGGAAATTTTCCCCCGAAAATTCCCGAAGCCGAAATAAAGCGTCTGCCCTTTGCAAGCAATCTTGTGGTACTTCCCGAAACGGTTGTTCCCGAATTCATAGTAGTTCATGCAGGCGTGCCGTCGGACAGCTCCGCACCCAATTATACATTGACTTTTAAAGACTATATCAAAAACGTTGCAAGCAGTGAAATTTATGCAAGCTGGCCCCGTGAAGCTCTTAAAGCAAATATCCTTGCCATACTTTCATTTACTTTGAGCCGTGTCTATACGGAATGGTACAGAAGCAAGGGCTATGACTTTACCATAACAAGCTCGACTGCATACGACCAAGCCTTTTTCTACGGCAGAAATATTTTTCAAGAAATTTCGGATATTGTTGATGAAATTTTCACTCTTTATATATCCCGCCCCGACATCAATCAACCGCTTTTTACGCAATACAGTGACGGTGTAAGAGTTGTGCGTGAGGGCTGGCTCAGTCAATGGGGTTCAAAGTCCCTTGCCGAACAGGGATATTCTGCAATACAGATTTTGAAAAGATATTACGGCTATGACATTATTTTAAAAGAGGCTAAAAAAGTTTCGGGTATTCCGCTTTCATTTTCGGGCGTACTTCAAACAGGCTCTCGTGGAGAACCTGTCAGAACGATACAGCGTCAGTTAAACAGAATTTCAAACAACTATCCGCTTATCGGCAAACTTGCCGTTGACGGCATATATGGTCCGAAAACCGCTCAAGCTGTAAGGACTTTTCAGGAAGTCTTTGACCTGCCTGTAACGGGTGTCGTGAATTTTCCGACATGGTACAGAATTTCCGATATTTTCAATGCCGTAAACTCTTTGTAATTCATAATTCATAATGCATAATTCATAATTAACGTGAGTTCGATGAAAACGAAAAATGATTATACTGTCATTCTGAGGAGCGACAGCGACGAAGAATCTTTTGAAGATTCCTCACTGCGTTCGGAATGACATACTTAATTTCATAATTGTCAGAATATTTTTCAGTTACATCGAACTCACGTTAATTAAAATGCACAATGCATAATCTGAAATCAATCAGTTATGTATTGTGCATTCTGCATTAAGTTTCAATTTCTATTGTTTCAACAGAGCCGTCGGGCAGAGAAATTTTTTCGGTCTGCTCAATGATTTTCTGTACAAACTCCGTATCAACAACACATTCAATATTGCCGTCAACAACTGCAACGGTTTTATTTTCTTTATTTCTGTAAAGTTCAAGCATATAATCCGTTTCTCCAAACGTCAGCTTGATATAAAATATTTTTTCATATCCGTTAAGATTTTCGGGTATCTCTTCTGTACGTTCCGCATTTGACAGGCTTGATACAAATCTCAGCAGGTTTGTATAGTCAACAGCCGTTTCGTTATAATACATGTATGTTACTATATTTTCCTCGTACAAGTCATTCAACTGATGCTCTCTCTTAATGGAATAATTATACACTTTATCTTCATAGAATATCTCTGCCAAATCTGCATTTGCAATATCGGGACTATATACCGAACTGCCCAAAAATCCCCTGTAAGTTTCATTGTAATATTTAAATTCATCTTCATCGGCTTTATATATAATATTGCCGTCTTTATTCATAATATAACAATTTCCCTCGCTGTCCTGCTCCGATACAAGTATATTGATATTATTTCCTTCGTCAGTCGAAATCTTTATATCCATATACGGCTCGGCAAGTCCGAATTTTTCAATATCGTCTGCTTTCACCTCTGCCCCTGCCACGTTTGAAAGAGTGAAACTGTAAAATGTCGCTGCAAAATCAACTGTCTTTGATGAATCGCATTCTTCCATGAACGGTGACGACATGGCATATACACTGTTAATAATACCGTTCTTTTCTCTCGATATAATAATCGGTTTTTCATATCCCTTTCCCGATATTTCCACAAGCGTGATATTTTCCGAGTCGGAAAGCTCTCCCGTCAGGGTTTTATCAAACAACTGCAGTTTGTCAATGAAAAACATATCCACTGACGCACTGTTGACAAGATATACATTTTTATTTCCGTCTATACGGCAATATATACCGCTTTTATCGGGGGCTTCGTTTCCGAAATACATATTTACTTTGGAATTATCACTGTATATCACCGTTACTTCAACCGACGGCTTGTCAAGTCCGTAATCACTGTATTTCTTTCCCGACTTGTCTATCAATCTCGTAGCTGCAACTATCTGACATTCCTTTACAAGATTATCCGTCATGTACTTTGACATGAGGGTGTTTTCATATCCCTGCATAGTATAAAACATGGATATTTCTTCATTTTCATCTGCCTTTGCTTCTTCGGAATATTTATAACCCAATATCTGATACTCTCCGCCTGCATTTTTGATTGTAACGTCATCTACATCAAGTGACGACTTATCGAATAAAAGTATATCCGTATTTTCATTTGCATTTTCGGAACTGTTCTCGGACGGCTGTGCAAGTATCACCCCAAGCACTACTCCAAGTACGACAATGACCGATGACATGGCAATGATTATTTTTGTATTCTTTTTCATCAATCATTCACCCGTTACTTTCCACGCCTTACAAGATATACTGTCAATCCACAGCCGAGTATCATAAGCGGTATTAAAGCGTATATTACAAACCCTATCCAAAATCTTACGGACGCACCTGCATTGATGTCAAAGTTTGTTATCACTTTATCCGATACGCTTATAATTTCCGAACTGCGTTCATTTATACTTGCGAGCATTGTCATTATATAACTTCTGTTTCCGAGTGCGTTGACAAAATATGTTTCCGAAAACATCGTTCCCGAACCTGCAACGATTAAACTTGATTCCTTTTCGTCATCTCCCAAAAATGCCTGTGCCATTACACATACATTTCCCGTTACAGAGTCCTCCATTGACCAGTTCTCATCTGCCGTATAGGGCATGATACCCGACTTTTCCGAAAGTACCAGCAACGGCTCCACATTTTCATTTTTTATGTAAAGCGGTCTTGAAGCTCCCGTCATAACAGGCGTATATCTGTCTTTGGAAATATTCTCTCTGTACAAGTCCGAGCCGAAATCACACACGATATACTCATAATAATTACTTTCATAATATCTGCTGTTGTCGTCATATTCAAATGCTATTCCGTCATTGACGGCTATTCCGAACATATTGATAAAGCTGTCAAGCTTTTGATGTGTATTGCCGTCTATATCGGGAACGTATATTAAATTCTTTCCAAAGCTCTCGTTATTGACAAGAAAGTTTTCCAGTTTCAGAAGTGCATTTTCCGTGAAATCCTTTTCGGGCTCATATATAATTATCATCTGAATATCACTTTCTATCTCGTCATCTTCAAGCGATATTTCCGTTACTTCATAATTGTTTTCCTCAAGTGTCCTGACAAAATATTCATAGTCCTTTGATGAATTATCGGATACGATTGCAACTCTTGTTATAGTGTCACTTGTAACAGTCACTATGGCATTATCTATCACTTGTTCCGACTGTGATGAAGATATATATTGATACTCTGCCGAATATATCTCGAATGTAAACAAATCACTTACTTTCAGTATCTTTATTTTATCTCCGCAGCTTACCGCAATATCATTTGCAGTAATGCTTGTATCTCCGTATATGCTTGCCGCTGTCGGATTTGTCACGATGTCAACATACTCTACACTTATCTTTCCATTTGAAACTTTCGCCATTTCATTTGCTATTACAGAAGTCTGCTTACAGTACGGGTCACGGTTTTCATAATCCCTTTTCTCCGACAAAAATGTTATCTTTACATTCTTTCCCACATTCTCCGCTATCTGTTTTGACTGTTCCGTCAATTCAAATGCCTGCATGGAAGTTATATCAGCCGTAAATATACTATACTTTTCCGTAAGTGCTGACGCTATTATATTTAAAAGTATAATCACCACCAGTGAAAGTACCGTTATGACAACTGAAATAATTGTTTTTTTTGCTTTTCTGCCCAAAGGCTTTTTTGGAGATTTTTCCATTTTTGATTTTTCCCCTTTCATGCCCATCTTCTTCTTTCAATTACCCTCTCGGTAAATAAAAGAAACATTGCCGCTATGCTGATAAAAAATACTATGTCTGAAAGTGACACTATCCCCAATGCAAAATTACTGTATTTCGACTGGAAAGACAGATAGTCAAGTATATTTTTGAAAAACGGCACTGTCACCGTTGACGATATGGAATCTATCATGCTTATAATGACATTTACCGCAAATGAACCTATGGCGGCAATTACTATATTTTCCGTCAAAGAGGATATAAACAAGCCTATTGCAATAAATGCAGAACCCATCATCACCATTGCAAGAACGTTTCCAAATATAACACTCCAATCGGGTGATGATATAAAAGTCAATGCAAGTCCCTCTATGATATATGACGAAAGGCATATTAAAAGCATTGTCAATGCAGAAAGATATTTTGCAATCACGATTGCAGGAATGCTTACAGGTGCTGTTAAAAGTGCCTGGTCGGTCTTGTATTTTCTGTCCTCACAAAACAATCTCATGGTTATCAGCGGTATCACAAACAGCACGATAAAAAACATACTCTGGAATACAGAATACATACTTGACGTGCCTGCATTAAGACACTGAACGTAAAAGAAAAATCCGCTGAAACTCATAAACACCGCTGTCACCACATATCCGACAGGCGAACTGAAATATGATGAAAGCTCTCTCTTTAATATCGCAAACATATTATCCCTCCTCATTTCCCGAAATGATATTCAGGAATGTTTCTTCCAATGAACGTCCCTCGGGCTGCATTAAAAGTATAATCCCATCTGCACGAGCTACGGCTTTGGAAACCGCTCTCCTTACATCTGCCGTACTCTCTATGATAAATTCATAACAGCCTTTTTCCGTTTCACCCATTTTTTTCACTTCCGTAACCCTGTCAACACTCTTTAAAACGGAATACAAATTCTGTTCTCTGCCCTCTGCAACTATTCTTATTTTCCTTGTTTCACTGCCAAGCTTTGTAAGGCTTTCCGTATTGCCGTCTGCAACGATTTTTCCGTTATTGATAACAATTATTTTATCACATACTGCCTGCACCTCCGACAATACATGAGATGATAAAATAACAGTATGCTTTTTTCCCAAATCCCTTATCAGCTTTCTTATTTCAATTATCTGTGCAGGGTCAAGTCCCGATGTCGGCTCGTCAAGTATCAGTACAGGCGGATAACCCAATAATGCCTGTGCAATTCCCACTCTCTGCCTGTATCCCTTTGACAAGTGTTTGATAATTCTGTCGCTTACGTCATCTATCTGCACCATTTTGCATATCTCCTCAATATGCTCTTTCATGGGCTTTTTTACTTTCTTCAGCCTGTACATGAATTCCAAATACTTTTCAACCGTCATATCATTATACAAAGGCGGTATCTCGGGCAAATATCCTATATTCTTTTTTGCTTCCAAAGGCTCTTCCAATATGTCATGTCCGTTTATTTTCACCGTACCCGAATCACTTGAAATATACCCCGTTATGATATTCATCGTAGTAGATTTTCCCGCACCATTTGAGCCGAGAAATCCCAATACATCACCCTCATCAAGCTTGAAACTGACATTATCAAGTGCAAGGTGCTTTCCATAGTGCTTTGTAATGTTCTTTACTTCTATCATGCCAATCACCTCAAATATCTATCTCCAACAAAACAGGGCAATGGTCACTTCCATATACCTCCGACAGAATATCTGCATTGATAATTTTATCCTTTATCCTGTCGGAAATGATAAAGTAATCTATTCTCCACCCTGCATTGTTTTTTCTTGCGTTAAACCTGTATGACCACCAACTATATTTTCCTGTTTCATTCGGGTGCATATATCGGAATGTATCAACAAACCCCGAATTTAAAAGTTCCTCAATCTTCCCTCTTTCCTCATCGGAAAATCCTGCATTACCTTTATTCGTTTTGGGATTTTTCAAATCAATTTCGTTATGTGCAACATTCAAATCTCCGCAATAGATAACAGGCTTTTCCTTATCCAACTCCATGAGATACTTTCTCAAATCCGTTTCCCACTTCATTCGATAGTCTATTCTTAACAAACCCTCTTTTGCATTAGGCGTATAGACATTCACCAAATAAAAACTTCCCATGTCAAGAGTTATCATTCTGCCTTCATGCGAATGTTCCTCTATATTCATGCCGTTATACACTACACTTAACGGCTCTTTTATCGTAAATACAGCCGTTCCTGAATATCCCTTTTTTTCTGCACTATTGAAATATTTTTTATAATCGTCAAGAGGGACTTCCGCTTGGTGTTCCTGCATTTTCGTTTCCTGCAGACAGATAAAATCCGCTTTCTGTTCGTTTGCAAATTCAATAAAACCTTTCTGCATACAAGCCCTTAATCCATTGACATTCCATGATATGAATTTCGTTTCAATCATTCCTTTCTTCTGCATATTCTACAAGATTATATCACAAACTCCTTTACATAAGCAAGACACTTATAAAATTTAGCATTGAATTTCAAAAATATTTCTGTATAATATTTTTATGGAGATGATGTTTTATGAAAAAAATTCTTGTTTTAATGACGGGCGGTACAATAGGCTGTTACTCCGATAACGGCATTATTTCTCTTAAAAAAAACAACTGCCGTGCAGTTGAACTCTTTCAAGAAAAATTTCCCGACAGTGCCGATTTTGAAATTATACAGCCACTCAATATTTTAAGCGAAAATTTGGAAAAATCCCATTGGGAAACACTTATCAATTTCCTCTGTGAAACGGATATTTCAGCCTATGACGGAATTATCATCACTCACGGCAGTGACACACTTTCTTATACGTCAGCCATGCTTTCCATTTGTTTAAGACATTTCAATATTCCTGTTGTCATAACCGCTTCAAACTATATTCCCGACGATATAAAAAGCAATGCTGTTGAAAATATACGTTCTGCTGTTGCCGTCATCAATGAATTTCCTCACGGCATTTTTACTGTTTACAAAAATTTCGGTGACGACTTCACAACGATATATCTTTCAAGCGACATCACCGAAGCCGACAGATTTCTTGGAAAATTTTCTTCATTTTGCGGTCAGCCTTTCGGAAAAGTCGTTGACGGCACTTTTACAAAAATTTCTCCTGTTGGCGTTCCCGAAATTGCACCGCCTGTTTTTGAAAATAAACTTTCTTTCAAAAATGATGTGCTTATGATACGCCCCTATCCGTCAATGCTTTATTCTGCAATCAGCATTCCCGAAAGCGTCAAAGCTGTTCTGCACGTCGCATACCATTCCTGCACCGCCAAAACCAACGGAAATGAAAATGCACTCGACTTTCTCGAACTCTGCAAAAAACAAAATATTCCTTTCTATATAACCTCTGTGAAAGACAGTTCCGTTTACGAAACAAGCAATACACTTTTACAAAATGGTGCTTTGCCAATTTACAATATGTCAAATGAAATGTCTTTTTCAACACTTCTAATAAAATACAATGTCGGTCAAGGAATTTCTCCCTGACCGACATTCTTCATTTCAAGTCAATTAAACTTCCGCAATTACTTCAACTTCGCAAAGAACATTCTTCGGGAGAGTTTTGACAGCCACGCATGAACGTGCAGGCTTGCCTGTGAAATACTTTCCGTAAATGGCATTGAAAGCCCCAAAGTCATTCATATCTGCCAAAAAGCAAACTGTTTTTACAGCCTTTTCAAGAGATGAACCCGACGCTTCCAACAGGTTTTTCAAATTCTGCATAACCTGTTCGGTCTGTCCCTCGATTGTGTCGGCTTCTACATTTCCCGTTGCAGGGTTAATTGCTATCTGTCCCGATGTGAAAACAAGTCCGTTTGTCTTGATAGCCTGTGAATAAGGTCCTATTGCATCGGGGGCGTTCTTTGTGTAAACTACTTCCATTTAAAATACTTCCTTTCCATTTAGAGTGGAGTGTTGAGAGTGGAGAGTGGAGTTATAGTAAACGTCACTGAAAATTTCCTTTTGTCATTCTGAGGAACGAAGTGACGAAGAATCTTTCAAAGATTCCTCGCTTCGCTCGGAATGACATAGGGCGATTTATTTTGTCGTTTACTTATTTCTTCTCTCTTTCACTTTCAATATCCACTTATTTTTTATAAATTCGTGTTAAGTGAAAAATTGAGGTTTCAAACAACTCCACTCTCAACTCCTCACTCTCCACTCTTTCATTGAACGATTTTGTAGCCGTGTCTTGCAAGCTCGTCTTTGATTTTCTGTATATGCTCGTGATTGCGTGTTTCAAGCGACAGACGCAAATAACAGGAATTGATGTCTGTATTCAAATCCGCTCTGTCATGGCTTACCGCAACAACGTTTGCACCAAGCTTTGAAATAATTTTTGAAACAGTATTCAGTTCACCGGGCTTGTCTGTGAGGGCAACGGTAAATTCCGAAAGCCTGCCTGTTTTCTGCAAGCCTCTGTCAATCACTCTTGAAAGTATCGTAACATCAATATTACCGCCCGATACAAGACAACATACTTTTTTGCCTTTAAGCGGGAATTTGTTAAAGAGAGCCGCTGCAACCGATACCGCACCTGCACCCTCTGAAATCAATTTCTGCTTTTCGATAAGCGAAAGAATAGCGGTTGCCGTTTCATCATCTGTAACTGTCATAATTTCGTCAACGTAGTGACTGCAAATGTCAAATGTCAATTCGCCCGGAGTTTTTACGGCAATACCATCAGCAAACGTGTTTACACTCGGTAAGGTTTCAATATGACCTTGAGCCATCGAAATATACATAGAGGGTGCACCCGACGACTGCACACCATATATTTTTACATTCGGGTTGAGAGATTTCACCGCAAATGCCACACCGCTTATCAATCCGCCCCCACCGATTGGAACAATAATAGCATCAACGTCAGCAAGCTGCTGAAGAATTTCCAAACCGATAGTACCTTGACCTGCTATGACAAGTTCGTCATCAAACGGGTGAATGAAAGTAGCCCCTGTCTGCTGCTGCAATTCAACGGCTTTGTCATGTGCATCGTCATAAGTACCCTCTACAAGACATACCTCCGCACCATAACTTTTTGTAGCCTCAACTTTCGAGATAGGTGCGGAATCGGGCATACATATCAATGACTTGATACCGTATTTTGAAGCGGCAAGTGCAACGCCTTGTGCATGATTTCCTGCCGAACACGCTATAACACCCTTTGCACGTTCCTCATCAGAAAGCTGTGAAATTTTGTAATAAGCACCTCTTGCTTTAAATGCACCTGTTATCTGCAAGTTTTCGGTTTTGAGATACAACTCAAAATCATCTGCAAGATTTGTAGCCTTTATCATATCAGTCGGTCTGATAACGTCTTTCAAAACATACGACGCATGATAAACTTTATCCAATGTAAGCATTTTTAAAAATCCCCTTTTTCTTTGAGTGTGGAGAGTTGAGAGTGGAGAGTGAAGCTGTTTTTTATCTCCGCATTCCCGAAATCCACTATTTTCCGTAAACGTGTGTTTTGCAAAAAGCAGGAACTTTCAGTTGCTCCACTCTCCACTCTCCACACTTCACTCTAATAAAATACCGCTTTTTTCGCCAAAAGTCAATATATATGGAAAATTTACAAAAAAATTAAAATTTTTTTCAAAATGTCCTTTATATTTTGTTTTATTTATAGTATAATATATAGAGAGTATGCGGAAAATTTCGTGTACGGAAAAAATTTATTTGGAGAGTGATTTATAATGGCATTGGTAAATGCAGCAGAAATGCTTAAGAAAGCAAAGGCAGGTCATTATGCAGTAGGTCAGTTCAACATCAACAACCTTGAGTGGACAAAGGCTATCCTCCTCACTGCACAGGAACTTAATTCACCCGTTATTCTCGGTGTATCAGAGGGTGCAGGCAAGTATATGACAGGCTTTAAGACAGTTGCCGCTATGGTAAAGGCTATGGACGAATCTCTTGGAATAACTGTTCCCGTAGCACTCCACCTCGACCACGGTACATACGAAGGCTGCTATAAGTGCGTAAAAGCAGGCTTTACTTCAATCATGTTTGACGGCTCACACTATCCCTTTGAAGAAAACCTCGCTAAATCAAAGGAACTCGTTAATGTAGCACACAATCTCGGCTTGTCAATCGAGTGCGAAGTTGGTTCAATCGGCGGCGAAG
>Ga0310695_10014201_pt1 | contig 10797 bp, 6 predicted proteins | sample RumenRJG_04DNA_FD_203882 | JGI IMG/M metagenome (GOLD analysis project Ga0310695, IMG submission 203882) | Bovine rumen microbial communities from Lethbridge, Alberta, Canada - RJG_04 (v2) (version 2) | ecosystem: Host-associated > Mammals > Digestive system > Stomach > Rumen | place: Canada... | reverse complement strand
GGATACGGAGATAACGATATCGGACAGCATATTGCTGTGACAAATGACAAGAAGGTTATCTGCACAGCAACACAGGAAGGATTTAAGTCAGGCTTCCAGTGGCTCCACAAGCTTTACGAAGAAGGACTTATCGATCCTGAGTGCTTTACACAGGACTGGTCTACATATGTAGCAAAGGGTAAGTCTCACAGATATGGCGTTTGCTTCACATGGGACGTTGCAAATATTGATAATCTTCAGGACTTTGTTCCTCTTGCAGCGCTTCAGGCAGACACAAAAAATGTTACTCCTCTTAACAGCTCTTTTACTTCCGGATTTGATCGCGGAAGATGCGTTGTAACTGCAAAGTGCGAGAATCCTGCACTTGTATGCGCATGGCTCGATAAGATGTACGATCCGTTCCAGTCACCTCAGAATAACTGGGGAACATACGGAGAGGATGATGAGTTTGATATCTTTGAGTTGTCAACAAATGATCAGGGTGAAAAGATGCTTAAGCATGCGGCACTTGGCGATGCTTCTCCTGTAGAAGTACGTGAAGCAGAGTGTGTAGGCGGACCTCTTGCAATCCTTGATGAGTATTACGGCAAATATGTTACATGTCCTGATGATGCTCAGTATCGTCTTGACTGGATCAAGGAGTATTACACCAATGATATGCACAATGAGTATGTATATCCCAATGTATTCATGACAGCGGAGGATACAGAAAAGCTTACATCTATTCAGCAGGATCTTATTACATATATAAATTCAAGCAGAAGTAAGTTTGTAATGGATGGCCTCAGCGATGCTGATTGGGAGGCATATCTCAATCAGGTTAATGCTTATGGAATCGATGAATATCTCGGAATCTATCAGAAGTATTTTGACGAGTTTTACAAGTAATCGGAAGGTTAATGTTTATTGGAGATGGGGAGGAGATGATCCTCCCCATTAAAAAAGATGAAAAGAATGACAATTTGTTTGCTACTTATATCACTAATGATGATACAAGGATGTGCCGGTAAAAAAATGAATGAATGTTTATTCCCAAGGGCTGAAGACAGTTACGTCGGAGATGTCATGGCGCTTTCGACAGAGAAAGGAGTTTACCTCAATTATCTTTATGAAACGGATAATAACGGAGTGGGGTATCATCCGATACATCAGTTCTACACCCGTAATTTTGTAAGCTTTGAAGACAAGGGACAGGTACTTGCATATTCAGAGGAAATGGAAGCACCGGATCTTGCTGTGGGAACAGGATCATTTATTATTGATGATGCCGGAACATATCATTGTTTTTATACAGGACATAATGGTTATTATGAGGAATACGGGCTGGATAAAGAGTGCCTGATGCATGCAACAAGTAAAGACAATAAGACTTATACCAAGGATACTGAAAATATTATACATGCTCCGGAAGGATACAGTACGGAAGATTTTCGCGATCCGCAGGTGCTGCGAACAGATGACGGCTATATGATGCTTGTGGGAGCGAGAAAAGAAAACGGGAATGAGAGCGCGATAATATGCTATCGTTCCGATGATCTTAAAAACTGGAAGTTTGAAGGCGACTTATATACAAACAAAGATTTATATTTTATGGAATGCCCGGATCTGTTTAAGATGGGCAATCATTATTATCTGACATTCAGTTGGAACAATGTTGTATATTACAGAATGTCAGACAGTATCAACGGACCGTGGGAGACACCAAAGATAGATACATTTGACGGAAACGGTTTTTATGCGGCAAAGACCTGTGAATATAAAGGAAAAAGATATCTTATAGGTTTTTTGGATAGAAAGAAAAGAGAAAGTGACAGGCTTCCTTATACCTGGGCGGGAAATCTCCTTGTATATGAACTTAAGGAACTGGAAGACGGAACGCTTGGCGTAGCGATGCCTGAAGAATATATAAATTATTTTGACAAACAGATTTTTGAAGCAGAAAGTGTAAAAGACGAATCGGAACTTGGAAATGTTCCGGAAAGCTGCCGGCTTACATTTGAGCTTGAGATGGAAAACGAAGGCAAGTCGGAGATTATATTTAACAATGCCGAGAAGAATGAGGAATACAGAATAACCATCGACAATGGCGAAGATAAGATTACCTATGATGCTTATCCCAATGAACAAAGTATGAGCCTTAAGGCGGGAGTTAAGTATCAAGTTGATGTAGTTGTGGAAAAAGATATAACAGTGGTTTATGTTAACGGCGAAAAAGCATTGTCAAATCGCATTTATTCGGCGGTGGGCGCGGATTGGAAAGTGCGCCTTCAGGGAGCAAGCATAAACAATTTAAAGATATATGGCAGGAAAGGAATACTATGAACGATAAGTTATTAAAAGCAAGAGAATATGAGTGCAAAAAGGAAAAGACAATCGCGGAGGAATTTCGTCCTCTTTTCCATCTTACTCCAAGATGCGGATGGATGAACGATCCGAACGGATTTAGCATATATAAGGGTAAATATCATCTTTTTTATCAATATAATCCTTATGAGACTGTCTGGGGGCCTATGCATTGGGGACATGTAGAGAGTGAAGACCTTATCGATTGGAAGTATCTTCCTGCCGCTATGGCACCGGAAACAGATTATGATAAGGACGGATGTTTTTCGGGAAGTGCGATTGAAACAGAGGATGGGAAACATCTGATACTATATACCGGTGTTCTCAGGAAACAGGATGAGAATGGCAACTTCTATGATGTCCAGACTCAGTGCGTTGCTGTAGGAGACGGAAGAGACTATGAGAAATATGAGATGAATCCGGTGATCACGGGCGATAAGCTTCCGGAGGGAGCTGGGAAAATAGATTTCAGAGATCCGAAGATCTGGAAAGAAAACGGAAAATATTATCTTGTTGTAGGGAACAAGACGGTAGACGGCGATGGTCAGCTTTTGCAGTATTCAAGTGATGACGGTTTTAACTGGAAATATGATAAAATACTTATAAAGAATAATAAAAGATTCGGAGTCATGTGGGAATGTCCGGACTACTTTGCGCTTGACGGAAAGCGTGTACTTCTCACAAGTCCGCAGGACATGCTTCCCGAGGGACTTGAATTTCATAACGGTAACGGCACATTATGCATAATCGGAAGTGTCAACGATGAAGGAGATTTCTGCGAGGAGAATTGTCAGGCGGTAGATTACGGAATAGATTTTTATGCGCCTCAGACTATCAGGACCAAAGACGGAAGACAGGTTATGATAGGCTGGCTCCAGAACTGGGATGCTTTGGCAATAAAACGTGAAGATTTTCCGTGGTTTGGACAGATGAGCCTTCCCAGGGAAATATCGATAAAGAACGGCAGGTTGATTCAAAAGCCTATTCGCGAAATAGAGAATTACTACGGTAAAAGAGTAAGCAGACAAAATGTCATCGTTACCGATGATTGTGTACTTTCAAGCGTAGAAGGCAGATGCATTGACATGACGGTTAATGTAAGACCGACAGGTTCAGATCTTTCATACGGAAAATTTGAGATACGCTTTGCAGATAACGGTAAAGAATATTCAAGCATAGAATTTGATCCTGTTGAATCTGTTGTGAAGATTGACCGCAAGCATTCGGGAAACAGAAGGGCAATCGTGCACCAGAGAAGGTGCAAAGTGGCTGATAATAACGGAGAGATTACACTGCGTGTGATACTTGACAGATACAGCATGGAATTGTTCATTAATGACGGAGAACAGGTAATGTCAATGGGCATCTTTACAGATATTAAGGCTGAAGGAATCAGCTTTAGAGCAAGTGGCGAACTGTCAATGGACGTTGTGATGAATGAATTGGAGAAGAAAAAATGAGTGAATTTAATGTTGTAGCACTTGGCGAGTTACTGATTGATTTTACAAATAATGGAGTGAGCGGACAGGGAAATCCCATGTTTGAGGCTAATCCCGGAGGAGCTCCTTGTAATGTCTTATCTATGCTCCAAAATCTCGGAAATAAAACGGCATTCATAGGGAAGGTCGGCAACGACTTTTTTGGAAGAATGCTGAAAGAGAGAATCGAGGCACAGGGGATAGACGCCGTGGGATTGGTAGCGGATGACGCAGTGCATACAACATTGGCATTTGTTAATAAGCTTCCGAACGGAGACAGAGATTTTTCTTTTTACAGAAATCCGGGGGCGGATATGATGCTGACTGCAGATGATGTTAATAAGAGCAGAGCTGTTATCGAGAATGCGGAAGTTTTCCATTTCGGAACTTTATCCATGACAGGTGAACCTGCAAAAGAGGCGACAAAGCTCGCTGTGGATATTGCAAAGAAGAAGGGGATTCTTATTTCTTTCGATCCAAACTACAGGGAACCTTTGTGGAAATCTGTGGAAGAAGCACTTGAGGCTATGAGATATGGATTTGAGAAATGTGATATTCTGAAGATTTCCGATAATGAGGTGGAACTGTTCACGGGCATGACGGATATCGAGGCGGGAGCCAAGAAAATACAAAAAGAATTTGATATTCCCATCGTATTTGCAACGCTCGGCGCAGAAGGAAGCATGGCACTTTACAAAGATATAGTTGTAAAGAAAGCGGGCTTTAAGAATCCCGATACGATAGAGACGACCGGTGCGGGCGATACTTTCGGCGCATGCGCGATCGACTACATCCGCAGGAACGGTCTTACAGAATTATCAGAGGAGAAGCTTACGGAGTGCCTGACATTCGCCAACGCAGCGGCATCCATCATCACAACAAGAAGAGGCGCTCTGGCAGTCATGCCGACTCTTGATGAAGTTAAAGAATTTTTGAAAAAAGTTATATAAAAGGTATTATGAAACTTCCCACACTTTGGCTTGTTATGGCTGAGGTGTGGGAAGTTTCATAGTATGAGTGTTGACAATTTTATAATTCGTGTTATAGTTGTAGTAGAACAAATAGAATTATGTATAATGCAGTAGGAGGAGATTATGAATATCCAGAAGTTTACACAAAAGTCCATAGAGGCTGTGAGCGGATGTGAGAAGATTGCTGTCGAATACGGCAATCAGGAGATAGAACAGGAACATCTTCTCTATGCTCTTATGACAATAGAAGATAGCCTTATTTCAAGGCTTGTGGAGAAGATGGGCGTTGATACGTCTTCTTTTGTTACAAGGATTGAGCAGGGAATCGGCAAGAGAACCAAGGTTCAGGGCGGGCAGCCTTATATAGGAGCACAGCTTAACAAGGCTCTTTTGTCCGCAGAGGATGAGGCCAAGGCGCTCGGAGATTCCTATGTTTCTGTTGAGCATATTTTCCTGGCACTTTTAAAGCATCCCAATAAAGAGGTAAAAGAAATCTTTGCGCAGTTCGGAATCGACAGAAACAGATTTCTTCAGGTGCTTTCTGAGGTTAGGGGCAACAGAAATGTTACGACCGATAATCCCGAGGCAACATACGATACGCTCAGCAAATACGGTACGGAGCTTGTCGAGAAGGCAAAGCAGCAAAAGCTCGATCCCGTTATCGGGCGTGACACCGAGATTCGAAACGTGATAAGGATTCTTTCCAGAAAGAGCAAGAACAATCCCGTTCTCATAGGTGAACCCGGTGTAGGAAAAACCGCGGTTGTTGAGGCACTTGCGCAGCGAATAGCAAGCGGCGATGTTCCGTCTGCTCTTAAGGATAAAAAGATCTTTTCACTTGATATGGGAGCGCTTGTTGCAGGAGCCAAGTACAGAGGCGAGTTTGAGGAGAGGCTTAAGGCTGTCCTTGAGGATGTAAAAGGTTCTGATGGTGAGATAATTCTTTTCATCGATGAGCTTCATTTGATAGTTGGTGCGGGTAAGACTGACGGCGCAATGGATGCAGGAAATATGCTTAAGCCAATGCTCGCAAGAGGAGAGCTCCACTGCATCGGTGCGACGACGCTTAATGAGTACAGGCAATATATTGAGAAGGATGCGGCTCTTGAGAGACGTTTCCAGCCTGTCAATGTGGATGAACCTACTAAAGAAGAGGCAGAGGAGATATTAAAGGGCGTAGTCGGCAAATATGAAGAGCATCACAGGGTTAAGATCACTCCTGAGGCTATTAAAGCGGCAGTTGACCTCTCCGAGAGATATATCAATGACAGAAACCTTCCTGATAAGGCCATCGACCTTATTGATGAGGCGGCATCTGCAGTCAGACTTCACACTGTGGGAATATCACCCAAGCTTAAAGAGATTGAGGACGGTATTGCTGAATACGATCTTAAGATTGAGAACGCGCTTAAGAACGATGATTTCGATCTTGCCGGACAGCTTAACAGTGAGCAGAAAAAACTTATTTCAAAATACAGCAGGGTAAAAAATGCGGATAAGAAAAAAGTAAATTCCGAAGGCCTTGTGGTAAATGAAAATGATATTGCAGAAGTTGTTGCCCAGTGGACAAGAATTCCCGTCAAAAAGATTGCGGAGAAGGAATCCGAGAAGCTTCTTAAACTTGAGTCGGTTCTTCATAAGAGAGTTATAGGACAGGAAGAGGCTGTAAGCGCGATCTCAAAGGCTATCAGAAGAGGAAGAGTAGGTCTTCAGGATCCCAACAGACCTATTGGATCGTTCTTGTTCCTCGGACCTACAGGTGTAGGTAAGACAGAACTTTCAAAGGCTCTTGCCGAGGCTATGTTCGGCGATGAGAATGCACTTATAAGAGTTGATATGTCGGAGTATATGGAAGGTCATTCGGTATCGAAGATGATCGGATCGCCTCCGGGATATGTTGGATATGATGAGGGCGGACAGCTCAGTGAGAAAGTAAGAAGACATCCATATTCGGTAATCCTGTTTGATGAGATTGAGAAGGCACATCCCGATATCTTTAATGTTCTTCTTCAGGTGCTTGATGACGGACATATAACCGATGCAAAGGGACGTAAGGTAAGCTTTAAGAATACCATCCTCATCATGACATCAAATGTCGGCGCACAGAAAATCGTTGATCCAAAGAAACTCGGTTTTGGCGCGGGCGATGATGCTAAGAAGGATTATGAAGATATGAAGTCCGGAGTTATGGAGGAAGTAAAGAGGCTCTTTAAGCCTGAATTCATCAACCGTATTGATGAGATACAGGTATTCCATACCCTCACAGAGAAAGAGATGATGGATATTGTTACGCTTCTTTCACGCAATCTCAGCAAGAGATGCAAGGAGCAGATGAATATCAATCTCACTATTTCTCCTGCGGTAAAGAAGTTCCTTATTGAGAAACATTCTGACGCCAAAATGGGAGCAAGACCTCTTAAGAGAGCTATTCAGTCATCCATAGAGGATGCAATGGCTGAAGAGCTTTTAAAAGGCAATATCAAAGCGGGAAGCGATGTAACTGTATCCTTGAAGGATAAGAAGATCGTATTTGTTTCGGCAGATGGAAAGAAAACTTCTGTAAAAAAGGTCACAGTGAAGACAACTAAGGCCAAAAAGCCCCTTAAAACAAAGACTTCTGTAAAGACAAAGAAGCCTGCTTCGAAGACAAGTATAAAAAGTGCCAAAAAGACGTCAAAAAAATAAGTGAATTTTAAGTTTATAATTAGACCGATATGAATTATAATAATTATAACTATTATTAGCACCAAATCTCAGGAGGGTTATTATGGCTGTCGTAGAGCAGTTGATACGTGCCGAGAATGATGGAAGCATCAGCTTCGGTAACTATGAGCTTAATGAAAAGAAAAAACTTGAAAATTTTGAACACAACGGAGATGTATTTAAAGTAAAGACCTTTAAGGACATTACAAAGCTTGAGTGTAACGACAATTTCTTATATGAATCCGTTCCGGGCACTGCGGTTTTAGGCTTTAAAGAGACGGAAGGAGGAGTCGAGTTTAGTGTTGAAGGCGAAAATGACGCACAGATCACACTCGGACTTCTTGAAAATACAGAGTACAGTGTTTATGTGAACGGTAACAGTATCGGCAAGATGAGCACAAACCTCGGAGGGAAACTTAATCTGAGTGTTGAGTTATCGGGAAATGGCGCTATTAGCGTAAAAGTTGAGAAGTAAAAATTATAGAGAGGGCTTTTCGATGGTATTCGAAGAGCCCTCTACGTATGTTTAATGCATTTTTTTGAACTGAGGGAGAAGATTATGGCAACAAAGATAAAAACCGTTTTTTACTGCCAAAATTGCGGCTATGAATCGTCTAAATGGATGGGACAGTGCCCGGGATGCAAGGAATGGAATACCTTTGTGGAAGAGACCGTAAAGCCGGCATCCAAAAAGCAGGGAATAACATCAACGGGGCTTTCGGGAAACGGAAGAAGCACTCCTAAGACATTGTCTGAAATAGAGATGAAAGACGAGGAGAGAGCGGATACACATATAAATGAGCTTAACAGAGTGCTTGGAGGAGGACTTGTAAGAGGCTCTCTTATCCTTGTGGGAGGAGACCCCGGAATAGGTAAGTCAACGCTTCTTCTTCAGGTTGCAGGGAATCTTTCGGGCGATAAGAAAGAGGTTCTGTATATTTCGGGAGAGGAATCTCTTAGGCAGATAAAGCTTCGTGCAAACAGGATCGGAGATTTTTCCGATACTCTTAAGTTTATGTGTGAGACCAATCTTGAAAACATAGAAGAGACGATAAACAGGGCAAAGCCTGAAATAGTAATCATTGACTCCATACAGACGATGTTCAGCGATTCCGTGACATCGGCGCCCGGTAGCGTTTCACAGGTAAGAGAGTCGACGGCTGTTCTTTTGCGTATAGCAAAGAGCCTTAATATTACTGTATTTATAGTCGGACATGTGACTAAAGAAGGGCAGGTTGCGGGTCCCAGAGTTCTTGAACACATGGTGGATACCGTTTTATATTTTGAAGGCGACAGACATGCTTCGTACAGAATCCTTCGTGCAGTCAAAAATCGTTTTGGATCCACAAATGAGATAGGTGTTTTTGAGATGCAGGAGAAGGGACTTGCCGAAGTTACCAATCCTTCCGAGTTTATGCTTGAGGGAAAGCCTGAAAATGCCAGCGGATCGATAGTGACTTGTTCCGTAGAGGGAACAAGGCCGATACTTATAGAAATTCAGGCACTTGTATGCAGGAGTAATTTCGGATTTCCACGCCGACAGGCGAACGGAACCGATTATAACAGAGTAAATCTTCTTATGGCGGTTTTGGAAAAACGTGTGGGCCTTCAAATGGGAGAATATGATGCCTATGTAAATCTGGCAGGTGGAATGAAACTTGCGGAGCCTTCTCTTGATCTTGGAATCTGTATGGCGCTTATATCGAGTTTTAAGAATAAGCCGATAGGAGATGACGTTATTGCATTCGGTGAAGTCGGATTATCGGGTGAAGTACGTTCGGTAAATATGGCTGATTCAAGGGTTCAGGAAGCGGAAAAGCTTGGATTTAAGACATGCATAGTACCAAAAGCTCTTGAAAGCAAACTTAAAAAGAGTGCAAAAAATATAAATATCGTTGGCGTTTCATCTGTTGCGGACGCCATGAATTACATATGATAAAAAATAAAAGGGAAACGTTTTTTAGCGTTTCCCTTTAAATCTTTTATTTTTTCAGGCTCTTTGACTCCGGCATCAGCAGGCGGATTGCCGCTATTGCCGCTATCAATATAATCCATAGTTTAATACCTGTGTTTGATGCATCATAGGTCTTTGACATTCTTGCAAGTCTCGTCTTACCGAGGACGTTATCGTCATTTTTTGAACTTGTCTTTTCCAGAGTCTTTCCGCCTATTATAAGAGCTTTTTTCGGAAGATTCTTGTCTTTTGCCTTGGTTGTTGAAACAGGGGCGGTATCAGTAGTGGTATCATTACTTGATTTGCTGTTGTTGCCGTTGTTTCCGTCGACAAGAACAAGTTTACCGTTTGTACATTTTACGTCGTAGTACGAGGTTACGTCATTGCCGTTTTCGTCGATGATCCTGTAGCTGGTTATTTCATTTACGGAAGATCCGATACCGCTTTGACTTCCGTTTATAACAACATCAACGAGTTCGTGTCCTTTAAGAAGCGAACCGGAAGTAATCTTAACTTCTTTGTTTGTAATAGTATTTCCTGAGTAGTTCTGAACAGTTGTACCTGCTTCAATCGTAAGTTTTCTGGGTGTTACTTTAAGTTTCTTCTGAGAAGAAGCTTTATTTTGGGCAATCTGAGTTGTCGGGACGGAAGATATTACATTTCCGGCATCGTCGACTACTTTTACTACAATATCTTTAGGCTCGATTACTTCATTGTTGAATATGAAAGGGATATTGTCAAATGCGGCTATCTGCTTGGCGCGTATGTAAGCCGCATCGATATTAACCCAGTATCTGATATTGTTGTGCTCAAAATAAGTTCCTGAGCCGTTTTCTCCCGCATTTACTTTCTTGCTTACAAAATTACCGAGTGCATCGAAGAAAGTGGTCACGGAATTTACGAGTGGATCGTTATCTTCAACAGTGATGCTGAAACCACCGAAATAGTGTTCTTCGCCGTCATATTCAAATTCTGATATGTCGCAGGTTGTTTCAATCTTGATCGTAACATCGGGGACAAATTCAGGCTTTTTTTCAACAGAAGGTTCTTTTTCGGCAACAGGCTCTTCTTCCACGGGAGTAGTACGTGTTCTTATGACACCGTCTACATAGATATCGTCGTAGTAATCGGCGTTTATGTAGTACCAGGCGACGTATTGGGTTTTCGGGTTAAAAGAGCAATATTTTTTGATATCATCTTCGGTAGGATAGCTGTTTAGAGAAGATGATATCTCATTTTGCAAAGTTATACCGCTGATCTTGATATTCGAATCATCCGAAGTTGAAGGTGAAAACTTATTTTCTGCTTTTTCACCTATTGCGCCGTCTATCTCAATTTCCGCGATGTA
>Ga0310695_10014200_pt1 | contig 10797 bp, 8 predicted proteins | sample RumenRJG_04DNA_FD_203882 | JGI IMG/M metagenome (GOLD analysis project Ga0310695, IMG submission 203882) | Bovine rumen microbial communities from Lethbridge, Alberta, Canada - RJG_04 (v2) (version 2) | ecosystem: Host-associated > Mammals > Digestive system > Stomach > Rumen | place: Canada... | reverse complement strand
GTTTACAGCCCACTATGGCGAAAAGATGTTAGGTTCCAACCCCAACAGCCCTATTAATAAAGGTGGTATTGAAAAAGGGGCCTTACGCGACGAAGCCCATTTTCAAGACGATTTCGAAATCTATGGGCCTCTCTCTATGTCATCTCAGATACCCGCATATATTGATCGTTTCACCTCCGATGATTCTATCGGTATCGACATTGCCGGCGTACATTTCGGCAGTATCGAAGCCGCAGCACTGATGGCTCATTTCGACGACAGCCCTGATGCAGCCAAGAATCAGGCCATGATTGTAGCTCCGAAGAATGGCTACCTCAATAATCCCAGACTTATCGAGAATGATTTCATGAAAGGTCGTTATGGCGCCCCTCCCACGCGTAAAAAGGAATTCTCGCATGGTAGTAGCCAATGGTATGCCGAATGGCTGAAATGGTTGCATGGTGAGCCTGCTGATGTCAACCTGCTCAATAGTGCATACATCAACTGGCTGGGTGGTGTGCTCCGTTTCCACCAGGAAACCGATGGTCGCATCACAGTGGAACGTATGGAGCGAACAGTCCCTGAACAACTCCCTCTTACCGGACTCATCGGAGGTGTTTGTGGAGAAGTGCTCGGCTCCAAATACGAACTGGAGAAAAATAAGCAGAAAGTGAAGAAGCTCGCTGGCAAGAAAGTGATGAAAGTACTCAAGAGCATGAACTACACCGACGACACCATCCTCTCAATGGCCATTGCCGAGTGGCTGATGGATGATCCAGGACACAACAAAGAATCGCTCATCGACCTCTTCAAGCATTTCGGCAACCGATATCGTGTATACTCCTTCGGCAGGAAGTTCCGCAAATGGGTTGACTCCGACGACCGCACTCCCTATGGTGCCCCGACTAATGGCAGTGCCATGCGCGTAGCCCCAGTTGCCTGGTATGCAAAAACGCTCGATGAATGCCTTGCTCTTGCCAAGATTACCGCCGAAGTCACGCACAACTCCGAAGAAGGCATCCGTGGAGCCCAGGCAGTTGCAGCTGCCATCCTCCTCAATAGAACCGGTAAACCGAAAGCCGACATCAAGTCGTATATCGAGCAGACTTTCGGTTACGACCTGAACCGCACCACAGACGAGATACGCCCTGACTATCAGTTCGAGACTGCCTGTGACAAGAGCGTGCCCGAATCCATTATCTGTTTTCTTGAAGCCGACAGTTTCATGGATGCCGCCATCCGTGCCATCTCCCTTGGTGGCGATACCGACACGATGGCCTGCATAGCCGGCAACATCGCAGCTGCCACCATGCCTGTACCCAAAGACATAGCCGCCGCCTGTTATGACAAGCTCCCCCAAGAACTCCGCGAGATTCTCGACAGGTGGAATAGTTCTGTCGAAAAGCATCGAAAAACACGATAATTGATTTTTTATTTTAAATTCCCCCAACATTTCAAATTAAATCGTATATTTGCAATCAGAAAACAAATTATCCTCAATATGACCATAAAATATCTACCAGCCTATCAAGGAACGTGAGATATGGCGAGAGAAGAAATATCGTCTTGGGGCTAAGTTTAACGCTGTCAAGAGCAAAATAGAAAGGGCAATGCGGGAAGCGCAACCTTTCGATTCTTTGTATGCTGATTTCATCAAAACAGGAATGAAGTATTATAAGTGTGAGAACTCTGAATTGACAGATGAAACATTAATGTCCAAATTAGAGAAACAGTGGGAAGACTATAAGTCAGACGCAGTATCTTGGGCTGTTTATTACAAACAGGAGAAGAGGAGAGCTGCTGCGAGAGCAAGGTATGACAGCGAAAAAGCAAGAATTATTTATGAGACTGTAACGAAGCCAAGAATGCAGGCTAAAAAGCAAAAGATTATCGAACAGAAATTAGCTTTGCTCCATGAATACAAAGAGAAGTATGGCATTGAATGCAGGTTCATCTATGTTCACAGTCCATACGACCCTCACCATCGCTTTGTTGTTCCTGCCGTTAAGGAACAGGTGGTTTCCTTCTTTGCTCCTGACGGGTTCGACCATGATTTTTACGACAAGGCCATGAGACTCGTTTCCTATTTAAACGAACTGACCACCACCTATGGCAAGAGCAAAGTACAAAAAAAAGGCTCCCTACCAGATGAAGCGAACAAAGCCCTGTCAAAGCTATTAGGCGAACTCGGAATCGCTCGTCAATGGCAGGGAATATACAACGAGTCACAGCGCCAATATTTGAACAAGGGAGTTTATAAGGATGAAGTAGATATAAAACAAAAAAGATAGAAGAACAAGTTTATCCTGGACAAGTAAGTAAAGAACGGATAAGTTGTACTGTAAGGCAGGTTCCTAAGGGCATAGTATAACAAAAACACAAGCGACGGCCACCATTATCTGAGAAGAGGAGTCTTTTGATTCCTCTTCTTTTTTTGTTGGTTGCTATACGTATAAGAAGAAAGGATATGCTAAAATGATTGTTTAATTTTGCTGCCACAAATTATAAAAGAGATATATGAAAAAGCAAAAGACTATCAATCGTTACGATTCTCACAAAAGTGAGACCAAGCACACAAGAATTACTAAGGTCTATACGCGCGCGCACGCGAATATATGGGGGTGTCTTAAAACGCACTTGTTAACTCTTTGCAACATTCTACGGCTAACTAGCTGTCTCTCAATTATTTACACTTATTTGGCAGTGTGTATCCACTTTGACTACATTATCTCAAAATCCTCTTCTCTCGCGTTATCTACTTTAAATAATTCTTAAAAAAACAAAAATCAACAAAAAAAACTACGTTGAAATTAATGACTGACATTCAATCTACAATTGACGCTATGAGTCTTGACGAAATCAAACAGCGCCTGGCAGAGTATATGGCAGCCGACCAACAGTTGGCCCCACGTCCTGTTGCGGTGGAAGTCAGACTCAACAGTACCAACAACGCCAGATGCCGCTATGAGGTGTTACTCATCTCTGCCGACGGAAAAGAGCAGGAGGTGAAGTTCCGCGACCGCTATTCGCGTCTCGTATACGTCTACACCCTACTCCATCCACAAGGTTATCAGCGCCGTCTGGCAGCCGTAGACAACTACAAGGCGTTTCGCCAGCTCTACACCATGCTCTATATGAAAGACAGCCAGGCGCTGATAAAGACCATCCATAGCACAGGCTTCGACCACTTCTACAGCCACTACATTGCTCAGTCGCGTAATGCCATCCGCCAGACTACTCCTCATGCGTCCGGATTTACCATCGACCGTCCGCAGTCGCACGACGGCAGGGTGCTCATCCCCTTCGTCGCTCAAGGGGGAAACGTCATTCTCGACAATTCACTTCGTAACCAAACGTATCACCTTTAAATCATAACACACTATGTATCAGAACGGAAAAAACATTTCCTTCACCGACCGCTCCAACAGTAGCGTAGCCATGTTCCTCCACGACATCCGTAAGTCGGAACCTCTCAGCATTACCGAAGAGTATAGTCTCTGGCAACTGATGCGTAACGGGAGCAGAAGCGCCAGAAACAAGCTCATCTACGCCAATCTGCGTTATGTGGTCACCATTGCCAAGAAGTATCTTCCGTCTGGAGCAGCCTTCGAAGACCTCCTCATGGCAGGCTCGCTGGGTATCACCAAAGCTGCGGAAATGTTTGATGCCAGCTTGGGGAATCGTTTTATCTCCTACGCCACTTGGTACATTGAGAGTGAGATTCAGAAGGTTGCATACGACCACCTGAAGCACACGTCTTCCACCGTTTCTCTCGATGAGCCCATCGATGCCGACGACAGCGACTCCGACACCTTGATGAGTCGTCTGCCCTCCTTATCCAACACCTCTGCCGACTGGAACGTCCGCTATGCGGATACGCTCGATGCCATTAAGAATAGTATGGACACACGCTTCTGGGTGGGCTCGGGCGAGATGCTCAATGACTACCTGGCCATGATGCAGAGCGGCTACACCACTTCCGACTTTGCCAGGAAACACAATTTGTCTGACCGTCAGATGAAACGATTCCTGGATATGCTCCACAGCTGCAGCCATCAAATTTTGGGGGCTGCAGCATAAGACACTATGGGTTTATACGTATATATAGGAATTGGTATTGATACATGATCCCTATCTTTGCACCCGTAAGTAAATCGCAGTATATATTATGAATAACAGAAAGAAACCGTTACACAGATTGTTATCAGACATCGAAGGTCATGTAAGTATCCCTTGTGATGGCAAGGATGAGTTTAAGGAACCCGAAACCTGGACCATCATCACGGCACTTGACAGAATCCTCGATATGGCAGAGGGCTCTCAATTGTCTGACAAATTCTGGGAGTCTGTCAAGAACCCATTGGCTTTCCTTAACAAGAAGCTGGGGTTAACCAACATTCAGATTGTGGTTCTTGCCATTATGATTGAGAATGGCGATGCCGTCTCATGGAAACGACTGGGCAACTTCCTCGGTTGCTCCCGTCTCTCTATGATGGCCTACTCTGAGGAGATTGAGGAGCTTGTGACCAAGCGCTGGGCTATCCGTAAAGGAGCTCGCGAAATGGGAGGCTTCTTCGAGGGCATTGCGCTCGCACATGGTGTCGTTACAGCCCTTCGCCACAACAACGTTTTCGTCCCTGAGAAAATCGATGGTCTCACCGAACAACAGTTTGTCGACAAGCTGGAAAGCCATATCGAGAAGGATATGAACGACCCTAGTGTAAGTTTCAAGGATGACGAAGAGTGGATGCTGCAGTTGGTCGAGGCGAATCCGGAGCTTCCCCTCTGCCAGCATGTACTGAAGTTCGACGACATTCACGTTCAGTCACTCTTACTGCTCATTGTGGTCGACTATGCGCAGTGGGAAGGTTCCGACGGTGAGGGACTGACCTTCGAAACCATTAGCGGCATCTATCCCGAAGACTATGAGTGCGACGGACTGCGCTACGAGCTGAGAAACGGCACGCACCCGCTCATCGAATACGGGTATATCGAGCACAAATGCGTTGAAGGTCAGGCCGATACAGAGCAGTATATGCTCACGCGTAAGACCAAGACGGAACTGCTCTCTGCCTACACGCCCAGCCATTCGAAGTGCGGACGGATGAGACGCAACGGAAACCGTTTTCTCAAGAGCCATAATGCTATCAGGGAGAAGTCATTGTTCTTCAACACTTACGAGCAGGAGCAAATCGATAGGCTCACCAGTCTGTTGAGCACCGAGAACCTGCCATCCGTCCAGCAGCGCCTCGAGGAGCAGGGCATGCGCAAGGGTTTTGCCTGTCTGTTCTATGGCGCTCCAGGCACCGGAAAGACCGAGACGGTCCTTCAGATAGCCCGTCAGACAGGTCGCGACCTCATGCAAGTGGATATCGCCGGACTGCGCGACAAGTGGGTCGGCGAGAGTGAGAAGAACATCAAGGAGGTGTTCGCACGTTACCGCAGTCTGTGCAAGAACAGCGAGGTGATGCCCATTCTCTTCTTCAACGAGGCCGATGCCATCATCAACAAGCGCACGGAGAATGTTGAACACTCCATCGACAAGATGGACAACGCCATGCAGAACATCATCCTGCAGGAGATGGAGGACCTCGACGGCATTCTCATCGCCACCACCAACCTGACGAGTAACCTCGACCGTGCTTTCGAGCGCCGCTTCCTCTACAAGGTGGAGTTCCACAAGCCCGACACCGACGTGAAGGCTAAAATATGGTGCTCTATGTTGAAGGACATCAGCGTCGACGATGCCCGTCAACTAGCTGCCCATTTCGACTTCTCAGGAGGTCAGATTGAGAACATTGCCCGTAAGCGTACCGTCGACTACATTCTCTCGGGCCGACATGCTACGCTCGATGAGATAGAATCCTACTGCCAAGTGGAACTGCTGAATAATAAAAAAGAGCACCGCCCTATCGGCTTTATCAGATAAGCATATGAACAAGATTACAAAACTCTTTTTCCTGTTATTCGTCATGACAGGGGCATCTTGCGAATGTCCCTGTCAAGACGAGGACGACTACGTCTATTATCAGCGTACGAAAAACGACATACTTTATGCGGAACGACTACTCGGCATCTGGCAATGCTACTACCCTATGGTCGTCGGCGGCATGGAGTACAAGCAAATCCATTTCATGCCCGGTGGCAAAGCCGATATCACGATGGCCCGTCCCCACGATACAGCATGGTTCACCGAAACCTACGATTATGCCTACTATGGCAACACCCTCCGCTTCTCCAGAAACGGGAGCAACATCTCGTTCCACATTGAAGGTTTCCTCTCCCCCGAGCTTTATCTGCGAGACTCCTTCGGCCATTATACTATAGCCCAACGCAGAGTGGGCGGAAGCAATTAATTTATAACATCAACAAACCAAAAACCATATGAGAAAATTATTATTCCTGCTGTTTGTCCTGACGTTGGGCACAGCCGCCAATGCACAGAAAATCGAGGAGGTTGATAAGTTCACCTCAGGTTACATCAACGGAACCTACATGAACAAGTTCAAAACCATCGACGGCGTACTCTATGCCATCGGTTATGAAGGCATGAAGGACTGGATCTTAGTCCGCTATCCTGCTGGTAGCCGAAACACAACCTATACGGTCCACCCGAACTGTCGCCGCATTGCCCGGGGAGCGTTTGAGGGGGCAGCCTATCTGCGCGAGATCTATCTTCCCGAGACCGTTAGCCTCATAGGCGAAGACGCATTTGCAGGCTGTACCTCACTTCAGGGAATCTACTATGGCGAGACCACTCCGTCGGCCGTCAGGAGTGTCAACGCAGGTAACGGCGACACACGCGATGAAGCGGTAGAAGTAGCCCGCTACAGTCTCTCCGGCCTTCCCTGTTCTCCCCACGACAAAGGTGTCCAGATTATCGTCTACTCCGACTATACCACCAGAACCATCCTCACTGAATAATTTCAACGGAAAAAGGCAATGTTTCAGAGATTTTTCCTATCTTTGCAGAAACAAACTCCAGAATGTCATGAACGCACTCCGTGAAGAAACAAAAACAATCGACAAGCAAAATTTTACGTTGACTACAGTTTCGCGGAACTCAATGCCAGCGCCATTCATGCTCTCAACACGCTGCTGGAGAAACACGAACCAGAATTCGTGAACCCTGTTGATGTCTTATGGGAGATCTCTAAAGAGACTGAGGATGCATTCTGATTCTTCACACCCTTCAAAAAATAATCAATGTTCTATTTCTTTCGCAAACTTAAAGACTGAAAAAAATGAAGAAAGCCGATATCAAAAAGATGATGATCCACCTGTTGAAAAAGGATCCCGACTTTAGTAACGATTGTTACACGGAATGGGAATACAATTGCAATCAGTATAAGGTTATTGCATTCGACGAAAAGGGTGAAATCAAAAAGATGAGGAAGAAAACCTATCATGAAATCTGTAAGGAAACGATAGAAGATGCTTTGGAGCAAATGCCGCCGGAAATCCGAAAGGGAAATGCAGAAGAAGTTGAGGACTTCCTGATTGACGGCTTTTTATTCTCTCTCTTTAATGAACATAATGATACCAACTGTCGATAAATTATGAATAAACATAATAACACCAACGAACGATAAATCATGAAGCTACTGCATACTGCCGACCTGCACTTGGGACAGGTTATCTATCAGAACTATGACCGCAATGACGAGCATCGCCACTTTTTCCGCCAACTGGAACAATGGTGCCAGGAGGAACAGCCCGACGCCTTGCTCGTCAGTGGTGATGTGTTTGACATCCAGCAACCGTCGGCTTCCGTAAAAAAGACCTTTACCGACTATTTCGTCCAGCTACATCAACATTGTCCCCAGATGCACATTGTCGTCATTGCCGGCAATCACGACTCCGCTTCTCGCATTCAGGCCGAGAGTTCCCTGTGGAAACTTGCCAATGCCCATTTGGTTGGTATTCCTCCGGCCTACAACTGTATGGAAGCAGCAGAGGATTGGCAAGACCAATACATCGTCAAGTTGGAAAGCGGCTACATCGTCGCCATGCCTTACATGACAGGTGAACGCCGGCAGACCATCCAATCCATCCTCGACAAAGTGTCTGATGACAACACCCAAGGACTGCCAGTCGTCATGATGGCACACCAGGCTGTGACGGGTGTTGATCCTGCAGGACATAATTTCGAAATCGGTAAGCTGAAAACACAAGGCATAGACGCTCTCGGTAACGGTTTCGACTATATCGCTTTGGGACACATCCACAAGCCTCAGACAATCGGCCATCAAGACGACTGTATGGAAGAGAATGTGACCTATCCGTCTCCTGTGGTTCGGTATGCTGGTAGCGCCCTGCATGTCAGTTGTGACGAGACCTACCCTCATACGGTCAGTCTGGTGGAGATAGACCGCCATCAGGGGGATGTAAGGATTCAACAGTTGCGCATCGATGAACTTCGTCACTTCTATGTCCTGCCGGAGGACGGTACGTCGTTCACTTCTGCTGACGATGCACTAAAGGCTATGAATGAGTTCATCGGCAAGGGAGAACGCGGCTACATCCGTTTCCGTTTCGACATCAATACCGACCTGCCTTCCAACTTCAGCCAGATGGTATATGACGCCCTCTCGCCCTACAACGACGAATGGCGCTATAACCCGAAAAACCTGTGGACAGGAACCAGCACCGGCCAGGATTCTCAAAAGGAAGAACTAGTCTTCGAGGTTGCCGAACTACAGCAGATGACCGACCCCATGCAGTTTATCGAGCGCACCAAAGACCAGTATCCGGGATTAGACTTGGAAGATGTGCGCCAGGCTTTCGAGGAAGTCAAGGCTGAGATGCAACTCCTTAACGAGGAGAGGCAACAGGTTGGCGTCCAGAAGTCGGCAATGAGAGAAACCAGGAACAGTCAGAAATCTAAACCCGCTGAACAATGAAACTGAAAGAACTACATATTCGCAATATCGCCTCCATAGAACGGGCAGACATCGACTTCGAAAAAGATCTTAACGATGCCGTGACCGGCGATCCGGCTTCTATCTTCCTGATTTCGGGTGATACCGGTGCTGGTAAGTCTGTCATCCTCGACAGTATCTCGATGGCATTATACAAGAATACGCCTCGAATAGCCGGTGTGGCCAACAAGAAGGAAAACGACTTCACCAATACCGAAGGCGAGAGCATCAAGATTGCCAGTATCGAACAGTACACTCGTCTCGGGATATCCGAAAAGGATGATTGTTACAGCGAGGTGGTGTTTGAGGGCAATGACGGCAAGACTTACCATGCCCGTCTGACGCTCGGCATGAAATTAGGACCGAAGAACAAAGAGACGGGCATTCGTCCCATCAAGCATAACCAGCCTGTTTGGGAAATCAAAATCGATGATGGCGATTGGACAAAGGACAGCGTGGAGCAGACCATCCTCGAGGCGGTAGGCCTTGACTTCCAGCAGTTTGGCCGGATGGCTATGCTCGCACAAGGCCAGTTTGCCAACTTTTTGACGGGTGACAAGAAAGAGCGCGAGGCCATTTTGGAACAGCTGACGAACACCCAGCATTTCACCGCCTACGGCGAGGCTATCCAGAGTCTGTGGAAGAAAGCCAAGGATGCACAAGCGCTCATCTTAACACAATACAATACTGAGAAGCCTCATACGCTGACGGACGAGCAGGTGGAACAGATTACCAAGGAGCAGGCGGACGCTCAGTCGCTGTTTGACCAGTACCAAAAGGAAATTGTTGCCACGGAAAAAAAGCTGAAACATATTGAAACTATCCTCAAGAACGAAAAGACACAGGCTGAAGCCATGCAGGCAAAGCAGCTGTTGGAAGCCAAAATGGCCGGCGACGAGTACTGCCAATGCAAGATGCTGTTCACCGACTGGGACGCCACCACGGCTCAGCGCCAACAGCTGTCTGAATTATTGAAAGCCCGCCAGGAGGAAGCCAACGCCAAGAAGGCTCTCAGCCAGTCGATGGAGACTTTCCACCTCCTCACAGCCGATATTGCGGACAAGAAGGAGAAGGCGAAGGCGCAGGAAGTTACCATTCAGCAAATGAAGGAATGGGTGAACCAACAGGCACGTTACGAGGAACTCTTCACAAAGGCTGGCGAGACTGACTTCAAAATCGGGCAGTATCTCGACAATGTGAAGAAGGCTGATGCCCAGTCTGCTACGCTCAAACAGGAGAAGGAAAAGACCGTCGGTCTGAGGAAAGCCGAATCTGAAGCCGGCGCCCTTGCCCTGGAAGCTGAGAATGCCGTGAAAGAACGGCAAGGTAAGATTGACGAACTGAGCAGGAAACGCTCAGAACTGAATCCACAGTCTGTCATCGATGAGCTGAAGGAGCAGAACAAGCGCAAGCAAAATCTGTCTGACCTGCAGACTGCGATTGACAACCTTAAGCCTGTCTGCGAGGAGAATCTGTCGCTAAAGGTCAAGCTCAAGACCGAGGAAGGCGAATTGAAGACTTTACGAGAAGTCAGCGAGAAAGCCGATGCCGACTATCAGGCCAAAAAGCTGACTGCCGAGAAAGCGGCCCAGCGGCTGACAACCATGAAAATGAGTCTGGATGACAAGATTAAAGAACTGCGCCACCGGATCTTCGATGAGCACACCGAGAAATGTCCTTTATGTGGTCAGCATATCGAACATATCCATCTCGACGACGACTTCCAGGACATGCTGACACCCCTTGAATTGGAACAGCAACAAGCGAAGGATGTCCTTAAGCAAGCCGAGGAACTACGCGACCAGGCGATGGGTAACTTCAAACAATTCGACGGAAAGCATAAGAACAATCAGAGCCTCTATGAGGAAAACAAAAAAAAGATTGCTCAAGCCCAAAA
>Ga0310695_10014198_pt1 | contig 10797 bp, 8 predicted proteins | sample RumenRJG_04DNA_FD_203882 | JGI IMG/M metagenome (GOLD analysis project Ga0310695, IMG submission 203882) | Bovine rumen microbial communities from Lethbridge, Alberta, Canada - RJG_04 (v2) (version 2) | ecosystem: Host-associated > Mammals > Digestive system > Stomach > Rumen | place: Canada... | reverse complement strand
TCTACTAGTATTCCTAGGTTATCTAGTATTCCTAGGTTATCTAGTATTCCTAGGTTATCTAGTATTCCTAGGTTATCTAGCATTTCTAGCAATCTAGCGCTCCTAGAGCTTCTAGAGCTTCTAGAGCGCTTATACAGTGCCAAGGCCAGAAACTGCCAGTGCCAACGCCTGAAACTACCAGTGCCAAGGCAAGAAACGCTATGCCCATAAAGGCATTTTCCAAAACCATAGGTTTTAGGCTTCAAAACCATAGGTATTAGAATGCAAAACCATAGGTATTAGAAAGCAAAAGCATAGGTATTAGAAAGCAAAAGCATAGGTATTAGAAAGCAAAAGCATAGGTATTAGAATGTAAAACCGCAGGTACATATTATAAGCCACAAAAAATACCCTGCACCAATCGGTGCAGGGCATTGATGTTATTGATGTGTACAGTTAACTGTACTTCTTGATTCCTTTGATTACCAACCCGGATTCTGGTGCAGAGCGGGGTTGTTATCCAAGATAGTCTGCGGATACGGGAAGAGGCGATGCTTCTCCTGCCATCCTACTTCGTTACCTGCATCCATAGCCGGATGAGTGTGGAAGAGGAAGAAGCGGCTGTTTGACTCACTACCAAACTCCCAAACAACGTCGTTCGGATCAACGCCATCGATATCTGACGGCTTCTCTGAAAGCTTGTCGCAGAGGTTAGGAACAGCTGTACCCTGCTTCTTCAGGTGCTCGAGACCTTCCTGAGTGAACTGGTCAGTGTCACCCTGTCTTGTCCAGCGCATCAGATCCTGATAGCGGCAGCCCTCGAACCAGAGCTCCCATGCTTTCTCCTTCTTCACTGTCTCCAGAGTAACATTGTCGCTGATGGTCTTAGAACCAGCACGCGTCTGGATCATGTTGACATACTTCTTAGCCTCATCCATCTTACCGTTACGAGCGCAGCACTCAGCATAGTTGAGGAGCACCTCAGCATAACGCATCACGATGATGTTGTTCAGACGGTGAACAGAGCTGTATGTATTTGCACCACCTGCTTCCTCAGCATCGCCAAGGCGGATGACATGCTTCAAAGGAATCCAGAATGACTGGCCATAGTGACCTTTACGTCCTGGCTTGATACCAATGGCATTGTTCTTCACCTTATCTGCATGCTTCATAGTAGCCAGCTTGGTATAATAGCGGTCGATATCAGCAATACCAGTTTCACCATAAATCATATCATCAATGTGAACCAATGTAGCCTTGAAACGAGCTGACTGGTATTCACCATTCTCGCCTAAAGGTTTGATCTGGCCATTGTCGTTCAGAGCGAAGGCATCGCCATACCACTCAGGAACACCGATAGAACCCCAACCAGTAACACCACCGGTGTAATACTGCAGACAAACCTTCTTGAACTTGTCAGAACGGATCTGGAAGGAGTTGGGCTCCATCCAAGTACTGTGGCTGTTCCAACCCTGGTTGATACCATTAACGATAGGACCATACTCAGGAGCAGCAGGATTATATCTTACGTCCATCTCGAAGATCTTCTCCGGGCAACCATCACCCTGGATGTGGAAGAGGTCAGCATATTCGCTACCATCAACCAACGCATACTTATCAGAGTCGATCACCTTCTTCAAAGCAACCTCAGCCTTAGCGTAATCGCCAGCGAACATATAAGCCTTACCAGCCATTGCATTAGCAAAGCCCTTAGTTACGCGGAATGTTCCTTCTTTGTCGGCAGTTGACGAACGCTCAATCAGGTCGGGAACGGCCTTCTCACATTCCTCAGCCACCCACTGGAAGTAAGCCTGCTGTGTCTTCGGAGCATTCTCAGGAGCTGTCTCGCTATCACTGTTGGTAGGAGTCTCGTCAGCACCAAACACATGATCTACGAAAGGAGGAGTTCCCCAGTAGCAAGCAAGCAGGAAGAAGTTGTATGCACGGAGCACTCTTGCCTCAGCAGCAGCTTGCTTCATGAAATCAGTAGCATCCTCTTTCTCGCCGAAATACTGCAGTACGAGGTTGTCCTGATAAATAGAAAGGTAGAGAGCCTTGTAAAGGTACTCGTAAGCTTCAGTAGTGTGGAGGAAACGGAACTCATTGATGGCTCCACCCCACTCATGGTCGCCAAAGTACTCACCACCGTAGCAAACATCGTCACCGGGGTGGTTAGCCATAACTCTTGCAGGAGTGTAGATACCAGGACCCATAGCACGGCCCAAGGTATTGCACTGGAAGTTCTCATATGCAGAAGCCAGAGCCTGCTGGCAATCCTTATCAGTCTGATAGAAGGTTTCAGTGGTCAGCGTGGCCTTCTGCGGGATGTCGAGCTTTTCCTCACAAGCTGTGAAGCCGAAAGCGACACCAAGCAAAGCAATTATATATAACTTTTTCATAATTTCTTATTCTTTATATTTCAATTTCTGGATTCTTCAATTCTTCAATTTAGAATGCAACATTTACACCAAAGACAATCTTTCTGGATGAAGGATAGTTACCATTATCCCAACCACGAGAAGCACCACTGTCGAAAGATGCAGTCTCAGGATCAGCACCAGGATAGTTGGTGATCATGAAGAAGTCGTCGAGAGAAACGAAGAGACGGAGCTGGCTGATGAGAGCCTTCTTGGTCAGAGCTGCAGGGAATGTGTAACCCAGCTGGATCTGCTTGAACTTGAAGTAAGCGCCGCTGAATACGTTAGCTGAAGAACTGAAGAAGATCCAGTCAGAAGCAGCTGTTCTCATGTCAGGATACTTACCCATCTGCAGAGTCTTGTCGATAATCTTACCGTCTGCATCCTTGGTCTCAATCCATCTTGAAGAATCCTTCCACCATACATTCAGACCGTTTACACGTGGACGGTCGGCAGAAACCATCAAGTTATAGATCTTGTTGCCAGAAGCACCTGTACCGAATACGGTGAAGTCGAAGCCCTTGTACTCAAGGTTAAGGGTAAGACCGTAGGTGAACTTAGGAATACCAGAACCGAGGTCAACCATATCCTCCTCAACGGGAGCTTCTGTGAGACTACCATCCTGTGCAAGATACTGAGCACGGCCAGTCTCTGGGTTCACACCCTCATACTGATAACCGCGGAAGTACCAAATAGTATGACCTTTCTCGAAGGTTGACTTCACTTTCTGGTTGAAACCGCTGATACCACCCTGTGAATAACGAGGCAGCATATCGTTCACGGCCTGAACCTCATTCTTCAAGGGGTTGAAGTTAGCAACGATGCTGTACTTGAAGTCGCCGATATTGTCGCGCCAGCCGAGGTCGATATCGAAACCGGTATTCAGGATCTCACCAGAGTTAACGGTTGCAGAGCTGAAACCGAGCTCAGGCAGCGGAGAGATGTTTACGAGCAAGTCCTTAGTAACCTTACGATACCAGTCAACGTCCAAAGACAGACGGTTGTTCAGGAAGCGTGCGTTCAAACCAAGGTCAATCTGCTCAGAGGTTTCCCAAGTAAGGTTGGGGTTAGCCATACCTGAAGGCTGTGCACCTTCAACAGCAGCATCACCTGTAGCACCCTCACCTGTGAAGTAGTAGTAACCACCAAGGGTAATTGTCGGGTTGTACTTGTAACCACTCAGGATGTTCACGTTACCGTTGCGACCCCAAGAAGCGCGGAGCTTCAAGAAGGAAACAGCGTCGGTGCTAACGGCGTTCTTGAAGAACGGCTCGTTGCTGATGGTCCAAGCTGCAGAGAATGAGGGGAAGTAACCCCAGCGGTTATCCTTGCTCAGCTTTGAAGAGTCGAAAGCATCAGCACGGAAGTTAGCCTGGAGGTAGTAGCGGTCAGCGTATGAATAAGACAGACGGCCGAAGTAAGAGAGCTCAGTAGCATCACCCGGAGTGTTACCTGCCTTGAGGTGAGCAATACCGTTGTCGTTCAAACAGTCGATGTAACGGAAGTTAGGAGCATGGTCACCTTTCAGAATCAAGTTTGTATCTGAAGAAGATGCATTGGTGTTGTCCCAATGGTTCTTGGTGAATGACATACCAGCCATGGCGCCAACATTGTGCAGACCGAACTGCTTGTTGAAGTTGGCGAAGTTCTCCCACTGATAGTAGATACCTGCATTGGTGTTTGCAGAGATAGAATAGGTCTCAGCCTTAGCCATAGAAGACAGGAAGTAAGGCTCGCTGTAGTTATGACCGTTGCTCTGAGTGATGCGGTAGCCAAGACGAGAAGTAATGGTCAGGAAGTCGAACGGCATCAGGTTAGCGGCCAAAGATCCACGAACGTTCACACCTTCGTTTGTTCCCATAGCGCGGTCGCGCTGTGCGAGTGGGTTACCAGTTGCTTCCTCAATATACTTAGAAGTACCGTACCAAACGGGGTGTTCTGCTGTGTATTCTGCAGGCAGTGGAACGAATCCGTGATTGGCAGAATTCCAAGCATCTGCTACGTTCTGACCGAAGTCTGCCTCATTGTAGATGTAAGCAGGAGTCAGCGGGTCGATAGAAACCACTGCGTTCAGGAACGAACCGTAACCATTACCCAGTGACTTTCTCTTCCACTTCTCGATAGAGGTGTTGCTTGAAACGCTCAACCACTTGTAGAACTTGTAATCAGCATTGAGCTGACCAGTGAAGCGCTTGTAAGTATCCTTGCTGCCCTTTACGATACCATCGTTGTCGAAGATACCGATACCAGCCAACATGTGACCCTTTTCGTTACCACCCTCAACGGTGATGTTGTGCTGGAGGCTCCAGCTGTTTCCGAATACCTCATCATACCAGTTGGTATCGAATCTCGGAGAACCAGTTTCTGAAGTAAGACCTTTGCCTTCTGCATCCCATCCGTAGTAACCATTGTTAACAAGCTCAGTTTCGGTCATGTCACCCAGGTACTTGTGATACTCGATGTAATCCTTAGCACCGAAGAGCTCTGACTTCTTACCGAGGCTCTGGCTAGCGGCCTTGAAGGTATAAGAAACTCTTGCCTGGCCCTTAGAACCGTTCTTGGTGGTGATCAATACAACACCATTACCAGCCTGAGCACCATAGATAGCTGCAGAAGCACCGTCCTTCAACACCTCGATAGACTCGATGAGTGAGGGATCCAGATACTGGATGTTGTCAACCTTCAGACCATCAACGATGAGCAGAGGACCAGTGTTACCACTGTTAGAAGAATAACCACGAACGCGGATCTCAGCGCCACCACCAGGTGAACCACTGTTGATGATCTGCACACCTGATACCTTACCCTGGAGAGCAGCACCTGCATCCGGAGTACTCAGGTTCTTGATGTCGTCACCCTTTACAGATGCAACGGCACCAGAGAGGTCACTCTTCTTCTGTACACCGTAACCGATCACAACCACGTCGTTCAACGTTGTGTTGTCTTCCTGCAGTGTGATGGTGATGTTGCTTCTACCACCAACGTTTACAGTCTGGGTTACGTAGCCCACATAAGAAACTGCTAACTGAGCGTTGGAAGCTGCATTAACCGAGAACTTACCATCCATATCGGTGATAGCACCCGTGTTTGTTCCAACTACTTTCACTGTTGCACCGATAATCGGTTCACCAGCTTCATCATTTACTATTCCCTTAACTACGCCCTGAGCCCATGCTCCCATTGGAAGCAAACAGAGCAAGAATAGTAATACTAACGGCTTTTGTAACGATTTAAAGTTCATCATGTGAAATTTAAAGATTAATTAGTATTATTATTATTTGCTAAGTGTTCATGATTCGTCTGCAAAATTACATCATTAATTATTAATGAGTGTTTCAGTTTGTAACGAAAACTTTATCAAATATTTCATTTATGATACAAATGTAGAAATAAGCGCATTATTCTGTATCAAAAATGATATTAAACCCTTCGATTTCATCGTGATTAAAGATAAAGAATACTTTCGTTTCCCATGTTGAAAAGCAGGTCGAGAATGCTCAAATTGGGTTGAAATCCCCACTTCTTTTGATACACCTGATAATAGGTTTGAGGGGTGAATGTCTCATCGGGGATGGGGTTTTTGGGGCGGATGACGTCTCTGAAATTGAGAATTGAAAATTGAGAATTGAAAATTGGAGAATCAACACTATTCTCCTTCCTCCTTCCTCCTTCCTCCTTCCTCGAAGGAATATAATTCTCGGTAAACTGGATGTTGGGGTGGATATCCAGCAGTTCGCACATCTTATGGGTGATGGCCATGTTGAAATCAAAGAGGTTCTCCCAGCGATTCTCAAAGAACGGCTTCAGGTCGTCCACGTAGTAATCAAAGAAGGGGCTGTCGCCATAGGCGCTCATCAAGGCGTTCCAATGCAGATGCCGCCAGTTACCATGGTTACTGATGCGTATATCCGTAATCAGTCGTGAGCTATCCTCCCCTTTCTCCTGCGTATGCTCCACGGGAATACTCAGTGTCTGCAGTCCGTTGGTGGTGGCTATCACGCATCGGTTGCGGTAGGTTTGCTTGACGAAGCTCTCACACCTTTCTATATATATAGTATCGAACCTGTTCAGTTTCTGATACCACTGAACAGGTCCGAAATAGGTTGTAGATAATAAGGCTGTAATCATTTAATCTTATCCACCCACTTAAACAGTCGGTTCCATCGAACGCCACCGAATCCGCTGCGGTCGGGATCGCTGCTCCACCACACAAAGATGGGCTTACCCACGATATGGTCCTCGGGCACGAATCCCCAATAACGCGAGTCGGCAGAGTTATGACGGTTATCACCCATCATCCAGTAGTAGTCGAGCTTGAACGTGTATTCATCCGTTTCCTTACCGTTGATGAAGATCTTACCGTTCTCCACCTTCAGCTCATTACCCTCGTAAGCACGGATGGGGCGCTCATATACGGCAATGTTCTGCATGTTCAGCTTGATGCTCTTGCCCTTGGCAGGAATCCAAACCGGACCGTAGTTATCTCTTGTCCAACCTGTATTCCCATTTCTTGGATATACCTCGCCAGCAGGTGCATCGGTATTTAGTCGGATGCTCTCCACAATATCCGTCCTGCTTTCCAAGCCTTTCTTGGCAGCGGCAGTCAGCGGCATAGTACCAAACTGATTCAAATCGCGCAGCTGCTCCATACTGATACCATATTCCTGCATCACCTCTTCGGGAATCGACTGCTTCAGCTTCACATAATAAGAATACTGCACGTTATCCGGCTCCTTATTGGCCTTGCCGTCGAGATATACGATATGATCCTTGATCTGGAGTGTTTGTCCGGGCAGACCCACGCAGCGCTTTACATAGTTCTCGCGGCGGTCGGTAGGACGGGTGGAAATGGTTCCCATCTTCAAGCCCTGTCCGTTTTCGCGCAGATAAGCACTACCCATGGCGTAAACTTTCTGATACAAATCGTAAATCAGCGTATCCGACATGGCAGAGAAGTCCGGATTACCATATTTCTCGGTATAGAGCATCTGTCCGTAGTCGTATGCCAAGCGGTAATACTCGGTCTGATAAGGTTGTTCCGTACAGATGGTATCACCGGCGGGATAGTTGAACACCACGATATCGTTCAGCTTCACGTTACCCAAGCCCTTCACTCTTCTATATTCCCAGTGGGGCCATTCGATATAGCTCTTGCACTCTATCACCGGCAACGTATGCTGTGTAAGCGGCATGGTAAGCGGAGTCTGCGGGATGCGCGGACCATACGACACCTTCGACACGAAGAGGTAATCGCCTGTGAGCAATGATTTCTCCAATGAAGAAGAAGGGATTACGTAGTTCTGGAAGAAGAACTGATTGATGAAATACACGGCCACGAGGGCGAACACCAATGCATCCACCCACGACATGACGAACTTCACCGGTCCTTCACTCTCTTTCCACCACTGCCACTTGATCTTCTTGGTGATATAGATATCAAAGATGAACGGCACGGCCAGCAGTCCCCACCAGCTCTTCACCCAGTAGAGGAACAGCAAGAACAACACCAATACGGCAATGAACTTGGCCCATTGCACCTTCGGATTCAGCTTCTTCTTTGTCTTGTCAATCATTGTTTATTTATTTTTAGAGGAGAGAAGTGAGAAGCAAGAAGCAAGAGATTAGCATTATTCGCTTGTACTATTCTCATTCCATATTCCTCACTCCACAATCCACAAATTATTTAGAACGGAAACATATCTGAAATAGTGAGCAACCCCTGGTGCTCCTTTGTATATTCTGCTGCCAGCACGGCTCCTAAGGCGAAGCCACGGCGTGAATGCGCATCATGGGTGATGGTAATCAAATCCTCCTCGCTGTTGTAGCTGATAGAATGGATGCCCGGCACCTCCCCTTCACGAATGCTGGTGATGGGAAGCTGGTTGGCCTCTGCTTTACCGCAACTGCTTACAGAACCATCCGGGTTCACCACCTTATCCACACACCAATCGTTCTTGCGGTCAAGATTATCGATGATCTGCTCAGCCAGTGTGATGGCTGTTCCGCTAGGATGATCCAGCTTGTGTACATGGTGCACCTCTTCCATCTTCACATCATACTGTGGGAACTGGTTCATGATCTTGGCCAGATAGCGGTTCACGGCCGAGAAGATGGCCACGCCCACCGAGAAGTTCGAGGCCCAGAACAGCGTATTACCCTCTTCCGTACACATCCGCTTCACATCATCACCATGTTCCTTCATCCATCCAGTAGAACCCGATACCACCTTTACACCCTTGGCAAAAGCCTTCAGGTAGTTACCGTATGCAGCCTGCGGAGCAGTGAACTCAATGGCCACATCAGCAGAAGCGAAGGCCTCGCTCTCAAAGTCCTCCTGGTTGTCGATATCAATGATACTCACAATTTCATGTCCACGGCTTTTGGCGATCTCCTCGATCATCTTTCCCATCTTTCCGTAGCCGATTAATGCTATTTTCATTTCCTTTTTCTGATTATGTTTTGCAAAAGTAGTGTAATTCAAGCACATGACAAAATAATACATTGTTTTTTAACATTATTCCTTTTTCTTTGAAAAGAAACAAACTTTTCTCCCTCTTTTTCTCTGGCGCAGAGAAAAGAGGCAAAAGAGACATCCACCTACCCCCATCCCCTCCCTATATGGAGGGGCTCAACCGCTCCTTCTCGTCGCTCGTTCATTAAGGTACGCTCAGGGCACCAAAGCCCTGGCGTGATTATTTTTCGGCTTGCGCAAGCCAATCACCACAGCGCAGCCAACTGTCAATTGGGCGTAGCCTTGCGGGGTTAGGGTAAAATTTGTAGCAAAAAAGGTTGGGTTTTGTAGAACTGCCTAAAAATAAGTTCTTTAGCTATTGCAGGAACAAAAAAATGATATATATTTGCATGGAAAAGATAAAAAGATAATAACAACATACTCCCGTGAGGGAAGAAAATATAATATTAACCAAGTTTAGTTGGGATATTTGTTAGTAATTACAAATGTGTGTTATGCAAATATTTGGTTAATGAACAACTATTCAAGTGTAAATAATGGTATATGATTATAAGGGATTTGTCGTGAGACAGGTTCCTTATTTTTTGCTTGCAGCAGCCCCATGATCCGATTAATAACGTCCATAATGACAGGGATTTGGTTGCGAAACGTTAAAAGTAACAACTTTGTTAGTAATAAACTTGTTAGTAACAAAGTTATTACTTATTTTTGCACCAGAAAGTTAGAAAAAGTGTATTAAACATACACAAAAACGAACTTTCTGATGTATAAATATGAAACAGATTAAACACGTATCAATTAAAAAAGCCTCAAACGCAGTGCTTAAGCGCATGCGTCAAATAGGAGTAGATAAGGCAGAGCGTCTTCAGAATATTCAGAAGCGCTGGGATAATGGTGATTATAAAGACGTGGAGATCATCAAAGTATAGTTATGGTAGAATACGTAAAAGTCTTCAAGACATCTGAAGGCGACGTCTACCATATAACCTTATCTCAAGAAACCTCAATACTATCTTTTAAAACACTTGATGCTATAAAAGACACGACCCTTATCGGTATAGATTTGCGAAGACTTGAGGGAAGGCATGCCACAGGGCCTGCGGTTTTGGCTGCTATAGAAAAGACGATCGCTGATTATTTCCTTCGAAACAAGGAGGTAGTCATATGTTATTATTGTGACTTCATTAACCCCATTCCTCGTACGACGAAAAATGCCATGCCGCCGCAGGAATACAGGAGTCGACTGTTCAGAAGAATGTTCCAAAGGTATGTTAAGCAAAATGAAATGCTTAATGTTCGTCTTTCAATAGTCGAAGTCAGCGGCATTAATGAAATATACTATTTCCATATCATTTATCGAGAAGACCAGAGGAGTATTGCCGAGATGATTGCTGATGATTTGCGCGAAGGCTACAGCAAGTGAACCACGCATATCTCCCTTGTTGTAGTCAGGTAAAAAGGATTTAAGTGAGAAATTTGACATATTGCGGAATAAAAATGCTCCGCTAATACGTCTAATGAACTTATGGTCAGCTGATTGTTGGCGGAGGAATATAAGTGGTCTAGTTAGACCCACTTATCAGCCTGGTTAGACCTACTTATCAGCCTGGTTAGACCCACTTATCAGCCTAGTTGAAGAGCGTTATAAGCCTTGTAGGAATTATGTTCTTATCGTTACAGATGGGAATAAAGAATCCTCCGCCACGAATCTTCTGTTAATCATGTAATTACACTATAGTGGCGGAGGATTATGTGATTACTTGTGAAAGAGACAAAAAGGGATTTTAGTGAGAATTATAACAAAAACAGTGAAGGGGGCATGTAGCCCCCTTCTGTCTGTCTCTCAAATTTTCATATTGCCTTTTATTCTTCGTCGCCCCAGAGGTTGTTGGTATCTTCACCCCATGTATCGCCAAAATTGTCGTCATC
>Ga0310695_10014196_pt1 | contig 10798 bp, 4 predicted proteins | sample RumenRJG_04DNA_FD_203882 | JGI IMG/M metagenome (GOLD analysis project Ga0310695, IMG submission 203882) | Bovine rumen microbial communities from Lethbridge, Alberta, Canada - RJG_04 (v2) (version 2) | ecosystem: Host-associated > Mammals > Digestive system > Stomach > Rumen | place: Canada... | reverse complement strand
CATCAAATTTATTTGTTTTACATTTACAATAATTATTTATTTTTTCTGTATTAAAATATCTATCTAATGAATTACAAATTTCTAATGAAATTGATTTTTTTATTGTTACTTTTTTATTTGTTTCAATCTTTTCATTATTATTTAAAATAAAATAAACATCATATGTAATACTTTCATATTTTATATCAGAAAAATTAAATATACATGTTAATATTTTATTAATTGAACCTACACATTTTTGTGAAACATAAGATCCAATATAAAATGAATCAAAATAATTTACATCAATTATATCATTTAAATTAAAAGTAAAATTTACTTCTTGATTATCTAAATTAGCAACTTCTGTTGTTACATTTTCCAATTCAAATAAAAAACAACTTCCATTATTTATTTTAATGTATTGATTTATATCTCCAATTACAAAATCTTTGGCATTTAAACATTCATCAAAACAAATATTATTATATGAAACTTGAGAACTGGGACATTTACTTATACATCTTTTAGAATCTTCTTCATTTCTAGAATTATAATCAAAATATGGATATGATTCATTTCTATCAATACAATATTTACATTCTCCTTTTCCATTATTTACCAATGCCTTTTCTCTATTACATTCTTTTTTTACTTCAATTGAATCATAAAATGTTTTTTCATTTTCATCTTTTAATGTTGTGTAACTCAAAAGATAAATACCATCAATTTTATTTAAATTATCTTTAGATGATAAATCAAATAAAAATGTAATATTATAATCATTTTTTATTAATGTATAATTATTTATTATATACTGTTCATATTCAATATTAAGATTTTTCACTGTAATATTTGTTAAATTCATATCAGATATAAAAATTAAACTTGAATAAGAATTTGCAATCATATTACTATCATCAATTTTAAATTCTGGAAATAAAGTTGTAATAAATTCATCATCCAATAATTTATAATAATAATCACAATTTGCCATATTTTTATAATATAAACTATAATTTCCTTCTCCTAAAAGTCTTAAATCAAATTCACATTTTATTGTATATTCACTTTCATTAAGAGATTCACAATTTGTATTAATAACATCAGTCTCATCATTATTGGATAACATAAATATCATATTATTATTATCTAATTCAAATGAATTATCTGATATTTTTAAATAAACAAAATATTGAAAATTATCTTTATTGGATTTATATGTATTTTCTATAATAGTTAATTTATTATATAAATGAATTGTGTCTGGAAGTGTAATATCATTTACAATAATTCTAATTGGTGAATTTGCTACATTTAAATTTTGAAAAGTATATGGTGTTTCAGAATCTATATATTTTAGACTATTATCTCCACTATAACTTAAGATATAATTTTCATTTTTTTCTCCATATAATGTTATTTCTATAGATTTATTACTAGGCATATAAATACATAATTCAGTAATTTCATATGAATTAAATTTTATTTCAAAATTTTTATCAAAAAATTCAATTGAGATTGTTTTTATTTTATCTGATTCTAAATAACAATATAAATCATTATTTTTTTTTTCACATAATCTAAATCCAATTGGAAGATTATTTGATGATGAATAATAATCATTCCAATATTCTAAAATATTATCTAATAAACTTTCATTTTTACATGATATAATTCTTATTGAATCATTTATATCTTTAATGAAAAATTGTTTATGAATAACTGAGCAGGAAATAACTGTTAGGGTAAATGAATCATCTGAAAAATTTTTTATATTATTATTTATATCTAGAATTGAGATAATTTTATATATATAATTCTCATTTGGAGATTCAATTGTAAAAAATGCATAATCCCCAGCAACAAAATTAATCTTATTTTTAGAATTACTTTTATTAAAAATAATATATTCTATTTCTTCTTTTGAGTTATCTATTATAGGTTCTTTAGAAATTGTTATTGTTTGAATATAATCAATATAAAAATCAGTTGATTTAATTTGAATTTCATTTTCAATTCCTTCAATTAATTCCAATGAATTTGGTTTTATTATTGAAAAAGAAATAGCTGGATCATCAATTAATGTCCTATAAAATGGAATAGGATATTCAATAGTTTGATGTGAAAATATATATAAATAATAATTTCCTACATTTAAATCATTACAAATAATTGATTCTTGATATTTATTATTTACTAAAATAGATTCTATACTACAAGATTGTTTTTCATAATTATCATTATAAATAAAGAAACCTAATGAACATAATAAATTTTTAATTATATAAGTACTATTTTTTGTTAAATAATTTATTGAACCAAATGAATCAAAATCTGCATTAGTGATTATAAAATTTGATATATTACATACATAATTATGAAAATGATCTTGAATTATCAAATTATAATTTCCTTCTTTTAATTCATCTTTAGCTTCGAAAATGCTTTTTGGTTTGAACTCAAATTCAATTTTTACATTATCTTTTGACAATAAATAAATTTGAAGCAATTCCACATATTCAAAATATTCATCAGAATTAACAGTTATAGCTTTAGGTATTGAAAAATTTAAAATTGGTTTAACTATATCATTCAAAAAATAACACTGATTTATTGTTATATCCCCATCAAAGATAAGAAATTGATTATAATATTCAAATATATTAAAATCAATTGATGAAATTTTAAATATCTCATCCCCAAATTTTGTATAATAATAACAAATATCATTTTTATGTAAATATATTTCAAATTCTTTTTCATTTTCTGGATATAAAAGTTCAGAATTTGAACTACATTTAACACCAATAATTTCAGAATAATTCTCTTCTAATGAAAGATATGTTTTAATTATAGAAGAATCATTTAAAAATATTATATATTTTGGATATATATCAAAATTAGGTTTAGAATTGTTTGAAATAATTATAATATCTGTTGTAACAAAACTTTCATTTGTTTCATTATTTACTAATAATATTTTATATATTCCAATTGGATCATTTTTAAGTAAAATTACGCATTGTTTTGCGTTTACCAAAACATCATTTTTAAGAGGAGTAATTTTTTCTGTTTCGGATATTAAAAATAAATCAAAATTTCTTTTTAATTCAAAATCATCATTAAAAAACATATAATTTAATGTATTTCCGGTAGCATTATATTTTATCCAATTAATATCTAATTCACTCAAAGTTATTTCATGAGGAATGGAAATTATTTTAGAATTTACTACCGAAATTTGAGTGTTATTTAAAGATGTTATTTGCATAGTTTTTGTAAAAATTGTTAGTTTATAAACACCTTTTGGTAATTGTAAAGAAAATGATTTTGAATTATTATTTTCATCATATGAAAAATTTGATATTATAATATTATTAAATTGAATATAATCTAATTGATTTACATCAAATAAATTTCCTTTTAAAGTATAATCTATTAATTTATTTTCTTTTAATATATTTGGATTAAATATTATTTCTGGATCATTTGTAGTTAAATCTCCTGATATATTAATCTCATCTAAAATATAACCATTATACATAATTGAATAATTTCCAAATTTTGTAAAATTATTTGGTATAGAACAATTCAAATAATTATTTATAAGTTCTGGACATTCAATTTCTAAATATTCTTCTTTTGTATTATTAGCAATTAAATTTTGAAATTTGCATGTTACATTATAAAAAATAATTGATGATTTAAATGATGGACTTAATATAACATAATCTGTATATTTAGGTCCAATGATCACTTCATGAAAAAAATTATCAAAATTTTTTTCATAAATATTTATTATATAATTAGAATTATTTTCAAATGGTATTTTAAAAATTTTATTTTCAGGAAATATATTTTCTATTATTTCATCATTTCCTATTTTTTGATATGAATAATATAAATCTGAAACATCTATAAATTCTGTAATCTTATTATCAGTTTTTATTTCAAATTCACTATCTTCTATTACCTGATTACCTATTATACATTCAGAATATTTAAGACTAAAATAATTTTGAGAAATTGCATATATTCCACCAACATCATAAATTGAATCATTATCTAATTTAAGAGAAATATTATTTAATCCATATTCTGTTATTGTGATTAAAATGCTAGGCATTGTAATATCAATATTTTCTTGATTAATTGATTCATTATTTAACAAAATATCAATAGTATTAGTAGGAAAATCGACTAAAATGGAATCAAATATATGCAAATATTTTTTTTCAAGTTTTATTTCTTCATAAATTGTTAAAAAATAGTCAACTTTATCTAAACTTATTTGTTTATTGTTGATAGTAATTTTATAATTCCCAGATTCGGTAATATCATTATTTAAAATTAATGTTTTTCCATCATTTTGTAATGAAAAATTAGTTATTGTTTCAATTGAATTATCATCCTTGGTGATATATACAATAATATTATCTATTCTAATTATGTTTTTGAATTTTAAAATTACTTTATAAGGAGAAAAGAATCTTTCATTGGCACTTTGATCTAATTCAATTGGATATAATATACTTATTTTAGCAGAAGTTTTTATAAAATAATCAATATAATTTATATAAATATCATAATCTCCATATTCATCATATGAAATAGATAGTAAGTGATTATCTTCTGAGTAATAAATTGATTTTTCTATTATATTTTCATTATCTTTAATATTCATTAAAAAAAAATCATTTTCTTCAAAATTAATAGTATCATTCATTTCAGTAATAAAATTCACATTTGTATCTTTTGTTTCAAATCCAACAAGAAATATGGATGTTCCTATTGAAATATCAAATGGATATATCTGAATATTTTTTATTTGTTTATTAGTAAAAATATATGTATCATATGTGATAATAAAATTTAAAATGTCATGTGAAGCAGGGAATGTAAAATTCTTGTTACTTTCAAAAAATAAATTATCATTCTCTTTTTCTGAAAAAATCAATAATTCATTAAATGTTTTGGAAGGATTACTAATTATAAAAGAGTTATTATCAATGTTATCAATATCATTAGATTGTATTATTATTTTAAAAGTAGTTGATATTTCTTCAATAGTTGAAATTATATTTGGAAAATATAAAATTGAATCTATAAAAGGGAAATATATTGATCCTGAATCTGGAGATTTTGGAACTATCATTGATTCATCTATTTCCAAAGAAAATAATAAATCCCCTTCTAATTCTTCATATCCTTTTTTGAATAAAATAATATCTTCATCATTATATTCATAATCATCTTCTATTATTGCAGTTATTGATAAATTATTTAAATTTGAATAGTTTTGAATTGTTATCTTTAAATTATTATCTTCATTATTTAAAGTAAAAATAATTACATTGAAAATTAAAAGATGAAAATCAAAAATTGTACTTCCATTATTGGTATCATAATTTAAAGAACATTTATCTTCATTTAATTTACATTCATTCATATTATCATCCCAATTTTCAGTACTATCTTTTGATATTATTAGTTCACATGTTTTTCCTAAAAGGCAAAAAACAGGAGAATTTGTAGTATATTTTGAAAAAATATTTTTGAAGTTTAAAATGACAAGATAAAATAATAGGAAATTAAATTGCATTTATAAGATTATAAAATAAATTAATATAAAAAATGTGTTAAAATATTTTTTATTTATATATTTTTAATTTCATATTTTTCATATTTAATAAACCAAATTAATATGGCAGAGACAATAGTTACACAACTATTTAAGATAAAATATATAAAATAATCTTCTGTTTTATGAATAATTATTTTAATTAAAATAGGTCCCAATAAACTAGTAAAGGCAATTAAAAATCCACATATTCCTAATAAAATAACAGAATTATCAACTCCAAATTTTTTATTTATTAAATTTGGAAAAAGAATAAAATGACCTGCAAAACTAAGAACACCAAAACAACAAACTAAATAATAAGTTAATATTGAAGATGCAGCATGATAAAAAAATCCACTACAAATAATTTGATTTATACATATAATAAAATAAGGTTTTGTAAAACCAAATTTATCTAATATCAATCCCCAAATTATTCTTGCTATTGTATTTAATAATGTAAAACATTTTGATAAAATTTGTAAATAATATTCATTATTAATTTTCTTACTTCCAAATGTTCTATATACATTTGGTAATGAATTGGCAAATAATGTTGTACAAGTAACAATTATTAAACATATTAAAAAATCTTTAGAAAATATACATTGACATAATGAGGGATAATTATTTTCTAATTTTGTTTTAATATCTTTTTCTAATGTTTTACTATATGTTTCATCATTTATTTTCATTTTTTCAATTTTATCGAAATTCAAAATTGGCTCATCTAAAGATGAATAAATTGCATTAGTTTCATTTTCTTTTTTTTCTTTTTCATTATTTTCATCATTAAAAGTAAATACTAAGTTTGATGCTAAAAATCCCATTACACAAATTGAATATAAATAAAATTTAATAAAATCTGGACATTTATATGAAATTTCTTCATTATATATTTTATTTTTATTTTTAGGTTTGGAATAAGGATTTATCATATAATCACCTATAGCAGTAAAAATAAAAGCAGATAAACCAAAAGATGAAAGAACTAAACCAGTAACTAATCCTTTTTTCTTTGGGAAATATTTCCAACAATTTTTTAAATTTGGTAAATATGTTAAACTATTACAAATTCCAAATAAAATATATGCTATTACCAAAATTTTATAATTAGTCATATAATTATATACTAACATTTGTGATATCACCAGTATAATCATACCAAAAATTAATAACACTTTTGTTCCATAAAAATTATCTAGTAATCCTGTTAATATAGGTAATATATTTGATATTGATACTGCTATTGGAGTAATAAATAATAAATCATCTTCATTAATATTTGACTTTTGATAATATAGATAAGATTTTAAATATGGAATTAAATTACTAAAACCTAAAATATTACCTATTATTAAATGTGTAATTACAGTACCTATTAAGGTTAATACTCCTTTAGTTTTTTTATTTATCATTTTTAAAATATTATTAATAAATTCTTTTTAAATTTGAAAGAAATTTATTAATTATTTAAATAATAGTTAAACAATAAAAAAATAAATTAAAAAATAAATTTGTAAGATAATTAAATAAAAAAATAGAAAAATTTTTGTTTTAAAAAAAAAATTAATTTTCTCAAAAATTATAACCTAATAAATAAAAATACTATTTTTAAAAATATTATTTAAAAAAAAATTAATTCTCTAAATAAAAAAACAAAAAAAAAACTAAAAAAAAAAAAAAAAAATAAATCACATAATCCAAATCAAAAAAATTCCAAAAAATTAAAATAATTTAAATATTTATTCCTCAGCAGCAGGAGTTTCACTTTCACCTTGTTGTTTCTTTCCTCTACCTCTACCTCTACCTTTTCCTTTACCTCTTCCTTCTCTTTTTTCTCCTCTATCTTCATTTTCTTCTCCTTCTTCTTCTTTTTGTACTTCATCAAATTTATGAGTTTTAGGAATAACTAAATCAGGTAAACCTAAATATTTTCTTAAGTAATCAACTCCAGATTCAGTTAAAAAATAATAATGCCATTGCCAAGAAAAAATTTCTGTAACAAATTTACGTGATGCTAATGAACGAACTACTAAGAAACAATTTAAATTTGGGATATCTAAATTTTCATTTTTTGAAGAGTAGTCTTTTTTAAAACAGAAAACTCCTTCGTTTAATAGATGAAGGTATATTTTTATTTTGTCTTTTTTTGAGACGAGTACCATGCTTTTTTAGATATAAAATGAAATTTATTTAATAAAAATAAAAATTAATTTTAATAATTAATTAAAATATTTAGTTTATTATTTTTTTTTATTTTAAATGAGATTCTTTTAATTTTTTTTTATATTTTGAAAAAAATATATTTTAGTATTTTTTAATTTTATTTTTAATCAATTAATCTGATTTATTTTTGGAGGAATTAAGAAATTCATTTATTTTTCTAACTTTATAATTATTATCTTTTATAATTTGGAATAATTTGTTTCTATTTTTTTCCAATTTTTGTTTATTTATTTTTTCCCTTAATTTTCTTTTCTTATATAAATTTCTTAATATATTCATAATTGAATTTTGATCAAGTTGAATTTTATTTGAAATAATTCTATCAAAAAAATCATTAAATTTTTCATTAGTATATACTTTATTATTAATATAATTTCCATTGAAAAATTCATCATCATAATTTTGAATTTGTATTTTTTTTTCTAATTCTTTAAAAGAATTATTACATTTTTTAATCATTTTATTTTCATAATCACTATTTCTTTGAAATTTATTTTTATAAAATTCAAAACTTTCATCAGCTTCAGTTTCAATATTATCTATAGAACTAATAAAATTTCTTTTTATTTTAATATTAGGTAATAATATATTTTTAATACAATTTCTACTTGTTTTAAGTTCAGTATTAATATTTTGAATATTTAAATTCTCATTATTATGAGTAGATAAATAATATGAATTTGTTGAATGATTTTCGCTTAATTGTATTTTATATTTTGGGTGTTTTAAAATTATATTATTTTTAAATATTTTTTTCTCTGATAATGATATTGGCAAAATTTTTTCTTTTATTTCAATCTTTTTTTTAAAAACTTTATTATGATAAATATTATTAAATATACTTTTTCTTTCTTTATTATTTAATGTTATAGGATTCATAATTTTTTTTTGGAAATTTAATTCTATTACATTATTTTTTATATTATCTTTATATTGTTTTGTTAAATTTGTTATTCTTGGTAAATTGTCTTTTATTTTAATTTTTTTAAAAATATCCTTTTCAAAAAAATTCTTTATTTTATCTTTTATATTATCATTTAACATATTATGTTCCTTTATAAATTAGAATTAAAATTAAATTAGATAAATAACATTAATATAATATAAATTAGAAATATGGAAGATACAAGTGACTTTCAATTTTCAATAAGTGATAATTCAAACGATTCTTTTAATGAAAAGAAAAATGAATTTATACCTAAATATAGAAAAAAATCTAATTCCCCAAATTATTTAAATAATAGAGAACCAAAAAAGATACGCAATAAAAATAAAGAAATAAAAAAGGAAAGAACTCCATCACCAATATATAAATGTTCTTCACAATTATTATATAATGGTAATGAAAAATATGAAGTAATTAAAAAAAAATTAAATATTATTCCAGGTTCAGAAGAAGAATCGAAAAAATTAAAAGACTGTGAAAAACGAAAATTACCAAAAGAAAAAGTATATATTATAAAAAAATCTAATTATGAAAAAATAATGAGTTTAATTAAAGGAACTAATGAAAAAGAAAAATTACTTGTTGAATCAACTCAAAAATACGAGAAAGAAATTAAAATCAGGGAAGAAAAAATATTAAAATTAAATAAATTAAATAAATCAATTATTGGTAGGAATAATGAATTGATTACATCTTTAAATAAAAAAAAAAAAGAATATGACGAATTAAATATTGAAATGAATAAATATGAAAAGACTTTTAATAAATTAATATATCTTATTAAATATATTTTACAATTATTTCCAAAAAATAATAATATTCAAAATAAAATAATTGAATTACAATTAGAATTTTTATTAAATAATTTTGATGAAACTAAAATAAAAATTTCAGACTTAATGACAGATGAACAAAATGAAAGAAATAATAAATTATTGGAAACATTAAATCAATTAAGAGATATAGAAGATATGAAAAAATTAATTGACAATTTTAAAATTCAATCATCATCTGATAATTTAATGAAAACAATAACTCAACAAATGAAAAGAATAAATGAATTAACTGATAAATATGAAAAATTAGACAATAATTATATTAATATTAAGGCTAAATATAATAATTTGATTGTAGAAAATAATGAGCAAATAAATAATTATAAAGAGAGAATAAAAATATTTGAAATTCAAATATCAAATTTAACTCAAGATAATATTAAATTAAAATATGAAATAGATAAATTAAAAGATAAGATTAAAAATTTGGAATATAAAAATAATAATCAATTAATTGATTTAGATAATAATAATAGTGATAAAAATATTAAAAAAATTGAAGAATTAACTTTAATTAATCAAGATCAAGAAAATATAATAAATGGTTATAAGATACAAATTAAATATTTAGAAAGTGATAAAGAAAAAAAAAATGAAATAATAAATAAAATGGAAAAAGAATTAGAATGTCAAAAAAAAAAAATCTCAGAATATGAATCAATAAATAATAATAATAATTTAATTTCAAATAATAATATTCAAAATGAATTTACATCAATAAATCATAATCAAAAATTTACAAATTTAATTCAAGAAAATCTAGATTTTGATAATCCAAATAATTATTTCCAAGATGCAAAAGCAGATTTAGAAATTAAATTATTACAAAAAAAACTTAAAGAATATGAAAAAATTAAAATGGATTTCCCAAATAATAATGAAGAAGCAAGAATAAATACAGTAACATATATAGGAGATTTATTTTTAGATTTTTATAATCAATCGAAATTAATAGAAGAAATAATAGAAAAAAATAATAATTTTGAATAATAAAAATAATATATAATTTTAATTAATATTAAATAAAATATAAAATTTTTTAATTTACACTTTCACTAATAATATTTTCTAAAGTTGCATTAATTAATCTAAAATTTTTGAAAATTGCTTTAAATCCATATGAACCACCAAAAGATATTATACACCAAGGTATAAATTCTTTAACTAATAAAACTCCTAAAA
>Ga0310695_10014195_pt1 | contig 10799 bp, 8 predicted proteins | sample RumenRJG_04DNA_FD_203882 | JGI IMG/M metagenome (GOLD analysis project Ga0310695, IMG submission 203882) | Bovine rumen microbial communities from Lethbridge, Alberta, Canada - RJG_04 (v2) (version 2) | ecosystem: Host-associated > Mammals > Digestive system > Stomach > Rumen | place: Canada... | reverse complement strand
AAAAACCTCCTGTAGATAAGTGTCGCAACTATATCTTACACCAGGATTGATATGAGCCTTTATTTTTGTCTAGAAGTGTTGCACTTGAACGGTAAATTCACCAAATATAAAAGAAAGCCCCTTGCATTAAGCAAGAGGCCTTTTGTTAAACACTATTATCAGAGATTATTTAACGTTGCAGTACATGAAGAATTTGTATCCTAATGGTGAGGAGAAGAATCCTTCAACGTTATCCTTGAGCATATAAATATCTGTGTAGTAGTAGATTGGGCAGATAGCACCTGTGGACATTAAGACGTCTTCAGCAGCGTGTAAGATTTGGAATCTCTTATTAGCATCTGTTTCTTTAGCAGCATTGTTCATTAAAACGTCATATGATTGAGCCCATGTGAGGTTCTTTTCATTGTCTTCGATTGTGCCGTTGTTATTTAAGTCTGCTTCATAGATAGCGGCATTTGCGTGATCACCTCTACCGAATTGGCAGTCATTGTTACCAGAAACGGTTGTCCACATTGTTAAGTATGAAGATGGATCATCGTAGTCGGCAACCCAACCATTACGAGCAACGTCATAGTTACCTTGTTTTCTGGTTTGTAAGAATTGGCTCCAGTCTTGGTTTTCAAGGTTAACAGTAATACCATATCTTGCTAATGTGTCTCTGACGTTTTCAGCAATGGCTTGGTGACCTGAAGAAGTATTGTATAAATACTTGAAGGCTGGGAAGTCTGTGAATTTCTTTTGAGCTTCATCATAGGCATAGCCAACTTCTTTTAATAAAGCAACACCTTCAGCGACGTTAGCGGCATAGGCTTCATCAGTTTCGCCCTTGTCGTAATAGCCTTTGCCATCACGTTTTGTACCATTGTGATCAACGAATTCACCACCGGCTGGGTCACTTAAACCAGCGGAGACGAAGGCGTTGGCTGGGATTTGGCCAGCTTTACCAATTTCTTTAACGATGTATTCTCTGTCGATGAATAAACCTAACGCTCTTCTAACTTTAGCTCTAGCAGCTTCGTCAGCAGCTTTTTCAAAGACTTTGGAGTTAACGTTGAATGAGATGTAGTATGTACCCATTTGACCAGCGATAACAAATTCATTTGGGTAGTCCTTCTTTAATGTGTCGATTTGTTCATTTGGAACACTATCAATCATTTGATATTCGCCTGACTTATAAGAAGCCAACATAGCATTATCATCATCAGAAAGTGCGAAGGTAATCTTGTCTAATTTAATGTTCTTGGCATCCCAGTAGTTAGGATTCTTAACAAGTGTGATATAGGAGTTGTGTTCCCAAGCGGACATCTTGTAAGCACCACAAGAAACGAATGTGGATGGATTTGTAGCCCATGTACCAGCTTCTTCTTTGTCGTTAGCGTCAATAGCCGCTTTTTGGACTGGGAAGTATGTTGGGAAGGCTAAGAGTTGATCCATGAATGGAACGTCTACCATCACGTCGAAAGTGAATGTACTGTCGTCTACTTTCTTAAGTGCAAGTGATGGGAAGGCTTTGTCATCAGTTTCATGGGCAACGCCATCAGCGATTTGTTCGAACATGTAGCAGTAGTCACCACCTAAGGAAGCACCACTAGCTCTGTTCCAGGAATAGATGAAGTCATCAGCAGTAATTGCGGAACCGTCGGACCATTTAATACCCTTACGAAGTTTAACGGTATATCTTGTGCCGTTAGGATATTTAACTTCTTTCCAACCGTCACCATCTGGTTCATGGTCGATAACTTCGGCTTGTGCTTTTGAAATCTCTTCGGCTAAGTCGAGAGTTAATTCAAGAGCATTGCCTTTCTTTTGATAACGATAAAGACCACTGTCTAAGTGGACTAACATAGTGGCACCGTCAACCGCAGAGTTTAATGCTGGGTCGAGAGATTGTGGTTCACTAGCTAAACAGACTGTAAGAGATTGGCTCTTTGGACCGCCACAGGCAGCTAATGCCATAGCCGCTGTACCAGCGAGAACGAGCCATGAGTTTTTTCTAATTTTCATAGCATTTCCTCCTTTATTGAAATTAGAATTTGTTTTTTCCAAAAAGCACCTTCGCTGTACTTTTTAGAAACCTATATAAGCCTTTCGGCGTTATATATGGTATTTGACTATTCGTCGAATAGTCGGCAAGCAACAAAGTGTTCCTTGCTAATCTCCCTTAATTCTGGAAGTTTGTTCGCGCATTCAGGTGTAGCCTTAGGGCATCTTGTTCTGAACGGGCAACCACTTGGAGCTTTAAGTGGAGATGGTATATCACCCTCTAAGATCTGTCTCTTGTTGGCCCTTGCTTTCTTTGGGTCAGGTTCTGGTATAGATGATAGGAGTGATATCGTATATGGATGTAATGGGTTATCGTACAATTCTTGCGAATTGGCGAGTTCGACAATGTGACCGAGATACATGACTGCAATACGGTCTGAGATGTGTTTCACAACGAGTAAGTTATGAGCCACGAATAGATACGTTAAACCAAATTGTTTTTGTAAATCTTGGAACGTATTAAGGATTTGCGCTTGAATGGAAACGTCAAGAGCGCTCACTGGTTCATCACACATAATGAATTCTGGAGATGAGGCTAACGCTCTAGCGATACCGATTCTTTGACGTTGACCACCAGAGAAGGCGTGTACATAACGTGAAGCATGTTCTTTACTTAAACCAACAGCTTCCATTAATTCAGCGACACGTTTTTCTCTTTCCGCTTTGGTCTTATAAATCTTATGAATCTCTAATGGTTCAGAAATAATATCAGATACCGTCATACGTGGATCCAAAGATGAATATGGATCTTGGAAGACGATTGTGGCTTTTTTTCTAAACTCTTTAAGTGCCGCTTTACCTTTAACAGGTTTGCCATTAAAGATAATTTCACCACTCGTTGGTTTATAGAGTTGAAGGATTGTTCTACCTAGGGTAGTTTTGCCACATCCTGATTCGCCAACTAGGCCTAATGTCTCACCTCTTCTAATTTTGAAAGAGACATCATCGACCGCTTTTAAAGGAACAGTTTTAAAGACAGAAGTCGCAATTGGGAAATACATCTTGAGATTTTTAACTTCTAAGATATAGTCGTCATCTTTGATGTTATGATCGACTCTTTTGACTTCTTCATCTAATAAAGACAAATCTTGATTAGGATCGAGGTTGATATCTTTATCAAATTGTTCTTTATTTTCTTTGTTCATTTTTGCTCCTTTCCTTTTTCTTATTGGCGATAATAGCACCGTTATATACTAGTGGTTTACCTTCAGGTACACCGTTAACGATGTCAATTTTTCCTTCTTCGTAGAGTTTCTTAATCATCTTCCAGCAACTAGCGGCGTGACCTTTTTCATCGTATTGCACTTCTTCTGGATATCTCTCAATACAGATTTCCATACATTCTTTACATCTACTTGAGAAGGCACAACCTTTAGGTAAGCAGAAGAGATCAACTGGGTTACCTTGAATTGGTTCAAGTCTTTTACCTTTGCTATCAAGCTTAGGCATGCTGTTTAATAAGCCTTTAGTGTATTCGTGTTGAGGATTATAGAAGATATCATCAACGGTACCTCTTTCAACGATTCTACCGGCATACATGATGTCAACTTCATCACAGATTTGGGCAACGACACCTAAGTCGTGAGTGATGATAATGATCGCCATGCCGTATTCTTTTTGTAATTTCTTTAATAAATCAAGAATTTGGGCTTGGATGGTAACATCTAACGCAGTTGTTGGTTCGTCAGCGATTAAGATGTCAGGTCTTTCCACTAAAGCCATCGCAATCATCGCTCTTTGAAGCATGCCACCACTCATTTCAAATGGGTGTTGTTTCATTCTCTTCTTTGGCTCTGTGATACCAACTTCTTCAAGCATCTTTAATGCTTTCTTATTTGCGGAATATTTTGTTTCCTTATATTCGGAAATACATTCCCAGTAGTACCATCTCTTAGCTTTTCTAGCATGTCTTCTAAATAGACGCTTGCTTCTAGATACTGCTTTCTTAGCTTTTTTGAGTTCTACTTTTGCTTCAGAGACTTGAGATTGAAGCGCTAAAAGCTTTTCATCTTTTGCCTTTGGTTCTTTCTTTTTAGCCTTAGGCTCTTTCTTGACATCCTTTTTAGCGGTCTTTGATGATTGTTGATATTCATTTAAGTTCGCTAAGGCTTGGTTGTATTTATCTAATTTGATTGGATAATCATCATTAGCTTTATCGATGTTCTTTTTTAGCTTCTTAGCTTCATCCACTACTTCTTCATCAAAGTGAGGAATATTGGTGTCATATTGATCATTCTTGAAGCCATCATAGATTGCTTTGAACTGTGGTAAGGCGGCTTTATATTTCTCACGCGCTTCCTTTTTCATTACTTTATAGCGTTCAGTAGCTTTCTTATATTCGACTTCGAAAGCGACTTTATCATCCACTAGTTTCTTTTCAATAGTCGCATAGTCATCCTTTAGCTTTTGACTATCTGGGTGATGGGCAATACCTTTTCTCATAGAGGCAAGTCTTTGTTCATCACTTTCAATCGCGTTTCTAATGTCGTAGACTGCGGCTTCAATTGGATTTCTAGCGTGTGTAAGAATCGCTTCTCTTAATTGATTACCAATAGTCCAAGTTGGATTTAATGAAGTCATCGCATCTTGGAAGATAATGGAGATACGGTTACCACGAATATCTCTCATTTGTCTTTCAGAAATTCTTAATAAATCGGTACCGTTATAGATGATTTTGCCACCATCGACTTTACCGTTTTTATCTAAGATACCCATGATTGAGTACGCGGTAACGGATTTACCTGAACCAGATTCACCAACAATGCCTAGGACTTTTCCTTTTTCCAAGGTGAAAGACACACCGTTGACGGATAACACTTTACCAGCGTCAATCTTGAACGATGTATTGAGGTTTTCAACTTCTAATAACTTATATTGTCTAGCCATACCGTTCACCTATTTCTGAAGTTTTGGATCGAAGGCGTCTCTTAAGCCATCGCCGAGAAGATTAAGCGATAAAACGATTAAACAAATCGAAATCGCCGGAATTAAGAATAAGAATAGTTCTTTAGGATTATTACCAACGATGTATGATTGAGCATCACTGGCTAAACTACCTAAAGATGGTGTTGGATATTTAACACCTAATCCTAAGTAAGAGAGGAAGGATTCGGTGAAAATCGCACTTGGGATTTGTAATGCAGCGGAGATGATAATGACACTCATGGTGTTAGGAATTAAGTGCTTTAAGATGATTCTACCAGTACCCGCGCCATTAGCGCGTGCCGCCATAACATATTCTTGTTTTCTTAAAGCAAGGACTTGGCCTCTAACTAGTCTTGCCATACCTACCCAATAAAGAAGGGCGAATACAACGAAGATAGCCACGAAACCAGAACCAAGCTGCGCTAATGCACCACCTTGATTACCATCAAACACCGCGGACAATGTCGCTGATAAGAGAATGATGATTAAGATATCTGGTAAGGAATAAATAACATCAACAATTCTCATGACGATTAAGTCAAACTTACCACCGATAAAACCACATAAAGCACCAATGGTACCACCGATGATTAAGACAATCGCTGCAGCGAAGAAACCAACAATTAAGCTTGTTCTAGCGCCAACTAAGATACGAATGAAGTAATCGTGACCATTAGAGTCAGTACCAAAGATATGTGGAGGAACATAAGTACCATTAGCCATGGCGTCTTTTTCCGCTTGTGCAAATGTAAATGGCATTAATCTATTGAATGAAGGATCAGGTCTTTCGACGTAACGATAGCAAATGACTTCGTCATAAGCATATGGATAGAACAATGGAACGATGAAGACCATGATTAATAAAATAACGATGAAACAGAAGGAAACCATAGCGACAGGATTCTTAACGAATCTTCTAACGCCATCCATAAAGAACGTGGAATTAGGACGCATTAAATTAGTGCTTCTTTTTTCACTTTCAGAAGCAGAACCAAATTTATCGACATCGATTTGGAAACTTAATGGGTTCTTTTTCATGTTCTTTCTTTCCTCCTTTCTAATCAAAGTCAACACGAGGATTGACGATTATATAGGCGATATCACTAGCCAACGTGAAGATGATTAGCAATAACGCTAATAAGCAAGTTGTACCCATAATGAGTGGGTAATCACGATTTTGAATTGATCTAATAAATTCTCTACCAACACCTGGTAGTTGATAGACTTTTTCAATAACTAATGAACCAGTAATAATTGAGGCAAACATTGGGCCAAAATATGTAATAACTGGTGTTACTGAGTTTCTAAGACCGTGTTTGATTAATGTACGTTCGGGTTTTAAACCTTTAGATTTAGCGGTTCTCATATAATCTTGACCAAGAACATCTAAGGTAGATGATCTCACAAGTCTTGTAATATAAGCGGTTGGATATAAGCTTGCGGCGATAACAGGTAAGATATATGGTCCTATACCATCAACACCAACAGGACTTGTTGGCACAACACGTAAGTTAACCGCGAAAATATATAAGAGGATTAAAGCGGTAACGAAGCTAGGCATCGCCACACTTGCAGTTGTTAACACCATGATGGCTCTATCGAAGAACTTGTTTTGGTGAGTAGCGGCATATGTACCTAAAGCAATACCCACTATTAAGGCTAAGACTGCGGCAGCGGCGCCAATACCAAGAGAGTATTTAAAGCCGTTGAAGATGATTTCAGTAACTTCTCTACCTTTGTAGTAATAGGAAACACCGAAGTCGCCAATCATTGCTCTACCTAAGTAACGTAGATATTGAACAAATAGTGGTTGATCAAGACCATAGCGTTTATTAAGAGCGGCGATAACTGCATCACTAAGAGCTTTTTCTCTAGTCCATGGACCACCTGGCACTAATTGCATGACCCAGAAAGTAACAGTCACAACAATAAGATAAGTTAGAATGCCTAACCCAATTCTTTTAAGAATGTAGAACACCATCTTCTTATTCATATCGTGTACTTTCTTGCCCTTTCTTTTATATGCATATGCTTAGCGCAACTGCGTGAATAAAATTGCGTCTATTTTAACGACCGATTTTTTAACCAGTCAACCACCTTTGTTATAACTTTTATAAAAGCTTTTTCGTTTATATTTTATAAATATAATGTTTCAATAAAATACACTACAATTAGTAGTTTTTTCTTATTTTGATAGTTCAACTATCTTTTTGGTAGAAAAAATTGTAAAAACTCGATTTTTGATTAAAAAATGATTATTTTATTACGATATATTCACATTTTTTTAAAAGTTATATTTTTTGATGGAGTTAAGATAATTAATAATAAAGCACAAAATATCAATTATGGAACCTTAATGTTCTTATCCTTCAACACTATTTATAGAGAATATTCACCACTATATATCCTTATTAATATATATAAATGCAAACTCTAGATGTCTTTTTGTCAACTTGAGTCGTTTTAATATCTTAATTCGCTTGAATTATGGTAATATTGCGTCAGTGAAATATATTAATTTACAAAGGAGGTATATATATGATTAGTAAAAAGTTAGCTATTGAAGTACTCAATGCCGCTTTAGAAACTGGTGCGGATTATGCTGAAATCTTTTATGAAGATAGCAGTGCTCACTCAGTCTTAATCGAAAACGGTAAAGTAGAAACAAGTAGCTCTAATTCCTTATGTGGTGTTGGTTTACGTTTACTTAAAAATAACCAATGCGTGTATGGATATACTAATGATTTAACAAAGAAAGGTTTATTAGCGTTAGCCAATTCCCTTAACAAATCATTCCATGATAAGAGATTAATTACTGTTAACAAATTGGACATGATCAAATGTAAGAACCGTAACCCAGTTACACGTAGTTATGATGATGTTCCAGTGGAAGAAAAGATCGCATTAATTCGTGAAGGTATTGATGAAATTAATTCCTTAAAAGATCCACGTATCGTTAGAACATTTGGTAGTTTTGCCGATAATAAGCGTTTTGTCGCAGTATTTAATTCCAAAGAAAAATGGTTCAAACGCACTACTGAATTCGGTAGAATGGCTTTCCAAGTTATTGCTGCGGATCAAAATGGTTTTGAAACAGGTTTTGAAGGTCCAGGTGCACAACACGCTATCGACTACTTTAGAACTGAAAAAGTTAATCCAAGAAAGACCGCTAGAAAAGCCGCAGAAACCGCTCTTAAGATGTTAACAGCAGCAGAATGCCCAAGTGGCAAAATGCCAGTTGTTATTGGTAATGGTTGGGGTGGCGTCTTATTCCATGAATCTTGTGGTCACCCATTAGAAGCAAGTGCAGTCGCTAAAGGCTTATCTTGTTTCTCAGAAAACAAACTTGGTGATTATATTGCTTCTCCGATCGTCAGTGCAGTGGATGACTCCACTATTCCTGGTGAATGGGGTTCAATTGATATCGATGATGAAGGCAATTTAGGTAGCAAAAGATTACTTATTAAAAACGGTAAGCTCAATGACTATATGATTGATGACTTAAATGGTCGTCGTATGGAAAGAAATGGTAACGGTGCTTGCCGTAGACAAAACTATCGTTTTATTCCAACATCTCGTATGTCTAATACCTATATCTGTAATGGTAAGAGCACACCAGAAGAAATCATTAAAGCCACTAAATTAGGCTTATACGCTGTTGGTTTTAACGGTGGTTCTGTTGATCCAACTACTGGTGAATTCAACTTCGGTTGTTCAGAAGCTTATATCATTAGAGATGGTAAAATTGCTGAACCAGTTAAAGGTGCAACCTTAATTGGCAAAGGTTTTGAAATCTTAAAGAAAATTGACATGGTCGCTAATGACTTAGATTTGGCCCAAGGTATGTGTGGTGCTTCTTCTGGTTCTATTAGAACTAACGTTGGTCAACCAACATTAAGAGTTAGTGAAGTCACTGTCGGTGGTAGAGGAGGAGAATTAAAGTAATATGGGTAAATATGATAAGTTTTTTGCTTTAGCAAAAGAAGCGGGACTTGAACAAGTTGAACTTTCAATTTCCGAATTCCATAGTTTAAATATCTCCTTATTCCACGGAGAAGTCGATGAATATAAAGATAATAATGGCTACGCTATTGTGGCTAGAGGTATCTTAAACGGTAAATGTGGTTCTGCATCATGTGACGTTTGGAATAAAGATAAAGCGGCTTGGTTAGTTAAAGAAATCGTCGCTAACGCCAAAGTCATTGAAAATGATGATCCTATCTTTATCTTCAAAGGTAGCGAAAAATACCACAAAGTTAATACCTATAATAAAGACTTAGAAAAAGTCTCCATCGATGAAAAGATGAAGAACCTCTATGCTTTAGAAAAAGCCTTAAAGGGTATTGATAAACGTATTGTTGAAGTAGCGGGTACTGAATATAGTGAATCCACTGAAAAGCACACATTAGTGAACTCTAATGGTCTTAACTTAGTGCAAAAAGCTAACTATTTCACATTCGTTGGACAATGTGTCGCTAAAGAAGGCGAACAAACAAAATCTGGTTACGATTTCTTCTTAGGCAATAAGTTTGAAGAATTCAATCCTGAAGAATTCGCTAAAAAGATTGTGAAATTAACTGTTGATCAATTAGGTGGTGAAGCCTGTGAATCTAACAAATATAAAGCAGTCTTGCATCCAGATGTTGTTACAAGCTTAATGAGAGCCTATATTGGCCACGCTAACGCAGAAGAAGTCCAAAAGAATTCTTCCTTGTTCATCGGTAAGATTGGTCAAAAGATTGCTTCAAGTAAAGTCACTATTGAAGATAAACCACTTCAAAAGAATGTCTTTGCTAGATGGTTTGATGATGAAGGTGTTGCTACATACAATAAACCAATCATCAAAAACGGTAGATTAGAAACATACTTATATAACTTAACCACTGCTGCTAAAGCAGGTGTACAAACAACCGGTAATGGTTATGGTGGCGGTTCTAAACGCGGTATCGCTTCTTCCTTCTTATCACTTAAACCAGGTAAGAAGTCATTGGAGCAATTATTTGAAGAAGTTGGTAATGGTGTTTATATTACTGATGTCTCTGGTTTACATGCTGGACTTAATCCACAATCTGGTAACTTCTCACTTCAATCCACTGGTTTCATGATTGAAAATGGCAAGAAAGGTAAACCATTAGATTTAATTACTGTTTCTGGTAACTTATTAGAAATCTTCAAAGATGTCCTAGAAGTTGGTAATGATGTCACTGTTTCACCTTCAGGTGTTTCCGCTGAATCATTATTAATTAAGAAAATTGCTGTTTCAGGAAAGTAAGCATTAATCAAATTAATTAGACCGTAATGAATACGGTCTTTTTTTATATGTTTCCTACGTGTATAATTAGTGGGCTATGAAAAATAAATTATTTAAATTAACAATTGCTACCGCTGTTTTTGTTTGCGGTGCTGGTTTAGCTATTAGCCAGAATAAACAAATAGCTCCTGTAGAGGCCGCAGTCCATCAAGAAAACTTTAATCCATATTCTTATAGTGGTACTTACTATAACAGTTTAGATACAAATGGTAGTGATGGTATTTCCGGTGGTTTCAAAACTGCTTTAGGCAAATATGTTTTACCAAAAGCTTGGTATGAATATAGCGGTGGCCTAGCGTCACAACTTCAAAAAGCTGACGAAGATCCTACCAACAGTGCTAATATGATTTACTTCTACACTCGTGAGAGTGTTAAAAAGAACAGTGCTAGTTTATGGAATAGAGAACACGTTTGGCCTCAATCATTATCAAATGGACACTGGGGAAAAGATAACGGTGGTTGTGATATGCTTCATATTAGACCAACATATTCTTCCACAAATAGCACACGTGGTAATTTA
>Ga0310695_10014194_pt1 | contig 10800 bp, 3 predicted proteins | sample RumenRJG_04DNA_FD_203882 | JGI IMG/M metagenome (GOLD analysis project Ga0310695, IMG submission 203882) | Bovine rumen microbial communities from Lethbridge, Alberta, Canada - RJG_04 (v2) (version 2) | ecosystem: Host-associated > Mammals > Digestive system > Stomach > Rumen | place: Canada... | reverse complement strand
GCGTGTTGTCGCTCATGGCCTCGTCGGCACCCTCGTTGAGGTTGTCGATGGTAACGGTCAGCGTGCGATACTCAGGGTCGGCACTGGTGATGGCTGTCGGTGAGATGGTGAACTCCACCTCAGCAAACTCGTTATAGGCCAGTGTCTGGTCGATATGAGCCGTATAGGTTTCGTCAGTTCCGTCCACCTGGCAGACAGCGTCGAAGCCGGTGATCGTGACGGTGGCCGAGTTGCGCACCATGGCCGTCACCTTCAGTTGTGGGTCGTCGACCACGAAGACGGGCTGTACCGACATGGAGAGCAACGACAGGTTGTGCTTTGGCAAGTTGTCGCCGTAGACCATTGCTTCAATACAGAGGGCTCCCTCGGCTGAGCGGTCAGTCCATTCTGCTTCGGTGCCGAGCTTCAGGTAGAGAGCATTGGGTTGTGGCAGCTCAATGACGGCGATGGCCTTCGATGTGCCTTTCTGCGTGTAGGTGTATCCGATGTAGAGACCAGGTGTCTCCTCGGTGATGTCGTATGGCTGACTGAGCGATACGGCGTTCCACTCTTTCTGCAGGCCAGACGAGATGCTGCCTTCAGCCAGGTTGTCGCCTTCAAGCTCGCTGCGAACCCATACCTGTACCTCTTGGACGTTGAGCTTGCTGGCCAGTCCGACGTTAATCTCGTCGATATGGTTGCCGGCATACGCTCTGATTTGGTCGGCCGGAACATAGATGGCAGCACTCACCTGATCGCCTTTCACTGTAGAGACCATCGACGAAGGGTTGTCGCCCATGTAGCCCATACAATAGCCAACGTTCATACCGCTCACCTGTGCCTGGCTTGCGTTGCAGAGCGCCATCAGCGCGGTGATGATGATGTATATTCTTTTCATGGATGTTGTGGGGTTTTTAAAAGTGAACGAGTTGACAGGTGGTTTCGTGTCCAACCTGTCAACTCGTATGATGAATGGTTTATTTCACAACCTTGATGGTCTTCACTGAGCCGTCCTCCATTTGCTTGCGCACGATGTTCAGACCGATCTGCATCTCGCCCAAGCGCATACCTGAAGCGCTGTATACTTCGCGGCTGGTAGCGTTGTAGGCGTTAGCAGCAGAATTGATGCCAGTGTTGCCACCCTTCTCTCTGACGATGACATCGTCGAGGCGGAGCAGATACTGACCCTCAGTGTCGTGGTGGCGGAAGCACAGGAAGATGGTCTTGCCAGCATAGTCGTCGAGGCTGAATGTGCGCTCAACCCATCCGTCGCGAGCACCTTGTGCCTCTTCCATCGTCTCCTCGAGCAGGGCACCGGCAGCCTTGACGGCCTCGATGTCGGTGACATCCTCGGCAACGTAGAAGCTGTAGTGTTCGAGCCAGTTGTAGGGACTGAAGGCAGCCACCCAGTAAGAAAGGTCGGCACCCTCCGCAGGAATAGCGATGGCAGGCGAGAAAGTCCAGTTGTCGGGAGTGTACCAGTCGGAAGCCGAAGCCAGACACTGCGCACCGGCATGGGTGTAATAGCCGTCTTCATAGTAGGTACCCCACATGTTGGTACCGAGGTTCCAGCTGCTGCCGTCGCCGTCGCTGTCAAGGATGGTCCAGTTGTATGCGTCGTCCTCGAAGTCGCCCAGCATGATGATGCCTTCGTCGGTGTAGTCCTTGGCATTACCCGAGCAGTGCACTACGAAGTCGCCAGCGGTTGTCTGGAGAGTCAGGTCGCCCGTAAACTCACCCTTTTCAGCGGGATAGAACCAGAGTTCCACGCTCAGCGAGTTGCCAAACTTGGCTTCGCCAGTGGGAACAATGCCGTAGAACGGCTCGTCGCCAGTAATTTCGTTCACCACAAGGGGTTCAGAACCGGTGTTCTTCAGTGTGACGGTAGCCGTCGTATAGCGCTGCGGACCGACGTAGGTCTCCTTGAAGGTTACCTCGTCCTGATCCAGCTCGGCATTATACTTCTCAAAGTCTTCCAGCACGAGGCGGATGTTGCTCACCACATATTTGTTGCCTTCGGGAGCCTCGCCCATACCGCTCTTATAATAGTAGAACTCGAACGAGTGGTCGCCGGCAATACATTCGGTGTACTGCTTCCAGAGGTCGTCGAGGTCGTCAGAACCTGCTGCAGCACCGTCGCCCTTGTTGTAGAAGGCTGCGGAACCCGATGTCATGCGCGGAGCATCATACATGTCAACACCGCAATAGGTGTTATTGTTGACAGCGTCGCCCCAAGCTTCACCGTCCCAAGCGAAGTGACCAATCTTGCCTTCAGGAATGGTGAAGGCCACCTTGAACGAAGCGCGGCACATCACGTCGTTCGGTTCGTCGCAGTTCTTGTTCCAAGCCTTGCCGTCCTCAACGATGAAGGGATACTGCTCGTTGGCCGTGAAGGTCATGTATTCCAGTCCTTCCGTGACAATCGAAGCATAGTCGGGCATATCCATGACGCTGGCTTTCATCACAGCCTGATAGGTTCCGGCTGTAGTCTCAATGGTCAGGTTACCCACCTTCTCACCTGCTACAGTGGCAGTGAACTCTACGGGAATGGTCAGATATTGCAGCGTGGCAACACCGTCGGATGTGGGAATAGCGTTGAACTCAGGGTTGTCGCTGGTCACCTTGGTGACTTTCAGCTCGTTGGCACCCTTGTTGCGCAGCACAATCTCGCCAGTACCGGTGACGCTCTCTTCCTTGAGGATGAAGTTGCCCAGAGCCACTTCCGGAGTAGTCACCTCGGCAGCGTTGTCCTGAAGGTCGGCGAAGGTCAGTTCAAGGTCGTAGACATACATCTTGTTATCCTCAAGTCCAGTGTAGTAGTAGCCGTCGTACTGGAAGCGTACCTGATGGTCGCCGGGAGCCAGTTCTACCGAACCGCTGATGTCTTCGTTGGCGCCGGTGTACGATTTAGCGGCTGTGTTCATGTCGTCGATGAAGTAGCCACCAGCGCACTGATACCAGTAGCTGGAGTTGTTGCTCATGCCCTTCCAGGCGAAGGTGGCCAGCTTGCCCTCAGGAACGGTGAAGAATACGTCGAGCTGAGAGTTACCATAGGCACCGTGAGCACCACTCTGTGCCACCGGTGTGCCGTCTTCGAGCTGTGTCATCTCGAAGGGGAAGGGTGAAGAGGTCTTGAATGTCATCTCGCCCTGCTTGATGATTGGCGTATAGTCAGGGTATTCGATGACGGTGCCAATCATGGAGAAGACGAGCGACTCCTCGTCGGTGCCGTTGTCGTAAGTTAGCGTGGCAATGCCCTCATATTCGCTGGCTGTCTCTTGCTTCATGCTGAAGACAAGGTCGAGCGTACCCATAGCGGGAACTGTTCCTGCCTCAGGCAGAACGGTATAGGCATCGCCGTCGGCCTCGAGCTCAATGGCGAAGTCGGCATCCATGCCGCCTGTGTTGATGAGCTTGATGGTGCGTTCTGTTGTCGTTCCTACATAAGCCTCACCGAAGTCCATATCCTCTACGAAGGTCATCAGCTTGGCCTCGTCGGTCTTTGCCACGGCAGCTGTGAACGATTTGTAGATACGGATAGTACCGTAGGTGTAGGTAGCGGCGATAGCCTCACGTGCGGTGATGCGCTCCAGGTCGCCTTCCACGTCGAAGACAATTTCTGCCGAAGGGGTGAGCTGTCCGTTCTGGCTCACCGTACCACCACGCAGGATGGCATCGTACCAGCCGCCGTAGTCGCCGCAGACCGTTTCCGAGGGAATGGTGATGGTCTTGGCTTCCTCGTCGTAGACACCCTCGACGGGCAGATCCTTACTGACGGCGTACGAACCAGCACTCTGCTCCTCCATGTCGAAGAGGTTGGTCAGCGTCACCTTGGTGCCGTCGCGCTCTATACCTATTTTATATGTAAAGACATCGCCACCGTTGTAGTTGAAGGTATAGCCTTCGTGATACGACTGAGCCACGGCGAAGAGTTCCTTCACCGTGCCTTCACCCTCATCGGCCCGACGCATCTTCTTGGTGTTGTTGCGCACGTCGCCCACGCCATACACGCGCTTGGCGGGTTTTTTCTCTGGTGAGAAAAGACCTTCCACGGTGTTGGCATCGGCCAAATGGGTCACGTCGTTGACGTCAATGCCCTGTTGCACCAACTGGTCAACGGTCAGCTTCGGCTGAGCCGACAAGACTTTGCCTGTGTTGCTCTGCGCCCATGCAGGAGCAGCAAGCATCATCATACTGACAACGAAAAATGACAATTTTTTCATAAGCTATGAGTTTAAATTAAAAAAAATGAGTAACTTTGCGGGCAAAATTACGTTTTTTCCATGAAAATGCCAAGAATCAAAACGCTCCAAAATGTGCCAATTCCCGATTTGGCACACATCTGTCGCGTTTTGTGCCTGATTCTTCTCGCCGTGGCGGCACTATTCTCCGAAAAGGCACTTGCCGCCAATGATCCGGCGCAGATGTCACGGCTCTACCAGCAATATATGAACGAGCCTTCCAAGCAACTCTATCAGCGGGGCAACGACTTCCTGCAGAAAGGGAAGCTCGACGAGGCAATGGTCTGCTTCACCATCGTGGGCAACCGTTACGACGTAGGCATGACGAAGGATGAGAAGCGCATTTGTGCCTACGCCTTGAACAATGCGGGCGGCATCGCTCAGCTGCGTTTCAGCTTCTCGTCGGCTTTCGGTTATTTCCAGAAGGCAATGGAAGTGTCCGACGAGCCTATCTACCAGAGCTACAACAACATTGCCGGTATCTACCTCTTCTTCAACGACTACGGCACAGCCAAGCGCTATCTCAACGAAGCCTTCGATATCAGCATGAAACAGAAAGACTGGGGCTCGCTGACCAATTCGCTGCAGAACATCATGTACCTCAACTGGTGTCTCGACAGCGTGGCAGAGTCGAAAAATTGCATCGACCGATACCTGCAGTTGAAAACAATCCCCCACGACAGCCTGTATCTGGGTGCGGTGATGCTATCCAAGGGCATGACGGCCCTGATGAAAGGGCAAAACGCAGAGGCAATCGACTATTTCAGGCAATACATAGAGAACAACGGTTCGAAAATGGCCGTGAAGCATGAGGATGCCAATTCGGCCCATCTATATATTGCTTCTACGTACATGCGCATGCGCGAATACGACCATGCGCTCCGCTTCCTAAAACAAGCCGAACAAGAAGCGCAACGCGAGGAAATCACCGACTTGCTCCTCAAAGTATACCAATACCAGGAGAAGTGCTATCGCCTCATGGGCGACCGCCAGCAAGAACACCAAGCGAAGTACAAGCTGATGAGCCTGAAAGACTCTATCAACACCGCCGATGAGTTCGGGAAAATCAAGAACATCGAGTTCTTCCATGAAGTGGACAAATACGAGAAACAAGTGGTCAAGCTCAACGAAGAGAAGAATGCCCGCAGCGTGATAGCCATCGTGTGCGGCATCGGACTGTTGGCCGTGGCCTGTCTGCTCATCTTTGCTGTGCGACAAAACCGCAAGCTCTCGGAGAGCAATAAAGATCTCTACCGCAAAAACGACGAGCTGGTCAGGCAAGCCGACATCGAGAAAGAGTTGCGCACCAGCTTCAGCAAGCGCGTCAAGGCATATGAAGAGGAGATAACGTCGCTCAAACAGACGGCCGATCAAACGACCAATCCGCAAAACAATCAAACTGACAATCCCCCAAACGACCAAGCAACCAATTCGCAAACGACCAAGCGAACAACTTCCCAGACAACCAATCCCCGGCTCAGCGACGACCAGCGTGCTTCGCTCTTGGAGAAAATCTATCAGCAGATGGACGATGTCAGCTTTATCTGCCAGCAAGACCTCACCATCGAGCGCTTGGCACATGCCGTCGGTTCGAACGAGAAGTATGTCTCGCAGGCCATCAACGAGTCGATGAACAAGAACTTCAACACACTGCTCAACGAGTATCGCATCCGCGAGATATGCAAACGGCTGACCGACTTCCAGCATTACGGAAATATGACCAACGAGACCATCGCTGAGGGAGTGGGCTTCAAGTCGCGCAGCCATTTTATCCGTACGTTCAAAATGGTGACCGGACTGACGCCTTCGCAATATCAGAAGATAGCCAAGAGCGAAGGGAGTGGCAAGGATCAATAACCAAACCATCAAACCTCCCGACAATAATAACAAACGCCCCAAAAACCAAATATTTATGAAGTGGTGTCTTTTTTTAGTGTTGCTTAGTGCAAGACTGATGCTGATGGCAGAAGAAGTGGTGTCGCCCAACGGGCAGACACGGGTAAGTTTTTATGTAGAGGATGGGAGGATGACCTACGAGATGTGGTATAAGGGACGGCTCGTCGTGGCTCCCTCACACCTCGGTATCGAGCTCATCAACTGGCCCTCGCTCATGGAAGGCTTCGAGCTGGAAGGGGTGGAATACGCTTCGTTCGACGAGACGTGGCAACCCGTATGGGGCGAAGAGACAAGCATCCGCAACCACTACAACGAGATGGCGGCCCACGTCGTTCAACATCCGCAACCTGCTCCCGGTGTGGCGCTCCCCGATCCTCATTCTCCGCTCCTCGATCCCCGTCACATCATCATCCGTTTCCGTGTCTACGATGAGGGCGTCGGTTTCCGCTACGAACTGCCGCGGCACGCCAATCTCGACAACGTCAAGATTCGCGAGGAGCATACGGAGTTCTGCATGACAGCCGACCATACAGCCTATTGGATTCCGGGCGACTACGATACCGACGAATACGAATACACCATCTCGCCGCTCTCGAAAATAAAAGACTTAGAAGAAAAGGCGCGCACGGAGAATGCCACGCAGAGTGCCATACCGGCTCCCAGCACGCAGACATCTCTTCTGATGAAGACGGCCGACGGCCTTTTCATCAACATCCACGAGGCCGCCCTCGTCAACTATTCGGCGATGCATTTGGTGGCGCCCCCTACAGCCCCCGAGGGGGCTGAAAGGGGGGCCACCTTCCTTCTTGAATCCCACCTCACCCCCGATGCTCGGGGCATGAAAGGCTACCTGCGCTGTCCGGCAACAACTCCTTGGCGCACCATCATCGTCGCCGACGATGCCCGTGAGATGCTCGCTTCGCGCATGATTCTGAACCTCAACGAACCTTGCAAGCTCAGCGATACTTCTTGGATTCACCCCGTGAAGTATATGGGTGTCTGGTGGGAGATGATGACGGGAGCCTCCACATGGAACTATGGCGACTACCAGCCCGTAGACATCTACACGACCGATTTCACCGCCATCAAGAAGTCGCCCCGCCACGGAGCCAACAACGACAACGTGCGCCGGTACATCGATTTCGCATCGAAGCACGGCTTCTCGCAGCTACTCGTAGAAGGGTGGAACCTCGGATGGGAAGACAACTGGCAGAAACACATCAACTACAGCTTCACGCAATCGTATCCCGACTTCGACGTTCCGGCCCTGCAGCAATATGCCCGCGAGCGCGGTATGCGGCTGATGATGCACCACGAGACGTCGTCGTCCATCCAGAACTATGAGCGGCAGCTGCAGGATGCCTACCGCTTTGCACGCGACAACGGCTACGATGTCGTCAAGAGCGGCTATGTGGGCAACATCTTCCCCGCAGGACACCACTTCGACCAATGGATGAACGAACACTACCTCTACTGCATCCGCGAGGCCGCCAAGTACCATCTGATGGTCAACGGCCACGAGGCTGTCCGGCCGACAGGACTCTGCCGCACCTATCCCAACATGATCGGCAACGAGTCGGCACGCGGCAACGAGTTCATGGCTACCGCAGGCTGCGAGCCGAAGCATGTGTGCATTCTGCCCTTCACCCGTCTGCAAGGAGGGCCGATGGACTTCACGCCAGGTATCCTTGAGATGGATGTGTCGCGCGTCAATCCCAACAACCACGCTCACGTCAAAGCCACCGTCTGCAACCAGCTGGCACTCTACGTCACGATGTACAGTCCGCTGCAGATGGCTGCCGACGTGCCCGAGAGCTACGAGCGATATATGGATGCCTTCCAGTTTATCAAGGATGTGCCGGTGGAGTGGGAGCGAAGCGTCTATCTCGAAGCCGAGCCAGCCGAGTATATCACTATCGCCCGACAAGAGAAAGGCACCGAGCGGTGGTTCGTAGGCGGTGTGGCTGGCAGGCACGAGCATACCGCCGTCGTCGACTGCTCGTTCCTGAAGAAAGGCCAGCAATACGAGGCAACCATCTATGCCGATGCCCCCGATGCCCACTATCTGACCAACTCGCAGGCTTACACCATCACGAAGAAGCGCGTCAACAGTCGCTCACGACTGAAGATTCGTGCCGTAGAAGGCGGAGGCTTTGCCATCAGTCTGCTACCAATAGACGGCAAATAGCAACACTACATTAATAAAGTAGCAACACTACATTAATAAAGTAGTCTCACTACATTAATAATGTAGTCTCACTACCTTATTAATGTAGTATCGCCGTTTGCCGCATATTCCATTCGTAAATGCCGCATATTCCATTCGCAAATGCCGCGTTTGCCATCCGCAAACGCGGCGTTTCGCTTTTTCAAATGCCGTGTTTGTGTTCAAGGCATCAGAAAAGCCGTTGTACCTTATTATATATATGCGCGCGCGAAATGGTCTTGACCTGAATCAAGAAAAAAATCAAGCAAAATTAAAAAAATGTTGGAAATTATTTGCAAGATAACGAAATAATGTTTAAATTTGCACCTGCCTAATTGCATAATACGATTATCTTTTAAATAACTTAACTATATTATTGAATCCTAAATGCAAAGAAAATGAAAAAGAAAGAAAGCTTTTATCGCTCTCATTTGAGAGCGTGCATGACGGCTTTGTGCATGTTTTTCGCACTCGCCATCAATGCACAGAGTATTTCGGTGAAGGGTTCTGTAACTGATCAGGCCGGCGAACCTATCGTCGGTGCCACTGTCCGTGTGATGGGAGCTGGCAACGGCACAGTTACAAACCTCGACGGTAACTACTCGCTGAGTTGCGCCAAGAACGCAACGCTGGAGTTCTCTTACATTGGCTATGCTACACAGCAGGAAGCCGTGAACGGAAGAACTGTGATTAACGTGGTACTGCAGGATGAGTCGACAGCCCTGAACGAGGTGGTCGTCACGGCTATGGGTATCAAGAAAGACCAGAAGGCTCTGGGTTATGCCGTCAGCTCGGTGAACGCAGAAGACCTGGTGAAAACGGGTGCACCCAACTTCGCAACAGCTATGTACGGTAAGGCTGCCGGTGTGCGCATCTCCGCCGCCCCTGGTGGTAACGTATCAGCCGTGTCTATCAACGTGCGTGGATTCTCCTCCATCACGGGAACAACCCAGCCGCTGATTGTGCTCGACGGTATGCCCATCCACAATGGTGAAACCAACAACGATGGCTACTGGGGTAACCAGCGCATCCGTTCGAACGGTTTGGTGGACATCAACCCCGAGGACATCGAGAACATCTCGATCCTGAAAGGTGCCGCCGCTTCCGCCCTGTACGGTTCTGAGGCTGCCAACGGTGTGGTCATGATCACCACCAAGAGCGGACATGGTGGAAATCAGGGCATCGGCCTTGACTTCAACGCAACGCTCGACTGGCAGAACGTGGCCTACATGCCTGAGATTCAGGACGAGTTCGGTCCTGGCTACGGCGCCCTCTACTGGTTCTCTGACTTCGCATGGGAGAGCGGTGGTTTCCACCAGCGTACTGACCCCAACGATGGTCAGGTGAAGACCTCTCTGCTGGGTACGAACTACAACTGGGGTCCGAAGTACGACGGTCGCGACGTCCTCTATTGGGATAGAACCATCCGTAAGTACAACCCCATCTCGAAGAACCCCTGGAAGGACATCTTCCGCACAGCCTTCGACCAGACTTACAACTTCGCTCTGACCAATGGTGGCAAGTGGGGCAACATCCGCCTTTCTTACACCTACACTGACGTCACCCCGACTCAGTACAACTCTTACAACAACAAGCACAACTTCAACCTGACCGGTCAGTACAACGTGGCCAAGGGCTTCAAGATTGACTACTCGGCCAACTACATGCGTCAGCGCGTGAAGAACCGTCCGTATCGTATCTACCGTCTGACTGCTAACTACAGCGGTATGTTCGGTGCTTTCGAGGACATTGCCTACATTCGCAATCACATCCTCACCAGCCAGGGCTATGAGATGGTGACCAGCCTGAACGGCAACAGCGAGACTCCCGACGAGAACCTGCTGTACGCACCCGGTCCCTCGGCCATCGTGGACGAGTATTTCTGGAACATCTTCGGTCGTGAGCAGTTCGAGACCAACAACCGCTTCCTCGGTAGTGTCCGCCCGTCTTGGCAGATTACCGACTGGCTCACACTGAGCGGTCGTATCGGTACTGACCTCACCTCTAACACCATTGAGCTGGAAGAGCACAACAAGCGTTCACTGGCCTTTGGAAATGGCGGTTACTATGGACTGAGCAACGACAAGTATGAAATCTACTACGGCGATGTGATGCTGACCTTCGACAAGTATCTCACCGAGAAGTTCAACCTCCAGGCAATGGCCGGTTGGCAGGGACGTCAGGAGAAGGTGTTCAACAACTCCGTCGGCACCAACAACGGTCTGAGCGTGGTGAACTGGTTCCACCTGAACGCTTCGAACGACAAGGCCAATGCTTCTATGACCAAGAGTGAGTTCCTGAAGACCGCTTGGTTCGGAACCTTGACTCTGGGTTGGGACAACTGGGCATATCTCGAGGCCAGCGGCCGTCAGGATAAGACCTCTACCCTGCGTCACGGCAGCAACAGCTTCTTCTATCCTTCGTTCAATGGCAGCCTTATCGTTTCTGAAATGCTGAAGGACAACTGCCCCACATGGT
>Ga0310695_10014193_pt1 | contig 10801 bp, 15 predicted proteins | sample RumenRJG_04DNA_FD_203882 | JGI IMG/M metagenome (GOLD analysis project Ga0310695, IMG submission 203882) | Bovine rumen microbial communities from Lethbridge, Alberta, Canada - RJG_04 (v2) (version 2) | ecosystem: Host-associated > Mammals > Digestive system > Stomach > Rumen | place: Canada... | reverse complement strand
CATTATTCAGTGTTGCAAGAGTTGTTGGATGGGTATCTCATGATATTGAGAATTTATTATATTCCAATAAGATTGTAAGACCTGCAACAAAATATGTAGGAGATAAGAAGTAATTGGGCGACCAATTACTTTTTAATTAATCTAAAGAAAAGAAAAGGATGGCATTTCTGCCATCCTTTCCTTTTTTGGGAGAGATTATTTTGAAAAGTTATTTTTCTTTTAGCATCTATATAATAACACCTATGAAAGCGTTTGTAAACCCCTTTTTTATATTTTTTTAAATTTTTTTACTAAATTTTTTCGGGAATTTGTTTAAAAACGATGAAATTGTATAAATTGGCGATAGTTTAATATATCAATATGATAGTAGAAATTGTATAACGAATTCAAAAAAAGTATGTTATACTTAATACGTATATATAAGTAGGTGATTTTAATGGATCGTAGAGGCTTTTTGCTTGAAATGAGAAAAGCACATCAGCTAAAGGGGCTAAAGCCTTGTTATGTCATGATCAATCTAAGATTAGATAAACCCTATCATGGGGAATATATAATGTCTATAAGAGAAGATAAATTATATTTTCAAAAGATCAATCGTTTCTTTGGAATGCTTAGGCCTGATTCTGATTTTGAAATTACAATTACAGACTATAGCTATTTTAAAATAGAAATGAAAAAGGCTAGAGCATCACTTATTTTATATAAAGATAATGGAGATTATATATCTATAGATTACATGATAGGCACAAAGGAATCCTTTTCTACAGAGGATAATATAGAAAGGATTACAAAATGCTTTTTAGAGCTTAAGCTCCATAAAATGGAGGTAAAAGATGGCGAATAAGGAATTGACACAAGAACAAAAGGATTTAATTAAAAAATATGAATCCGGTAAAAAAACTACTCCAAAGGATACATTTAAGGATAAGAAAAAAATGTATCAGGAGCAAACGGATAGAAATTATAAGGATGGTGATAGGAATTGATTACCATAGGAGAGTATCAAACATTAACTGTTGCGAGAGTATCCGATTTAGGATATATGCTAACCGATAAAAAGGATGAGGTATTACTTCATTTTAAGCAAGCGAAAAATACCTATAAGGAAGGAGATTCCGTTAAGGTATTTATTTATGCCGATAAGGCAAAAAGATTAACCGCAACAGAGGCTATCGTTTCTGCAACAATTGAGGATGCAGGCTTTGCAAGGGTTGTAGAAATATTACCTGGTGCTGGTGTATTTGTGAATATTAATACACCAAAGGATTTATTATTATCTAAGGATTATTTACCTTATGATGAAAGAAAATGGCCAAGTATTGGCGATAAGGTATTTATAAGATTAAAGGTTAAGCATGATATTTTAACAGCTAAGCCATTAAATCGTTTTGATATTAAAAGTATTAAATCAGATTTAAGATATGCAGATAATGAGCAGGTAGAAGGCTATGTATGCCATTTTTCTGAAAAGGGGATGGGAATTGTCACAAAGGATATTAAATATGTATTTGTGCCTTATACACAGCTAAGAGGAGATTACCATATGGGAGAAGAGGTAATGGTTACCATTACAAAGGAAACAGACAATGAATATTATGGTACATTAAATCAGCATAAGGAAATTCAAATGATTGAGGATAGAGAGATTATTTTAGAGTATTTAAGGGGCCATCACGGAGTAATGAAGCTTACTGCAAAATCCTCTGCAGAGGAGGTAGAGGCACTACTTGGTATGTCAAGAAAAGCCTTCAAAAGAGCTTATGGAGGATTATATAAGGATGAGCTTATTACCTTTGATGAAGAAAAAACCTTATTAAAGGATTATAAATAAGAGGTGATTCTCTTGGGAAAAAAGCTTAGATTTGTTTCAGAAATAGTTATAAATGCAATTCTTTTCGCTTTAGTTGTTTTAGGCGTAATTCTTTTATATGTCACTGCTAAACAACCAGATGTTTTATCTTATTTAAATGATTATGAAAAGAGGATTATTGATGCATCCTTATTATTCTTTATCATTGGTATAATACTTGCCGTTTTCATTCTTGGAATTCTTATTTTATGTGTAATTCATAAGGCTTCTAGTGTAAAAAGAATTTTATCTATTTTTACTGCAGGATTACTTGCGATTCCACTTGCTGGAATCTTTGTATCCTTATGTAAGAATAATGGTGCACAGGTAGCGGTATTAGTTTTATTATTAATTACTTATTTAGGTAATATTGCTTATCAAATCTATTTATTAATTACGGATAGTAAAAAAATAGATAAGAAGGAAGATAATTATTTTAAAGAATTAACGCAATAAAATAGGAGGTCTATATGCCAGAAGAGGATCATGAAGCAAGAAAAAATAATACCGTAGGTACACTATGGAGAAATCAGCCTTCAGAGCTTATGCGTAATAATTTAGCCTATGCGAATGGAGAAGAAATAGAATCTGATTTTCATGAGGGAAGTGGAAGTAAAAAGGAATATGATAAATATCCTAAGGAATACTTTACAAAAAGCCTTACATTTAAAGATAAAATTGACCTTATTTTAAAATATCAAGAGATTACTATAGGAGAATTAGCTATAGCTATTAAGATATCAAAGGAAGAGCTTTTAGAATACTGTAAGCAGGATAAAATACCAAAGGATAGCATTTTAATAGCACTTTCTAATATTTCAGGATATCCTGTATCCTTTTTCAAGGAAAAATCAATGATAGCTACGACAAATTCTCATCATAGAAGAAAAGTTATTATAGCGATTCTTTTATTGGTTATCGTAATTTTAACTGCTGTAGGTGGAATAATATATCTATATTATAGTACCCATAGCTAGTGTAATTTTTTAAGAATATACCCCTAATTTTTGGTCAAAATTATTTTTTCAATTTTCTTGTTGCAAAATTATTTTTAGTGTGATACAATTATCTAGCGTGGTCCGGTAGTTCAGTTGGTTAGAATGCCGCACTGTCACTGCGGAGGTCGCGAGTTCGAGTCTCGTCCGGACCGCCATGCTAATATAAATTTGCGTTCATAGATCAATTGGATAGATCGTTTGACTACGGATCAAAAGGTTGGGGGTTCGAGTCCTCCTGGACGCGCCAGTATAATAATGTTGACATTTTGTTTTTATACAGAATGTCTTTTTTTATTAAAATTTTAGAAAAAAATGTATAAAATTTACATATAAATGATGTTATTTGTTTATTTTTATCAAATATAAAATGTCTACTTTATCTTATGAAAATAGTCAATTAATGATATAATTATAATAGATTGAGTAAGGAGTTTTTGTTATGAAAGATATTGTTAGCACTGGTATTATTAAAGATATTAAGCAAATAATTGAAGAATCAAAAAGAACTGTTGTTAAAAATGTCAATACTATAATGCTTCAAACGTATTGGAGTATTGGAAAAAGAATTGTTGAAGAAGAACAAAATGGAAATGCATCTTCAAATTACGGTGATTATGTAATAAAGAATCTGTCAAGAGAACTTACTAAAGAATATGGTCGTGGTTTTTCGTCCACTAATTTAAAAATGATGCGCCGCTTATATAGTGAATATAAGAATGGTCAAACACTGTCTGACCGATTGAGTTGGTCACATTATTTGCTACTTTTAGGAGTTGATGATTTAAATGCAAGATCTTTTTATCAGCATGAATGCGAAAACTCAAATTGGAGTGTTAGAGAGCTTGATAGGCAAATCGATTCGGGGCTTTATGAAAGACTATTATTATCTAGAGGAGAAGCAAACAAACTCACAGTATTAGAGTTAGCAAATAAGGGTGTGACTTATCAAACACCAGATAGTTTTATCAAAGATCCTATGGTATTAGAGTTTATTGGATTACCTGAAAAACCTTTCTTAGAATCTGATTTAGAAAAAGCAATTGTTAATCATATAGAAGAATTTTTGCTGGAACTGGGAAGAGGATTTATGTTTGTTGGTACTCAACAACGAATTTCCATTGCTGGCATGAATTATTATGTTGATATGGTTTTTTATAATAAGATATTAAAATCATATGTGCTAATTGATTTAAAAATGAATAAACTAAAGCCAGAGAATTTTGGTCAAATGAATATGTATATTAATTACTATAAAAACGAAGTTAATGATGATGGTGATCAAGATCCAATAGGAATAATTCTTTGTGCTAGAAAAGATGAAGCACTTGCTAAAATGTCTATTCAGGGAATTGAAAACAATATATACGCAGCAAGATATACAACAGTTATGCCAGATATAGAAATGCTACAAGCAGAAGTTCAAAAGGTTGTTAAGCAATATAACGAAGGTAAAAAATAATGATATACACAAAAGTATTACGCAATTATTGCCTTCAAAATCCCGGAATAGTTTTTGATATTTCAAATGAGTATAAAGGTCATTTTAATATGATACCATACCATTCTTATATAAAAATTCTTCATAGGCTCGCAGAGGAAGGAATTCTTATAAGATATTCAAGAAAGGCTTTTCTTGTAGCACCAAATGGTAATTTTGATTTGGATAATATAATATTCTTTTATACATGTAGAAAACATAGGCTATCTACGTCTAGAAATAGAAAAATATTAGATATTTTATATAAATCTAAGGACGTAGAAGTTCAAGGAAGTGGAATAAGAAAAACTTTAGAATCATGTAAAAACAATAATACAAAATATGAGTATTACTTAAATGAATTTGGGTTTCATTTTATATTTTATCGAAAAAATGTCACTAGTGGCACAATAAATGGCACTTTAAAGATGAATGAAACTGATAATGAAGTTATAAAAATTTTAAAAGAATATCCAGAATATACAAAAGAGCAAAGAACTGAAATTGAATTTGAAATAATAAAACAGAGACAAACTCGTATAAAATGTGGGTTTGTCTCTGTTTTTGTTTTATTGGAAGTTATTAATTCTCGCATTAAATGTGAGATTTTTTCACTTTGTAATCAACTGGGAATCTTTTTTGATGCTTTAAATTGCTTTTATAGAATACTGGTTATAAGCTCTTTCAAAATATTTTAAAAGCTTTTCTCTCAATATTTCGTCATCTAATACCATCGCATGATATCCAAAATCCTTTAAATAATTATAGATTTGGAATTCAGAGGAATAGAAGGTATAGATTTTCTTTGTTTGTGGGCCATATTCATTAATATAGGTATCGGATGTTACCATATGAATACATTTAGGTCTATCGACATATAAGGAATTGAATAGCTTTTGACCAAATGGATCAAATTCTACCCTATATTCCTTATATTCTCCGCTTAAGAAGGCAGGACCTGATGCTTTAACCTTATCTACAATTTCCTTTACCTCATCTATAGATAATTCTAAGGTATCCTTCATCTTATATACTGCCTTTACCATAGATAGCTTAAATGCCATAATTTGCCTGTCATAATTTTGATCTACATTCTTTGCAAATCCTGTAATATAATAATGGAATTCATCAAGTCCAGGAATTAATTTATAAGGATCCACTAAGAATGTTTTATTATTTGTAGTAACAATTTTACATTTATATTTCTTTTTAATACAGGTAGATAATGTATCATAAATATCCATAAATAGGATTCTTTCTCTAATATAGGATGGATATGCCATATATTTATACAAAAGAGAACGGAAGGTATCTGCAGCACTTCTTGAATCTGTTTCATTTACAATCTGAGTAAGTGCACCCTCTGTTTTGGATGTTTCTCTTAAGAAAATATCCTTTTTACCTACCTCAGATGGTATATTATCTCTTAGCTTTAATATTTCAATTCCAATATCATTTAAGCTTCTTTTAAAGGATGTTTTTCCATCGTTTAAATTCTTAATGGCTTCAATAATTGGATTATCCACTAATTTATTCGTTTTTCCGGATAATATATCACATACATCCTTTAGCTCACTTAAGGAATCCTGATAATCATAGGTTTTAATGACAACCTGTGTTAAAAAGTCATTTTGACTCATATTCAATTGGAACAATTCCTTATCATTTAATAATCTTGCAAATAAAGATTCTGTTGCTGTAATTTTAAAACTAGTCATTTTTACCTCCATAGTTATAAAAAGTGTAACCTATATATACATTATATATTATAAAAACATTTATTTAAAGCCATTTTTTATATAAAAGTGCAACTCAATTATAGTATATAAGTTACTATAGGATATTCCCATATCATGATATAATAATAGTGGTAAAAAATAATAAAAATATTAAGGAGAAAAAATGCTTAAAATTAGTTGTATTATTTTAGTTATTGCAGTAGTAATTTCGCTTGTATATATTTTGTATTTAAAGAAGAACATTCATAAATATGAAATGATTTTAACAGATATTTTAAATGAAAAGCTAAGAGAAGCAGAGGAAATGGATCTTAGCGAGCAATTAGATGAAATCTTAGAAGAAAATAAGAAAGATAATCTTTAATTTAAATCTAGAATATTCTAGAGTAATATCTGTTTTATAATGAGCTAATAAGCTCATTTTAATCTTTCTTCTTCGAATACCATATTTTATAGTGTTATTAGAATTACACTTAGGACAAGTGTTAATTAGTCTAGTATGAAGCTTGTATAGTAAATATTTAGTATTACCTCTAAGTTCTTCACTAACAAGTTCAAGCCTTTCATCATTTAATTCCTCAAAATAGGGATTATAATACAATATGAAAAACCTCCTTAATTTTAAAAAGTTATCTGTCAATAACATTATAAAACAAAGAGGTTTTTCTTTTCAATTTCACCAACCTTATATTTTAAAGAGCCCAAAAATAAAAAGGGCATTGCCCTTTTTAATTCGAAAAATCAATTTTTGAAACCTTTATCATTTTATCTGGAATTGCATCTGCATATAAATAGAAGACCTTCTTTAATAAATTGCCGTCTACATTATCATATACCATTTCCTTTGGTACTGCCATGTATTCTTCAACAATATTATGAGAGAAGAAGATAATGAATTTTTCAGGTAGATTTAGATGTAAAAAGGATTCATAATCATGTAATACCTTAACTACATCTAGTCTAATGTCATCATGTAGAATTTTTGCTAGAATCAGCATAGTTTCACTATGATCTAATAGATTTCTCATTAATTCTAGATGGTTCTCACAATAGTCTACCCAAATGAGGAATGCCTCATTAAATTGGTTTCTTTTCATCTTTTCTTTTAATGCATTTGTAATTTCATCCTCTAAAAATGATTTAACAAATTCAAAGATATCCTTAAAATGATAATAAAATGTGTTTCTATTGATGTTTGCCTCTTTTACAATCTCACTAATTGAGATTAAAGGAAAAGGCTTCTCCTTCATTAAAGCATTAAAGGCCTTATATAAAGACTCTTTTCCACTCATACTAATATCACCCAAAAGGTATTATAGCATAGATTGTATAAATTATGTAGACACAAAAAATGTTTTTGTCAAATATATTGAAAAAAAATAAACAAACATAGATACAGTTGTATAATATTATGTATGAATTGTATGACATTTAATGACAAAAAGAACGAAAAGAAAGGAGAAGATTATGGAAGAAACTAGAAGAAGAAATTGGGGCAAGCCATTTAGCATTATTGGATTAATTTTTGGAATTATTTCATTAGTTTTTGGCTTATTCTCGTTAATCCCAGTATTAGGGCTTGCATTTGCAGTCATTACAGGAATACTAGCAGTGATTGCAATTACTATGGCAATACCTGGAACTATAGGATCTATAGGTAAGGGAAAAGCCATTACAGCATTAGTCTTTGGTATAACAATGCTTGCTTGGGCTATTATCCGATATTCTTTAATTATATATGCTTTAGCACAAACAGCATAAAGGAATATAATAAAAACACCATTGGTCACTGATGGTGTTTTTATTATAGATTAAGTTTTGAAACTCGAACGAGCTTAGATGAAATAGAATCTGCATAAAGGACAAATACCTTTTTCATCATTTCTGGGTTGGTGTTGTCATAGATCTGACGTTCAATGGCTCTCATATATTCATCTGCGATACTATGAGCATAGAATACCATGAATTCATCTGGAAGATGAATTCTTAATATTGGTTCATAATCATATAGTATTTTTTGGATATCCATACGAATAGAGGTATGGAAGGAATAATCGACAACATCTCTGCCCTTATCACTTTGCATGATATTAATAAATACCTTTTTATGCTCTTTAACATAATCAACTAATAAATTATATGCTTGAGATAATTTATTTTCTACGATTAAGCTTCTCATGTCAAAGCATACCGCATCATCTAGATATTCCTTTAAAAAGGAATCCATATCCATAAAGTGATAATAGAAGGTATTTCTATTTACTCTAGCTTCCTTTATGAAATCCTTGATGGTAATTTCATTATAGGTATATTTTTCTATTAAGTTAGAAAATGTCTCATATAATTTTTGTTTTCCACTCAAATTACCAACCCCTTTTTTTTATTATATTATCATTTTTGCGTTTTGACTAGACATTTTAAATAAAATGACTAAAAAATAAAAGAAATATTTTTAATGGTCAAAAATAGAAGAAAATACCTTTTTAGACTGTAAGCAATTAGAAAGCATAAATATACCATCTAGTGTTACTAAACTTGGCAATAAATGCCTTTACGAATGCAATAAGCTAGCTACTTTATATCTTCCTAAAAGTGTAACTAAAATAGGTATAGATATAGTATCGGATGCAGAAAATTTAAAGATATATTATGGTGGTTTAGAAAGTGATTATGAACTGATTCAAAATGAATCGAAAGAAATCATAGATAAATATATTATATGTAAAGCTTAATGCCTCATTGAGGCATTTTCTTTCTAGTTGGATTTGCTTGATTTTCTCCTCGAAATCCAATATAATTGTATTTGGAGGTGCAAATATGATATATACGACTGCAATGTTAAGAAATAAGTATAAGAATTATGCTAATCCTTTAGATAAAATTAAAAGAGAAATAAGAAATAAAACCTTTAGTAGAATTAATCGTGGAATTTATGAAGATGCTAAAGAAGTAAACCCTTATATGCTTGCAGGAATTATTCTTTCTCCTTCCTATATTAGTTTTGATTTTGCATTAAGCTATTATGGTTTAATTCCAGAAAAGGTAGTTGCTATTACTTGTGCATCTCTTAATCAAAGAAAAAGAAAAACATTCATAAATGATTTTGGTAGATATGAATATCAAGATATTCCTGAAAATGCATTTTCAGAGGGAGTTACATGTATATTCGAAAATGATTATGTTGCAAGAATTGCAACTAAGGAAAAAGCAATTTGTGATTCCCTTTGTAAATGGAGAGTTGTACATAACATAAATGAATTAAAGGGATTATTATTTGTGGATAAAAGAATAGATGAGGATGAGTTTAATGAATGTGATTTTAAACTGCTTTTAAGACTTGCAAAGCTTTATAAAAAAACAAATTTAGATTTATTAATTTCTTTAATTAGAAAGGAGTATTATCATGAATAGTGCTTTAGAAATTATGATTAGCAAATATAACCCTAAAAATAATCTAGAAAGAGAAAATGCAATAAAAGAGATTATTCAAGAAATTGCATTGGCAGGATTATCTAGAGGAGGATTTTTTGAAAAAGCAGCATTTTATGGTGGAACTTGCTTAAGAATATTCTATGGATTAGATCGTTTTAGCGAGGATTTGGATTTTGTTCTTGTGAAGAAGGATTTAGATTTTAAATTAGATGATTATTTTCCACAACTTGAAAGAGAGTTTTTATCTTATGGAATAGATTTAAATATAGAACTAAAAAAGAAGAGTAATGTTTCTGAGATTCAAAGTGCTTTTTTAAAAGGAAATTCTTTGATGTTAATGATGACTTTTTTTCCAAAAAATGAAGATGCAAGATATATACTTTCAAATCAAAAGATAAAAATAAAATTTGAAATTGATATGGATAACCCTGAAGGTGGAATTACAGAATATAAATATAGAATGTTCCCTTCTCCTTATGAAATACAAGTTTTTAATGAGGCAACACTTTTTGCAGGAAAGATTCATGCAATTATTTGTAGAGAATACAAAAATCATGTTAAGGGAAGAGATTATTATGATTATTTGTTTTATATTGGAAAATGTATTCATTTTAATATGAAGTATTTAGAAAATAAACTAAAGAATACTGGAAAAATAACTATGGATGAGATTTTATCCTTAGATAGAGTGAAAGAATTACTTAGAGATAGATTTGAAAAAGTAAATTATAATCAAGCAATAGAAGATGTTAGTAATTTTATAGTTCAAAAAGAATCTTTAAATCTTTGGAAAAAAGAGTTCTTCCTTTCTACTTTAGATAGCTTGAGGGAAGCATAGAAAAATGGGTTATAAACCTAAAGCTAAATATGGTTTATAGCCCATTTATTTTTCTTTTATAGAGTTTATATTTAAAACTTGTTCGTTCAATTTGTACGAACAAGTTTTTTCATTGCTAGTTTAAATCTATAATTGGGATCAAAATAGTCTTCAGTAAGATTATATAATTCAAGAAGATTGCTTATGCACCATTCTGGGTCTTGTGTATGATACACAGGATATAATTCAAAGAGTTTTTCGTATTTTATTGTTTTAAATAAGAATTGGGTATTAATGTTTCTTGTATAGGATATATATCTGTACATATATCCTACCCAAAATAAAGAATCTTTACTTTTTTTCTCTTTTCCATAATCACTTTTACCAAATTGATTTTCTATTTCATCTAGTCCTTCATTGACATCTAATGATAGGATAGAAGAATTGTTTTGATCTAATTTTTCTAACAATTTTGAATAATAAAAACGT
>Ga0310695_10014192_pt1 | contig 10801 bp, 10 predicted proteins | sample RumenRJG_04DNA_FD_203882 | JGI IMG/M metagenome (GOLD analysis project Ga0310695, IMG submission 203882) | Bovine rumen microbial communities from Lethbridge, Alberta, Canada - RJG_04 (v2) (version 2) | ecosystem: Host-associated > Mammals > Digestive system > Stomach > Rumen | place: Canada... | reverse complement strand
CCATGACAACAAAATATCGTGATTTACGTTTCTTAATCACTTTTGGTGTTCAGCTATGGATGTATGCGACACCAGTCATATACCCACTGTCTGTCATGAAAGAAACTTACCCTAGATACATTTGGGTCTTGGTAGCCAATCCATTAACTGCCATATTGGAAACTTTCAAGTATGCCTTTACAGGTGTCGGTGAGTTCAACTGGCTCTACTTAGGGTATAGTTTTTCATTCACGATTATCATCCTGCTGCTCGGCATTGTGATTTTCAACCGTGTACAACGTAACTTTATGGATGTCATCTAAAACTGAAAGATTATGAGCAATACCGTTATAGAATTCAATAATGTCGGAAAGCAATATATCCTTGGCACCATAGGCACTGGCACATTAAGCCAGGATCTGAATCGCTGGTGGGCAAGAGTTCGCGGCAAGGAGGATCCTTTCCTGAAGATTGGAGACACCAATGACCGCACTCAAAAAGGTGACAGTCGATTTGTATGGGCACTCCGCGATATCAACTTCAAAGTTGAACAAGGTGATGTTGTCGGTATTATCGGCAAGAACGGCGCAGGTAAATCCACCCTCCTGAAGATTCTGTCAAGAGTCACCTCTCCTACAACTGGTGATATCAAGATTAAAGGACGTATTGCTTCTCTACTTGAAGTAGGCACAGGCTTTCATCCAGAGATGACAGGCCGAGAGAACATTTTCATGAATGGCTCTATCATGGGCATGACCAAGGCTGAGATACGCAGTAAGTTTGACGAGATTGTTGACTTTGCTGGAGTAGCAAAATATGTAGACACACCTGTCAAGCGCTATTCCTCAGGTATGATGGTCCGCCTTGGCTTTGCTATTGCTGCCCATCTGGAGCCAGAAATACTGGTTGTTGACGAAGTCTTGGCTGTCGGAGATGCTGAATTTCAAAAGAAAGCCATCGGTAAGATGCAAGATGTCAGTAAGGGAGAAGGACGAACGGTTCTATTCGTCAGTCACAATATGGCTGCAATTCGTAGTCTCTGCACTCGTGGTGTTATGCTAAAGAACGGCCTGGTCGATTTCATTGGCAACATTCCTGACACGCTTGACCATTATCTAAAAAATGGAGATACCAAACAAGAATCTAGAATCATCGAAAATATAAAATGGATTAAAAATACTTTAAAAATTTATACTATCAAAATAAATGGAACTGAGAATTCATACTCAACTATTAGAAATGGGCAGAAATCGCTCATAATTGACATAGAAGGAGAGACTCAAGAAGACATGAGTTACGACATTATGGTTACGTTAAAAAGCAAGGAAGGCATTCCGCTTGCGACATATGCAATTGGCCATTATTATGGTGATATACAACACATCTCAAAAGGATGTTTTTCTCTTAAAAGGGAGATTGAATTGCCAAAGATTCTTAGTAAAGGAATCCTGTCAACTGATTTATATCTCCACCACCCTATGGTAGAATACCTAATGAAAGCCCCAGATTGCTGTACTCTTGAAAGCGAAGGTTTCCAAAAAGGCTATGGAAGGGCACTCAATCAGGAACATAACGGACTTATTGGTTTATCAAATTATGAAAAAAAATAATATTGTTTTCAGCCTTACGACAAGAGGTTTCTATTCCGAATTATTCAATTTGAGTCTTGCCCAAGTCTATGCACATCATTACGGACTAAAACTAAAGATAAATTCGTGGTTATGGAATTTTCGCATAGACAAAGGGTGGGAAGATTATTTTGAACCAGTTTTAAAGAATGCAAATAATCCTCTATCTGCCCAAGACAATGTATATACAAAAGAAAAACCATGGATTGGGAAAATATATTACAAACCAAAAGAGTTCTTTACTTTTTATTATAGAATTTTAGCTAATTGTCTATATTCTATATTCCATCCAAATACAATGCTCACAAAAGATGTTTTCGCTGATATGCGTTCGGAACACTTTATAAACGATGTGCTAGGCAAGGATGCTTTCAATCTATTAGCCGAAGCATACAAACATATATATATATTAAATGCGGAAACAAAAAAGAATATAGAAAAGGCGAAGAAGTTCTTAAATCTACCTAATGAATATATTGGTGTACATATCCGTCGAGGAGACAAGATTACATCAGAAGAAATGAAAGAAATTCATAATGACAAATATATTAATGAGATAATTAAGCATTCTGACACATGCAAATATATATATATCGCGACAGACGACATAAGCATAATTAATGAATTTAGAGCGATATTAGAGCCCCTAGGCATTAAAGTCTATTATAACAGCCTCAACAATAGCAAAGGCTACGATTTGGAAAAATTCAATAAAGCGACAAAGCAAGCCAGAAGAGAAGAAGCTATTAATGTACTTCTTGATATGGACATACTGATACATTCTATTTTTTTTATTGGCACATATACGTCAAATCTTAGCCGCGTTGTCCCATTTTATCTTGGACAAGACAATTGTGTATCTTTGGATAATGTATGGAACATTATCAACAGTGCCAACGGATTATAATAATAAATCAAAATTACAAATATTATGGAAAAAATATTAGTGACTGGTGGCTGCGGCATGATTGGCAGCAACCTTGTGAAAAGGCTAGTAAAAGATGGTTATGATGTCTATGTTATAGATAATTTATGGCGAGGAAAATTAGAATACCTAAATAACGACCATGGAGACCCAGTTATTGACCTTGAGTCTCATTTCTTTAACGTTGACATTTCCAAGGGATACGAAGTAGACAGTGTCGTTTTCCTTATGGATTACGTTATACACCTTGCAGATATTGTAGCCGGCATTGATTATGTTTTTGGAAACCAAGGAGAGTTATTTAGACAAAACAATCTTATAAACAGCCATTTGTTCAATTCTGTACGCAAGGCTGGTAAAGAACGTATAAAAGGGCTAATATATGTTGGCACAGCATGCAGTTTCCCCCTTACCCGTCAAAACTCTTTAGATGTTATACCATTAAAAGAGGAAGAGTTATTTCCTGCTATGCCCGAATCAGCCTATGGATGGAGTAAACTAATGGGACAGATTGAAATAGGATATTTGGAAAAGGAAACGGGCATTCCATGTTGCACTCTAATGTTCCATAACGTCTATGGTTCACCTTGTGATTTTGGAGAACGCAGTCAAGTTATTCCTGCGCTTATCCGTAAAGCCATCAATTACCCTAAAGAAGACTTTATCGTATGGGGAAGTGGCATGCAAGGACGGGCTTTCATACACGTAAATGATGTTGTAAACGCCTTGTGTTTGGCCCTTAAAAAAGGCTGGGGGCATGATTGGATTCAAATAGGTCCTTCAAAATGTACATCAATTAGAGAGATTGCAGAAACCATAATAAAGATATCCAAGAAAGATATAATTGCATTCTATGATACAACTAAGCCAGAAGGTGACAAGGCTAGAAGTGCTGACTGGAACAAGGCAAAAGAAATCTTAGGATGGACACCTAAAGTAAATTTAGAAGATGGCCTAAGAGAACAATACAGGTGGATTGAAAAACAAATCAACAAATGAAATTTTCCATTATCACTATCAACTATAATAACAAAGAAGGTTTAGAAAGAACCATCAAGAGTGTTCTTGGACAGACCTTTCACGACTACCAATTCATTATCATTGACGGTGGATCGACTGACGGCAGTATTGATATTATCAGGCAAAACGCTAATAAAATAGACTACTGGGTGTCTGAGCCAGATCGTGGCAGATACTCCGCTATGAACAAAGGTATCATACAAGCTAAAGGCGATTACCTCAACTTCATGAACTCTGGTGACACCTTTCACTCATCTACGGTATTAGAGGACATATCTAAGATGAATTATACTGAAGATATTATTACAGGTGGGTTTTACGACCAAGAGAAGGGTATCAAACATATCATCAAGCCACAAGAAGTAACGCTCCTGACGATGCTCAAGAACACATTCAACCATCAGGCAACTTTCATCAAAAGACAGTTGTTTGATAAAAGACTATACGATGAGAATTATGTTATTCAGTCTGATGCCAAATTTAATTATCAGTCTATCATCTACGACAACTGCTCTATCAGGATTATTGATTATATTGTAGCCAACTACGATTTCAACGGCATCAGTTCTAACCTTACCTTAGTCAATAAGGAATGGGACCATATGCTTGCAGAACTGATTCCTCAAAGAATCCTCCAAGACTACAAGATAATGTTCACACCAGATGAGGTACCTTTGGTTAGGTTATTATCAGATTTAAAGGAGTCTCCTTCTATTCAACGTTGGGTTTACCTGTTTGCTTCATTCCTGTTGAGATGTAAACACTTTATCAGATGAGAATATTATATGTCATAGATAAAATGCAGAATTATGCAGGTATAGAACGAATTCTATCCTGTAAGATGAACTATATCTCCGAACAAACACCCCATAACGTTTTTCTAACAACTTATGATCAACAATCTAAAGGCCTACCTTTTCAACTAAACGAGAACATCTCATATAATCCCATCCAAGTTCCCATGCCATTGAGGAACGAGATGACTATCTATAGCTGGCAAAAAGCATACTTTCTGACACGTGGTATATTCAAGCAACAATTCAGGACTATACTTAACAAGATAAAACCAGATATCGTCATATGTACCGTTTACTCTTTTCAGGTACTTGACATTATTGTAAATGTTTGTCACAAACAAGGTGTCAAGATCGTTATGGAATCCCATACTAAGGGTGAAACAGTTATGATGGCTCGGAAATTCGATTACAACCAGCATCTACATAAGCTATTTTCATTATGGGACAACCATATCATGAAGAGTTTACGCCATTGCTCATGTGTGGTCACCCTGACAAAGCAAGACGTACTATTTTGGCAACGATATGCTCAGCGCATTGAAGTGATTCCTAATATGCTGACCATCTCTCCCAAGATGGTAATGGATTATGGAACGAAACGTGTCATCTCAGCAGGCAGGTATATGTCAGAGAAAGGATTTGACAGACTTCTAAAAGCATGGGGGCTCATCAAAAAAGATTTCTGTGACTGGCAATTATTTATCTTTGGCAACGGCGAGAGAATCCCATATCAAATAATAGTTGATCAACTACAATTAGGAGCTACTGTTCATTTGATGTCAGCTACCGAAGATATCGCAAAGGAGTTCTCTAAAAGTTCCATCTATGTTATGAGTTCAAGATATGAAGGCTTCGGCCTTGTTTTGGCTGAAGCCATGAGTTGCGGTCTTCCCTGTATCTCTTTCGACTGTCCTTATGGCCCTCGTGAAATCATCAAAGATGGAGAAGACGGTTTTCTTGCTGAGGATGGAAACATTGATGACCTGGCACAGAAACTCAAAAAACTCATGTCCGACGAAGAACTTAGAAAGACAATGGGGGCAAAAGCTGCTATGAATATTACCCGATATAAGCCTGAAAACATTATGTCTCGGTGGATAGAACTATTTCAAACTATATAGACAAGCATGGACATTAGCATTATCATACCAATATATAATGTCGAGCAATATCTAAGGCGATGCCTTGACAGTGTGTTGCACCAGAAGAATGTTTCTATGGAGATTATCCTTGTTGATGATGGATCAACAGATTCCTCCGGAAAGATTTGTGACGAATATACCTCTTTGCACTCTGAGGTCAAATGTATTCATACAGCTAATGCTGGACCATCTACAGCTAAGAATAAAGGTTATGACATCGCCACTGGCAATTATGTAGCCTATATCGATAGTGACGATGAAATAAAACCTGACATGTTCCATACAATGATTGTATCTGGCTATAAGCATAATGCAGATATCGTATGTTGTAACTATATTCAAATAGATGAAGAAGGAAACATCTCGCATACTGAACATACAAATAAAGAATATGTCCTAACACAAGACGAAGCTTTGAAAGCCATTCTTATCAAAGACAAAATCTACTCCCAGTGCTGGACAAAGATATACAAACGTGCAACCATGCAGGAATATGGTGTAAGAAATACCGAAGGTCTAAAAACAGAAGAGGACTTCATCTATAACATTCGAGCTTTCGCTTGCAGCAAGATAGTATGTATAGTTGATAAGCCACTCTACATCTATACTCACCGTTCAACGTCACTGTCTAAAGATTACTATAGAAATCATATTAGTCAGTACATAGATAATCGTATTCTACGCTTAGAATTGGTTGACAGCATTATTCATGAGCGATTTCCACATTTGCAAGAATACAGCACCTATCATTGTATCTTTTATTACAATGAACTCATTGGTCGCATATGCCTCTTTCCTAAGATGTTCAATGACCCAAGAGCTCATAAGGTGATATCCTATATCAAAACACACACCAATGTCCTCATGAATTATCATCAGAAATTAGGTTTCAGCAAAACTGGCGTAAAACTGATTCAATATCTTCCAGCTACACTATATCTCCATTACCGCCATTGTAAAAGCAATAATAAGCGATGAGTCATATTATAAAAAAAATATCCAATAAAATACTATTCGTCATAAATAGTCTTAGCAATGTGGTTTTAGAAAAGAAATATCCACTATTGAATTCCCGTCTGCGTAAAAAGGCTATGAGCGAAGGGACATTAGGAGTAGTCTTAATGCTTCACAGAGTCGCAGAATATGACAAATCAAGGCTTGTTCCCAATGAGGATTTAAAGGTTTCCCCAGCGTTTCTTCAAAAGACCATAGACAAATACAGAAAGGCAGGCTTCGCATTTTTGTCCCTTGACGAGGTCTATGATATTATCATCGGGAAGAACAAAATTGATAAACCATTTGTTGCATTTACTTTAGATGACGGTTACTTAGACAATTATACAACAGCATATCCCATCTTTAAACGGAATCATATTCCCTTCTGTATCTTTGTGGCAACAGATTTCCCTGACAGGAAGGCCATCCTTTGGTGGATTACTATTGAGGACCTCATTTTGTCGAATGAAAAGATAGAATTGTCCGACGGTTCTACATATATCTGCAAAACCTATCAACAGAAATGGGACACATTCCGCCTTATCCGGGAAAAAATCCTCAAACTTGATAAAGGTAGATTACTCATCTCACTTCAAGAATTGTTTTCCAGTTATAACATTGACTGGCTGGAGCCAATACAAGAAATGGGCATGACATGGGACAACATCAAGGAACTTGGCAAAGAACCTTTATGTACTATCGGAGGACATACAATGAGTCATCCACCTTTCATACCTCTCACACTTGATGAAATTAAAGTTGAGATTGACGGAGGTATTGAAAAACTAAAGTCTGTTATTGATTATGACATTCATCACTTTGCATATCCATACGGATCTATTAATGAAGATGGGGAACGTGAATACGAATTTCTCAAATCATTCAACTTCAAGACTGTATTTGTTTCGTTTGGAGGAGTTATAACCAAAGATGACAATAACAACCTCACACACCTACCACGGTTCATGCTACACAGATAACTTACGCTTCCAATACAGGATTTTCCAATAAAGACGTTTATTATAGAAATCAATCCACCTATATTTCAATTCGATGAGCCATGATCTGTATATTTTCCCTTCTGTAACAGCAGTTTCTACACTATCATATTTCTTCTTGTAATCATAGTCACCACCACCTAGATAAAATGCTGTTTTACCTTTTGAAATCAATCTTTCTATGACCATCTCATATGCCATCATACCAGGTGAATACTTTGACAGTTCCATGTCGTATGTCAAATTCTCCAAATAAACTATAGGACATTGTTCACAAGTTAGTATCATTGCTGCGATTTGCCCTCCAAAATATAGGACATAGCTGTTTGAAACATGATATCTGTCTAAGTATTCTTTCCATGTTAGATTGTATCTAATATGATGAGTTTTCTGTTTCATTTCAAAATAAGCAGAAATAATCTCGTTAGAAATGCCATCATTCTCATACCCCACCATTTCAATCTTACCATAGTCAGCCTCTGCTTTCTTTCTCTTTCTGCTCATTGTGTTTCTACTTTTTGCAGAAATACGCGTTTTTAGTTCCTCATATGAATCAGGAAGTATCAGATGATAATGATTCTTTGCTATAAAGACTTTATTAGAAATAACATTGTAAAAAGAAATATACTCTATGTTTCTATAATTATGGAACAAAAATAATGCTATTTCATTAAAATCGCATTTAGAAATATCCATCATCCATGCTCCTAGTTCAGCGTGGTTATCAAACAACTGTACTTCTAGTTGATAATCATGCTTTTCATTCTGAATTCGCAAAATTACGAAATTTTTGCTAAAGAGATCAATTCTGTTATATATAAAATTAGGAACGATCTTTGTAAAATCGCATTTTTCATTTAATTGTTGTACCATAAACTTTTTTTGTTCAAAAAAGGTGTAGATATCAATCTCCACACAGCAATTCGTATCTTATCAAATAATATAGAAATTAAAAAAATAGCAATGATAAGTCCAGAAGTATACACAAAGAATTCTGTACTTGCACACACTTCAAACCAATGCCTTATAACATTTATGTAATAAGGATGGAAAATGGCTGGAGAGCAATGAACTATATAAACGGCGAAAGAGGATACTGAGATCCAATTAATAATAGCACTTTGAAATGATAGCTTTGTAAAAAATAAGAAGAAAAAAACAGAGCTCAAAATAACCATTGGAGATGAATATAAAAACAGTACTGTACCTGTCTTATCAAAGAAATATGTAGATAAAAGAGAACAAATTGCTGTAAATATGGATATTATTATATACAAAGAGATGTCAATGGTTTTGTTGAATTGTGTAAATCTGTTGGGATATTGCCTTATATATCTTGCAAGAAGATATAATCCCATAAATGATAACGGAGAATAACCACCAGAAAACCAACCACCGCTATTATAAAACCCATATATTGTCTGAACGAAATAGAAAGATATCAAGAAGCATTTCATTTGGAATCTATCGCAGCTTTCTGCAAAAAAATTCAGAACTGGAGCAAACAGATATAGAATAATAAAAGCTCTGACAAACCAATATGATCCATATTTGAACGTTAAAACATCTATCCACTCATTGGCACTCATAGGATTAGTAAGCCCTAATAGATTTGCTATGAAACATATGGTTATGCTGATAAACAATATCTGAAAAACGAACTCTACAAAACGGGAAAAACGAGCCTGAATTCCAAACCAACCAGAAATCAAAATAAATGAATTAACACAGACTTCGGAAAAAGACTCACTTAGCGCGCGTATAAATGCACTTCCTATAGACGTCTCAATATCTATTCGGGAAGGAGAATCCAATGCCACATAGCATGCATGTGTTATTAGTACAAGAAGCATTGCAACGATTCTCAACAATTCTATATTTGAGTCTCTATTTTTCTTCATATTCAAATTACGATACTGCAAAAATATAATTTTTTTTGCTTAAATTCGCAAAAGGAATGAATTATTTTGTATTTTTGCATCAAATAAGATAGAATTATGCAAAAACGTAATCATATTATATAAAAACGCTTAATTATATTGACCTATGAAATATAAACATATAATACCGCTCGTTTTGTTCATATGCATTTTCATTATAGGGGGAGTAAAATACTCTTCATACTATGCACCTGCTAAGGAGCGTCCAATATATCAAACGATTCAACATCATGACGATACGCTTCGTATTGCCTATATAGGTGACAGCTGGGCATTTGGACATCAGTCTCATCAATGCTGTATAAAAGAATTACTTGAAAACAATCTGCAACGTCCGATCATCGTGAGTTCATATGGAATAGGAGGATTAACCACTAAGGAGATTTATCATGCTTTTTTCGAGGTAGACAATCTTAGGGATTTCATTGAAAAAGGGTATGATTTCTGTTTCATCTCTGCAGGTATAAACGACACAAATAAAAAGATGAGCGCATCTTACTACAAAAATAGTATGAATTGTATCATTCAATTCATGCTGGCCAACCATATTCATCCTATTATTCAGGAGATACCAGACTATAATATATATAGAGTATTTGAAAGACAAACAACGAAAGATAAAATCATCCGACATATATCAATGTTTATTAATAGAACAGATATTGATTGTAAACAAGTATTTCGAATCGCATTAAATGAATTAATAGAAGAAAAAGGCTATCAAGACAGAATTAGCATTATTCGTTATAAAGCATGGAACAACAACTATGAGAAGGATTTGAATGAACTATATATTGATGACCAAATGCATTTGAACGAAAAAGGCTATGCACTACTAGACAGTGCTATAGCCAAGGAAATAATCGCCTTACAAACAACATTAAAAGATAATTGAACACATTCCCTTTGGAGGTCGTTTGGCCGAATACAAGTATTACGATATGGCTCCTATTATCGAGAAAGTCATGGGATTCTAATCTCTCTCCTATATGTAAAAACAAGTAGTTATCCTACTACAAGCACTACCGAACGTTGCAATTGGTTAAACATCAACGATATACGGGTGTAAGATAGCCGTTTTTATCCGGCACTTTCTTACACCTTCTATCACCAGAAGGTATAAGTGAGGCGATGCAATCTTACACCTTCTTACACCTAAGGTATAAGTGTGGCGGTGCGATCTTACACCTAAAGCAATGCTTCTTATCACTAATGCAGATAGGTTCCATGAGGCACACTGATGCTTCCTATACCCATATAGGGACTATCCGCACGACTCATAGATGACGTCTGCGTGAGTGAAAAAGGCCGCTTATTTCCCAATAAGTGCCGAGTATTGTTTGTTCCAAGCCGTGGAACATTTTCTGGAGTGCGTT
>Ga0310695_10014191_pt1 | contig 10802 bp, 7 predicted proteins | sample RumenRJG_04DNA_FD_203882 | JGI IMG/M metagenome (GOLD analysis project Ga0310695, IMG submission 203882) | Bovine rumen microbial communities from Lethbridge, Alberta, Canada - RJG_04 (v2) (version 2) | ecosystem: Host-associated > Mammals > Digestive system > Stomach > Rumen | place: Canada... | reverse complement strand
CAAAGTATTACTTGCAGTGGTATAACGGAACTTATATAGGAGAATATAACAATCGTGAGTGGTATTATTGGCAAGGCGATTATGCCACTTACGGTCCGAAGATGGTTAAGTCGACAAACACGTATAGCACAAGAGACTATCATGATTTTTGGAGTGGTTACAATCGGCTAAGATGTTATGGTTGCTACCGCTCAGACTATACCGCAACCAGTACTTACCACGAGAGTCGCGAAATTGAGTATGGTGGCTTCACCCCTGGTAGCTATACATTGAAGGTATATGACAAGACTGGTACGAGCGTAGTATTCAGTAAGACTGTCTCTAGCGCTGCTGATCTTGCCGGAGATGCAGGTAAGTTCGACCTGACAGGTCTTAACAACGATGCCGTGAAGTTCGCTATTGAGGGCCTTACGGGTAACAATCAGGCACTCATTTCTGTGACGCTTACCATGGAGACGCTGAATCCTTATATCAACAAGATTGACATTTTTGCTCAGGATGCATCAGAGACTCTGAAACTCACCCAGACGTTCACTGCAAATGACTTCTCTGTCAGTGGAGGCGCATTTAAGTTCTATATTCCGACAGACTATGCTACAAAGGATATCCACTTCAGTTTCCGTGACCTCTATAGCAACGATGGTGATGAGACCTATATCGATTCCGAAAACAAACCTGGAACAGGCCATGCCCGCTACAGCTTTGTGTCATCGCCTTACTTCCAGGCTTTCGATGAAGTGAAAGGCAACTCAACTACTCAAATTGAGGGTGCAGGCTACGATATGGTTGATACACAGAGTGATGAGGGTTTGTATGACACCCGCTACAGCGCAGACATTCCCTCTCCAACGAAGCTTTACGCCAATGTGGTAGGTAACATACGCTTCAAGTTCAATAATGCTGAGAACCTGTCGAACACAAGTGGTGCGACCGAGAAGGATTACTTAGTGGAATATCCATTCTCTGCCCCCGCTTACCTCCTATCTACTGATCCTGACGCGGAAGAAGGTGAAGAGGCTGCAACAGGTGCCTTCGAGGAACTGGTGTTGAATGCACAAGATGAAGCGACAAGAAGTGACATTGTCTATTTGTTCACTGCTGATGAGACTCGCTACAACATTGCTCCTTCCAAGAAGTGGCAACATCGCTCGTATGCCTTCTACCGTATGGATATAGAATTGGAAGCTGCGCGTTATAATGCTGATTTGGCTTGGACAAAGCTTTATGATCACACCTGCTATGCCGATAAGGATAAGAACAATAAGGATGTTGATGCTGATAAGTCGATGTGGGGTTTGAAACTCGGAACAAAGGATGAGAATGGCAATAAAGTCGAAGGTTATCTCTCTGCAGGCGAGATTGCTCAGGCCGTCGCTGCTTCATTTACTTCTACAGGTACCAATCACCCGACATCACAGGATCAGATTCTCTATGTTGATGCAAGCGATTTGAAAACTGTCGTTTCAAGTCAGGATGAAGATGGAAACCCCTTCACCATTGAGAATCTAAACGCAATGTTTGCACCGAACAGCCTGTTCTTCCTACCGAAGAATATGACATCAACGGCAAACAATATTGCCTATAAGACATCGAGCGGATCGTACAATGCTGCTAGAAACATCGTACTGGTTGACCGTAAGCCGTTCTATTCTCCTTACGACATTCAGGTAGGTGCTGCTCCTAACTATGCTATGTACACCCGCGAAATCACTTGGCAGAGTCAAGGTAGGAATTCTTTGGCAACCGTCATTCTTCCGTTTACAATTGCAGTCACAGAAGATGGTGTGCATACAGAACCTGCTGCTTCTCCATATTCTGGTTGTACCTTCACTGTTAATAAGATGAATTCTGACAACTGTATGAGTGTTGATCAGGCAGTTGATACAGAAGCCAGGGATTTCTATGCCACAGGCTATTTTACTCCAATAACGGGTGTAAAGGAGGTCGACGCTAATAAGCCTTATATGATTAAGGTAACCACACCTCCAAGTGATGAAAATGTGCCATTTGCTGTTACCCAGTATGGTGCATTGGTGAAGGCTACGACTGATATGACAAAGGATACTGGTACCGCTGATAATCCCACTCCAGATAGGTACACCTTTAAGGGTGAGTCTGCAACAGGTAAGATTGTGACTAGTGGCATTTCATTCCAGAACTATGGTTCATTCTCCGGCAAGAAGCTGACAGCAAATTCGGGCTACTTCTACTTCGCTGGTGGCAAGTACTTGAACTCTAAGAACATTCGTCCGGAAGTTAGTCAATACCTTTATATGTATCCGTTCCGTGGGTATTACACCTATACAGGTGGTGGTACGGGTAATGCTAAGATGATGCTTGGTTTTGATGTTGTCTTCGGTGAGAATACAACCACAGGCATTGCTGACCTGACAGATGAGGCTGTGGCTGACCTGGTAGCTATTCCTGGCCGTGGTTCGATCACGTTTAAAGCATCAGCAGACAACGATGTGCAGATTGTGAAGGCTAATGGTATGGCAGCCGGTCGCGTGTTGATTTCAGCCGGTGAGACTAAGACTATCAATATTCCTGCAGGCCTCTATATTGTGAATGGCGCCAAACTGATTGTTAAATAATTAAATTGGGAGGATTAAGTTATGAAGAAAGTATATATTAAGCCCCAGGTTGAAACTTTAACAACAAATATGGAATGCCAGATTCTGGATGGCAGTTATTGGTTCCATGGCGAGGCCAAGGAGGAGAATGTTGCAGACGAAAATCTCTTCAATACCGATACCAAAAATATTTGGGCTGAGGAAGACGAGGAAGAGTAAGTAGTTTTTAGACAATAAAGAATTCTGGAAAAGCAAAGTGTTTTTCTAAAGGCGGGGTGCTTCTGAAAAGGGGCTCCCCGCTTTCGTACGAAATAGGAAAAATGTTCAAATTCTCTATGAAAAGAACTGTTACCTTACTTATAGCCGTATTGTGTGTAGCCCAGTTCTCTTATGCACAACAGGTTTCCAAAGAAGCAGCACGGGAAAAGGCTGCTTCTTTTATGCGAGAGCTCAATGGTGCGCAGCTCGCTAGTTCACAACGTCAGTTAAGGACTACTGCCAAGAGACAAAGCACCCAAGCTGATACTTCACAGCCTTATTACATATTTAATGCTGAGGATAATAAAGGATTCGTCATTGTAAGCGGGGATGATTGCGTGCCAGGGATCTTAGGATACAGTGATAAGGGAAATCTGGATGCAGACAACATGCCCACAGCCATGAAAGCAATTTTAAACATCTATGAGCAGAGTGCTTTGACATTGGCAAGTCCACAGCTAAAAGCGAAGAAGAATATTGTGACCCGTGAAAACATTCTGCTTTCAACCGCCAGTTGGAATCAGGGCTCACCTTATAACAACAATTTGTCATGGAACAACAGGAGAGCTTATGTGGGATGTGTAGCCACAGCTACTTCCATCATTATGAAATATCATAAATGGCCAGCAGCATCGACAGCTATCATACCAGGGTATTCCAACAACACTGAAATTGGCAACATCAGTGTGACATTGAAAGACTTACCTATCGCCAGTTTTGATTGGAATAGTATGACAGATACTTATAGTTCTTACAATTGGGGTAGTTCTACTGCGAAAACAGCCGTAGCTAATTTGTGTCAATACGTCAGTCAGGCCGTACACTCTGATTATGGCACCAATGGCACCAATGCATATCTCTATGCCCCGGTAAAGGCTCTGAGAGAATATTTTGGGTTTGATCCTGGCTTACATATAGTAAGTCCTGTGGATTATACAGAGATGCAATGGGAAAACCTGATGTACAATGAATTGAAGAATGACAGGCCAATCCTCTATGCAGGACTTGCAGGCGAAGCTGGCAATGAGGATGTTGGTCATGCTTTCGTCTGTGATGGCTATAAGACTTATAATAATGATTCCTATTTCCACATCAACTGGGGTTGGGGCGGATCATCAAATGGGTATTTCAGACTAGACTTGCTAGCCTCTCAAAGTCTGCCTACTGACGAGACAACCTATGGTTACTCAATTCATCAGGATATTACCATAGGCATTCAGAAGCCTACCGGACAAAGTAAGACGGTTGTGGACCAGAATCTTACCGATGAGGGATTGACAACGAGTCAGGATGGCTCTGTGACGTGTGTTGTCTATAACAACCGTCCAGCTGACTATAATATCGCATGGGGTGTCATCAATGAAAGCGGTAATATTCTGGAAACTTTGAGTACATCGGAAACAGAGAAAACGATGAAGGCAGAGACTATTATCAGAACTACTGGTGATTTGTCCTCTATTGCAAAAAAGCCCGATGGCATCTACAGAATCGTACCCATCAGTCAGCGCGTACGTTCCACCTATATAGAAGATGAGGGAACTGACTGGATGCCTCTGGCCGGATGGAAACGGTTCTATATCAATGCACATGTGAAAGATGGCCAGGTGACCTACGTGACTCATCCTGCTATTGAAACGTGGGACGCTGGAGGCAACATGACTTATAAGGAGTATCCGACCCAGACTTCTCCCAAATATGTGGACAACATGCCTACGACTTATACCGTTGGCGATGATGTGGTTGTCGCTAACCTCTATGATGTTGATTTCAATGAGACGGAAGTGACACTGGGTCAGAATCCAGAATGCCTGTATTTCGTGAAGAAATATGACGCCATTACTGATGTTTCAGATGTGCAGACGAGTGAGGAATATGTTCCCAATCTGCTTGGGAGACATGTAATCCGTGGATTTGTCGATTACAACAAAATCATTCATGGTGCTGACTTTATCCGTGGTGACATCAATGGAGATAGCGAGGTGAACATTAGTGATGTGACCGCGTTGGTGGATTATATTCTTGGTAAAGCTACATCGTATGATGCTTCAGTCTGTGATGTGAATGCAGACAATGAGGTGAACATCTCTGACGTCACTTCCCTTGTGGACATCATATTGGGGAAGTAATAGATGCCTCACCCCTGGCCCCTCCCCTGAAGGGAAGGGAGTGACGAAAAACGAAGGACTATGACCTTGATAAGGGGTTAATAGTTTAAGCGCCCTTTGGGCTGGTTAAGCGCTGCTTTGCAGCTGGTTAAAGGAGCGTAAGCATCCGTTAAATACACGTTGTAACAGTTGTAGTTTCGTTGTACCTTTGCAGTTGCAATAGTGCACACAACTACAACTGTTATTGTATTATGACCCTATGCATTCGATACATTCCTGGCCATTCTGCATAGGAGCCTCACCCCATCCCCATCCCTCGCTACGCTCGCCCCCCCGTAGCCTTCCCCCTGAAGGGAAGGGAGTGACGAAAAACGAAGGACTATGACCTTGATAAGGGTTTAAGCGCTGCTTTGCAGCTGGTTAAATGAGCCTCTCCCCCTGGCCCCTCCCCTAAAGGGAAGGGGATTTTAACGATGACGATGACTATGACAATGACCTTATAAAGGGTTAAGCGCTGCGTTGCGACTGTTTAAGCGCCTTCGGCTGTTTAAGCACTGCTTCGCAGCTGTTTAAAGGAGCCTACTCCTGGCCATTCTGCATAGGTGGTTTTTAAAACTTACAGTTTTCGTGAGTGATTAGGGCCTAATTACTCACGAAAAGTTAAAGATTCGGGGAGTGATTAGGGCCTAATTATGACCTTATTTATATATATAAGGGTTTAAGCGCCCTGCGGGCTGTTTAAGCGCCTTCGGCTGTTTAAGCGCTTCGCTGTTTAAAGGTTGTTTATAACGATTCGCAAGCAAAGCTTGCTACGAAATACGATTCGCGACAACGTCGCTACGAAATAGGCTTTCGTTCTTCGTCCTTCGTTTTTCGTCAGTCCCGAGAGGGCGGGAGGACGAGATTACCCTTTAATCTGCTTTTGGGGATTAGAACAATTACTTCCTTTCGGTCAGTGCCGCAAAGGTTTCTAATAGCTGCTTAACCACCCCCGGTTCTGCATTTATGCTTGCTTAACCGTCCGAGGGGACGAGGGGGCGAGAGGACGAGGGAACGAGATTACTATGACTATGACAATGACTATGACGATGACACTGTGAGGGGAATAAAAACAGCAGGGAGAGGGGGATAGAGGACGCAGAGTAATAAACAAGCGGAAAAGAAATGAAATATCAACTTTTCCAGAACTTTTTTTTGTTTTTTGAAATATATCACTTATCTTTGCAAAAACAATATATACTATTAGTCATGCAAACGACAACGACAACCGAGCAGGTTTTGCTATCTCTACCTGATGTGGATTTGGGCTTTCTTCGCGCTTTGTCGAAGAAAATGGGGTGGCAGATGAAGCGTCAACGCAAGAGTGGATTAGAAAAGGCTCTTGATGACGTCAAGGCTGGTCGTGTGTATGAAGCAAAGAGTGTAGATGATTTGTTGGACCAACTCAACAAATGAAATATATTGTTAGATTTTCCGGACAGTTTAAGAAGTCTTTTAAACTTTGTAAGCGACGTGGATATGACATGTCGCATTTGGAAACTGTAATTCGTATTTTGTCTGAAGAAGGTCAATTGCCTGTTGAGTATAAACCTCATATTCTTTCGGGTAAATATGCTGGTATTTGGGAATGTCATGTGGAACCAGACTGGCTCCTTCTTTGGACACAGAATGATAAAGAACTTATTTTACTTTTGCTCGATACTGGAACTCATTCAGACATTTTCTGAATAAGAATATGATTTAACTGAACACATTTTGAGCCCCTTGGTAAGGGGTTAAGCGCTGCTTCGCGACTGTTTAAGCGTCCTTCGGACTGTTTAAGCGCTGCTTCGCTGTTTAAAGAGCAATGACGATGACTTTTCTTGCAATTTTTATAAGAAAAGTGGGGAAATGTTTGGAAAATTGCGGAAAAGTTCGTACCTTTGCAGCCGTTCAGTGGAATGTGGAGCTCGAAAGAGTTCCACATTTTTATTTAAACTTATCGTATGATTGACAAAAACATCGTAAAGAATTTGGTTGAACAGTGGCTCGAGGGTAAGGATTATTTCCTCGTAGGCATTGAGATTAACAGTGACAACAAGATTGTTGTGGAAATTGACCACGCTGACGGCGTATGGATTGAGGACTGTGTGGAACTGAGCCGTTTCATTGAGGATCATCTCGACCGTGAGCAGGAAGACTATGAATTGGAGGTAGGCTCTGCCGGATTGGGACAGCCTTTCAAGGTGGAGCAGCAGTACCATAACTTCGTGGGTAAAGAGGTGGAGGTGCTCGACGGAGACGGAAAGAAATACAAAGGTGTGCTGAAGAGTGTCAGCGGCCGCGACTTCACGGTGACTACTTCGGAAAAGGTGAAGGTGGAAGGCAAGAAGCGCCCGCAGCTTCAGGAAGTGGATCGCGCGTTCAGCATGGACGGCGTGAAATATTGCAAGTATTTGATTTCGTTTAAATAATGGAGACCCTCTAAATCCCCCTTAGAAGGGGGACTTCCTGAGAAAGAGTCCTTTGGGGGAACACAGAATTTTTCGCTTACGCTCAACAACTCGTCACTAAAGTATACATACTTTTAATGCTGCAGGAAACAAAAAACACAGAATAAGATTCTCTTTTCTGCGAATTTCGATAGTTAGCGAGAAAGGTTATAAACCTGTGAATTTTGTGTTATAAAACCGAAACAGTAATAATAAAAATATAAGAAATGGCAACAAAGAAAGAAGAGAGCATTAGCATGCTCGACGCCTTTAAGGAGTTTACACAGGACAAGAACATCGACCGTACCACTTTGGTGAGCGTGCTGGAAGAGAGCTTCCGCAACGTGATTGCCAAGATTTTCGGTTCTGATGAGAACTTCGACGTGATTGTGAACCCTGACAAGGGTGACTTTGAGATTTACCGTAACCGTACGGTTGTTCCCGACGGTGAGGTGGAGGATGAGAACAAGGAGATTTCACTGTCAGACGCCCGCAAGATTGAGGACGACTATGAAGAAGGTGAGGAAGTGTCGGAAATCGTTGACTTCACGAAGTTTGGTCGCCGTGCTATCCTGAACTTGCGTCAGACATTGGCTTCTAAGATTCTGGAACTGGTACACGATTCCTTATATAATAAGTATAAGGATCGCGTGGGACAGGTTATCTCTGGTGAGGTTTATCAGGTGTGGAAGCGCGAGGTGCTGCTTGTGGACGATGAGAACAACGAACTTATCCTGCCCAAGAGTGAGCAGATTCCCAACGACCAGTATCACAAGGGTGAGACCGTCCGTGCCGTGATTCATCAGGTGAACAACGAGAACAACAACCCTAAGATTATCCTGAGCCGTACCAGTCCCGTGTTCCTGGAGCGTCTGCTTGAGGCCGAGGTTCCCGAGATTGCCGACGGTCTGATTACCGTGAAGCGCATTGCCCGTATGCCGGGTGAGCGTGCAAAGATTGCCGTGGAGAGCTATGACGAGCGCATTGACCCCGTAGGCGCCTGTGTCGGTGTGAAGGGTAGCCGCGTGCATGGTATTGTCCGTGAACTGAACAACGAGAATATCGACGTGATCAACTACACGGCCAATACGAAACTGTTTATCCAGCGTGCACTGAGTCCTGCCAAGGTTTCGAGCATTAACATCGATGAAGAGAACCACAAGGCTGAGGTTTATCTGCAGCCCGAGGAGGTTTCACTGGCTATCGGCCGTGGTGGTCTGAATATCAAACTGGCTTCCATGCTGACAGAATACACCATCGACGTATTCCGTGAGGTTTCCGATACAGAGGCCGACGAGGATATCTATCTGGATGAGTTCTCTGACGAAATCGACCAGTGGGTGATCGATTCCATCAAGGCTATCGGTCTCGACACAGCTAAGCAGGTGCTGAATGCTCCCCGTGAAATGCTGGTGGAGAAAGCCGATCTTGAGGAAGAGACTGTTGACCAGGTGCTCAATGTGCTGAAGGCAGAGTTTGAGGGTTAGATAATTAGCAATGAGTAATGAGTAATGAGTAATTATGATTACTTCTGTTATTCTGTCTTTGCAGCCTGCATAACTGGCTATATCCGATCTCAAGTGTAATCATAATTATTAATTATTAATTACTAATTTCTCATTAAAATAGTAACATGAGTATAAGATTAAATAAAGCAATTCGTGAATTGAACATAGGACTTCAGACGGCAGTGGAGTTCCTGGAGAAAAAGAGTCACCTGGGTGAGGTGAGAGCCGACCTGAGCTTCAAACTGAACGACGAGCAGTATGATGCGCTTCGCGAGCAGTTCCAGAAGGACAAGGAGGTACGCACCCAGGCGGAGAAGCTGTTCCAGAAGCATCCGAAGGAGAAGAAGAAACCTGCGGAGCCACAGAAGGTGGAAAAGGCTACGACGGAGTCGGAAGCCAAAGCCCAGCAGTATAAGCCGTTGGGCAAGATTGACCTCAGTGCGTTCGGTAAGAAACCTGCCGAGCCCGCCAAGCCTGCAGAGAAACCCGTGAAAGAAGAGCCGAAGGCTGCTGCCGTGAGCCCGAAGCCGGAGATGAAGGAGCAAGTTGCAAAGAACAATGAGCCAGAGGTCGCTCAAGAGCCCGAAGTTGTTCAGGAGCCAGAAGCCAAGAGCAAGGAGCAAGAGATTGCTCAGAAGCCCGAAGTCTCTCTGGAGCCAGAAGCAAAGAGCAAGGGGCTGGAGCCTGTAGCTGAAAAGCCTGCAGAACCTGTTGTTGAGGTAGAGGCAGAGCCCGCAGCACCTGTAGAAGAAGCTCCTGTAGAACCTGCAGCTCCCGAGGTGTTCACTTTGAAGAGTGAGCAAAAGGCTGCCCCCAAAGTAAACGTATTGGGTAAGATTGACCTTGACGCCATTAACCAAAGCACCCGTCCAAAGAAGAAATCGAAGGAAGAGCGCCGTAAGGAACGTGAGGAGAAGGCTGCCCAGCAGAACGGAGAGAAGAAGAAGCGTCAGCGCATCCGTAATGAGCGTGTTGACATTGAGGCTGCCGGAAAGCAGGTTGCCGGAAAGCAGGACAAGAAGAACAATGGCAACAACCAGCAACAACAGGGTGGCAAGAACAATAAGAAGAATAAGAAACGCAACCAGAAGCCGCTGGAGGTGGACGATGAGGCAGTAGCACGCCAGGTAAAGGAAACATTGGCCCGTCTGACCAACAAGCAGAACCAGAATAAGAAGGGAGCCAAGTACCGTAAGGAGAAGCGCGAAGCTGTGCAGGAGCAGATGGCCGAACAGGCTGCAGCTGCTTCCGCAGAGAGCAAGGTGCTGAAACTGACGGAGTTTGTGACCGTTTCAGAGCTGGCTACGATGATGAACGTCGGTGTGAACCAGGTCATCGGTACCTGTATGTCGATAGGTATCATGGTAAGTATCAACCAGCGTCTGGATGCAGAGACTATCAATATCGTGGCCGATGAGTTCGGTTTCAAGACCGAATACGTGAGTGCTGAGGTGCAGAACGCCATTACCGAAGAGGAGGATGACGAGAACGATCTGGTTTCGCGTGCTCCGATTGTCACCGTGATGGGTCATGTGGACCATGGTAAGACTTCTTTGCTCGACCATATCCGCAACACCAACGTGATTGCCGGTGAGGCCGGTGGTATCACACAGCACATTGGTGCGTACAACGTAACCCTCTCCGACGGTCGTAAGATTACCTTCCTGGATACTCCTGGTCATGAGGCCTTCACGGCTATGCGTGCCCGTGGTGCTCAGGTGACGGATATCGCCATTATCATCATTGCTGCCGACGACAGTGTGATGCCTACCACAAAGGAGGCCATCGCCCATGCACAGGCTGCTAACGTGCCGATGGTGTTTGCCATCAACAAGATTGATAAGCCCGGTGCAAATCCCGACAAGATCCGTGAGGATCTGGCCAATA
>Ga0310695_10014190_pt1 | contig 10802 bp, 11 predicted proteins | sample RumenRJG_04DNA_FD_203882 | JGI IMG/M metagenome (GOLD analysis project Ga0310695, IMG submission 203882) | Bovine rumen microbial communities from Lethbridge, Alberta, Canada - RJG_04 (v2) (version 2) | ecosystem: Host-associated > Mammals > Digestive system > Stomach > Rumen | place: Canada... | reverse complement strand
TCATCCTGAGTAAGGGAAGATTTGTTCTCAATCGTTATGTGCTGCTCCTTGTTCGTTGCCTTATCCGTTGCACTGACTGTTACGATACCCGAAGCCGATATGTCGAAAGTAACCTCAATCTGAGGAATACCCCTTCTTGCAGGTGCTATTCCGTCAAGGTTGAACAAGCCGATTTGTTTATTGTCCTTTGCCAGAGGACGCTCACCCTGTAATACGTTAATCGTTACAGAAGGCTGATTATCCTGAGCCGTTGTAAAAATCTGTGACTTCTTACACGGAATCGTAGTATTAGCCTCAATCAGCGTTGTCATGACACCGCCCATGGTTTCAATACCCAGTGTAAGCGGGGTAACATCAAGCAGCAGCAAATCGTCCGAACCCTCACCCCCTGTTATAATGTTGGCCTGAACAGCAGCACCCATACTTACGGCTTCATCAGGATTAACACTCTTATTCAAAGGAACATTGAATGTCTCAGTAAGAGCATCCTGAAACTCAGTTGAACGTGACTGACCGCCTACAAGAAGAATACAATCAAGTTCACTGTTCTTAACGTTAGCCTTCTTCATTGCTTCAACACCACAGGCAATAGCCTTGTCAATCAGATGTTTTGTAATCTGTGCGAATTTAGCCTTTGTAAGTGTCAATACACAATGCAGCGGTTCTCCGTCCTTCACTGACAGATAAGGAAGATTAATCTCAGTTGACGGTGAAGTTGACAGTTCAATCTTTGCCTTTTCAGCAGCCTCCAACACACGTTGTATCGCCTGTGCCGAATCATTACCACTCTTAAGGTCAACTCCGTTCTGTCTGTTAAACTCCTCAATTACCCAGTCAGCAATTGCATTATCAAAGTCACTACCACCGAGGAATACGTCACCGTGGCTTGCAAGCACTTCAACCATTCCATCTGACAGTTCGCATACACTAAAATCTGTAGTACCCGATTTTTATTATCCATTAGGCTCTTTATCCTAATTTCAACATCTCTCAATGTTGTCTAGACTATCTCTCAGAACGTTTACAAAATTATCAACATCTTTAGAAAATAACAAGTTGAATTTATAGTTATGTTTTATACAATATTCATTTGCTGCCTTCTCTTTAGCTGGCCATTTACCATTCTCAACCTGTTTTTTATGCCATATATGATTTTCTTTTATTTCTATAATGAAATTAAACTGTGGTAAAAAGAAGTCACTTATATACACCCTATCCATATTATTCCAATAATATTCTATTTTCGGGCCATTCAATATTTTTATGTTATTTTCTTCGCATTTATCAATAAACTTTTTTTCAAGTTTTCCTTGATATGTGATTAAATCACCAAATTTTGTTATGTATGTTTCAATAGGAAACGAATAATTAGCAAAACAACACTGTCTACAATATATTCCCTTTTTGACCAATTTCTCTCTTTTACTTCTACTATCACTTATTCTAAATTTCCCATTACATACTTTACAAACTACATAAACATTTTCAAATGGTACTAAATTTCCATCTATATTCACATATGGATGATATTTGAATTGATTTTTAATAGGATAATACTCAAGATATTGTACTTTTGAATCATTATTTATGTCAATACCGTTAATACTAACAATATTTGGCAATATTTTTTCAAATTCATCTTTGTGTAAATGTTTATTAAAATATGCTTTTTTAAAAGAATCTGCTTCTTCTTCAAAACAATATTTATTTAAAGGCTTTATTTCTTTTACCCTTGGCTGATATCCTAATTTCCAAAAAAGAGAATGATTACGTGATTTTTCTTCGTCATTAGAACAATTATTACACATTAATCTATCTTTTGTCAAAAATTTCTTTAGCCATATGGTATGTTCAGTTCCACATTTACATAAGTATTTTACTTTTTTCTTACCTATTGTAATCTTTTTCCCATCGAGTGTTACGCTTAACACATCTTTAAATGAACTTCTATTACTACCATTTTCATAATTCATCTCGAATTTTTTGAATGGTATTTCCTTACCATCAGTGTCATAAATGGCTTTGACACTATTTTCTAATTCTGTTATAATACTTTCTTCTATTCTCATGATATCTATATTTTATTATAAATACCATTGAGAAATCAAAAGTACCACGTCCTACCGGTTTTCGTGGGAATTTTTTCTTCAACTTTACTTGTTCAGAGTACTTTTCCTAGTCGTTGAACCTTTATCTTATTTCTAAGATACTTGGCTGCGCTTAGTTCGGTTGTCCAATCCTCAGACTTTTTACCATCCGATAGTAATTAAGCTATCTGCTACCTTGTATGTCACCATCAAGTGCGGTATCTGAGGCTATCTTTTCGTTTATCTGATAAACGTGGAGTTCTCCGCAATTAGCCGGTTTTTAACTTTACACTGACTGTTATGCAGCCAGCGCGGAGGCAGTTGTACTACATTTACCACCGAAGTCTGCTACAAGAATTTTCTTGTCACCTGATTTAGTATCGATATTACTTGCCAAAATACTACTGGTTGGCTCATTAATGATACGGAGTACGTTAAGGCCACACATTTCGCCTGCTACCTTAGTTGCTTCACGGGCATTGTTGTCAAACCATGCAGGTACTGTAATAACAGCATCCTTTACGGTTTCACCAAGGTAGTCCTCAGCAGTTTTCTTCATCTTGTTAATAATATAGGATGAAATTTCTTCAGGTGAATAGTTACGTCCGTCAACCTTTATTCTGGGTTTTCCTGATACGTTTACAACCTCATATGAAACATGTTTAATGATGTCATCACACTGGTCGAAGTTAACACCCATAAATCTCTTTATAAGTGATATTGTGGTTTTAGGGTTTACTACGCGCTGTCTGTTTGCAGCAGCACCTACCTTAATATCACCGTCTTTAAGGCTTACAACAGAAGGTGTTGTTCTGCCGCCTTCTGAATTTGCAACAATTACAGGCTTACCGCCTTCTATTACTGACACGGCACTATTACATGTACCTAGGTCTATTCCAATAACTTTACTCATTTTTATTTATATTTTCTAATAATTTTATTTTATCTTTAATTAATTCTGAGACGTTAAAAACATGACAATATGACGCATGACAGTTTGTCAGAAACTATAGGCTGCTTCCTTACACTTTTTCTTTAGTTCCTGTAAATCCTTTATATCCAACAAATTGACAAAGGAAAATAGATACTTTCTTATACGTTCCTTGTTCTTCCTTGAAATACCATTGATATCAACCTTCCTTATATCATCATTCGGCATACCTTCATCCTGCAAGGCATCATATATATAGGATGGCATCTTCTCATCATATTCAGAAAAGTTTTTTCCGAGTCTTGCTTCAATGAACGATTCAATAAAGGCTTTCTTCTTTATCTTGCATGCTTTATTGTCTTTGGTTATTTCAATCTTAGCCAAATCGTATACCTGTGCAGCAATTTCATCCTCCCAATGGCTTACCCAATGATTTACCAATATATCATCCTCAAAAACACAGATTTTACCTATATGTTTAAGCACAGTTGCAGACTGACAGATACCATATTGAATATAAGCACCTCTACCGACTGCCATTTCAATCAAGATACTCCTACTATTAAGAACCTCGTTGACTGCCCTCCTGATAATCTCGTTCAGTTCATCTTCCGTTAAATGTATTATCTTCTTATCCATTAAAAATTAATTGCTTTCTTAATGTTTTCCAACTTAGCCTTGAGTTCCTTGTTCTGATTAATACATTCCCTTACTTCCTTCTTAAGTTCATCGATTTCGTCAATATAGCGTTGTGTTTCCTCCACCTGCTTGTCGTATAGGAGCTTATATTTATCATTTTCCTTGCCGCACTTGCAAGCTGTTTCAGTTTTCTCTGAAGTATTGCTATCTGATTCTTTTTCCTTCTGTTCATAATCTTTTTTCTTTCCAAAGGTAAATATCATCTTACCTTCCTTACGCTCAGAATTGAAAGGCTCTTCAAGAATACAGTCCTCAGGAACATCTACAATATACTCTCCGTAGTATGCTTTTGTCCACGTAGCATTCGACTTGCTGTAATCTCCGCTTACTGTTACGGTAACTCTGTTCTTCTCCTTATCGGCCTTTACAGTTACCTTGTCCAAATCATTCTCGAAGTCAATCGTCAATTCATAGTGGTCTCCCTTATCCTTAAAGATATAGTTAGTATGTTTCAAATTAAGGGTTGTGTAGAATGATGAATTGTCAAATAAGTCACTTGTAAGAATACTGTCCAAAAAATCGGACAATCCGTTACTAAACCGTCTGCTTAAACTGAATTTTTCCATAATTTTCTTTCTTTTTATATTTTTTATTCATTATATATAATACAAAATACGTACCAAATCAGATACTATAATGACATATTTTCCTGAATTATGTCAGAAGTGACAATGTGGCAGTTACTTCCAGTAACAATATACACAATTGTTGGCACATCTTGAACGGCTTCACAAATACCAACATATTGAGATTTATCCATAAAAAATAGTGTTTATCTGTAGTAAAATGAAAGTTATTCGCATTATATTGCGATTTCCTCTATCTTCTTCTTATAGTACTCCGAATCCTTTTTCTCAATCTTGCATTCTTCAGATACCTCGTCATAGAGTTCCTGCATTTTCTTCTTTGACATATTCGAGTTCACCGAGAGGTATTTTGCAGATTCCTTGAGAAGTTTTCTCCAACATGGCTTGCTTAGTATATCATACACTTCCTTTATGCATGAATCGATTATGGAACGTATGGCCTCGTTTTCAATTTCGTTTTTGTCCTTTTTAACCATATGCCCCTCTTCCGCGATGTCAGGTGACATCATGTATGTAGTAACAATCGGGCTATAGTAGCCGTAGTCCCTTACTATATAGCTTGCCGTTGAAGTTGCCTTTCTGAGGTCGCTTGAAGAACCGACTGACATGTATTCATTTCCGAATATCATTCTTTCGGCACAATAGCCTGCGAGTGTTATCTTAATCTTATTCATCAGCATATCAAAGGAGTGAAGTTTATGCACATCATCAAAATCCTGCATTAGGAAACCTCCTGAATTTGAAGCCACTGTTTTACTACAGAGTTTTTCCGGTATTTTATGCATCAGTGCCGCATATACTGCAAAGTGACCGCTTTCATGCAGTGCAACTATTGACTGCTCACTGTCACAGCTGCTTTCCCTGAGATTACTTACACGTGTTTTTTCAGTATACTTTAAAGTATGCAGTTTATTTCCATCCTTATCCTGTATGGTAACATATATCTTATTACCCTTTGCAGAGAATATGAACGTATCGGCATCGAGTTTCCTGTCATACACTTCCTTTACTATAAGAGGAAGCTTTGACTTTACTATCTCATGAATTGAAGAGAATATGGGCCTTGTACCGTGTGTTGGAAAAACCGATTCGTTGTATATGAACCTTACGATGCTGTCCTTGAACTTAAGATTATAGCCTGTAAGTTTAAGTACTTCTTCTCTGTAACGTTCAAGTGTAAGTTTTATTATTTCATTGAATGACTTGCTTGAAAATGCAGGATAGATAAGGTGTACATTACCGAGCCTTGCAATCTGTTCGTTACGGAAGCGTTTCTGAAGTGATTCCTTTATGTCAACGATGGTAATGTTCTTCGTGATTTTATGGAACTGGTCAGGACTCATGTCAGGGTCTGCATTGAATGCTATGGTATATGCCTCGTCCAAATTTCCTATCACGAAAATGATACTGTCACTGAAATTAAGGTCATAGCCCTTACGTGCAGTGTTCAGGAGCTTCGTGACTAATTCGAACAGTTCGTCAAAGGAAAGGGAACATATCTTTTTCCTGAGTTCCATCTTGTCACTTACAACCGAGTTCGACTTGTCATACAAATCCATTATCCTGTCAAGAAAACCGGGCTTAATAAAGGTAGGCTCCGTTTCATAACAACTCCAACTGTCATTTTCTTCTGTGCATGGTACATTACCGTATGAATAGTCATTTTCAGGAACCGTACACTTTTTCTGTACGTCAGTTTTTCTTGAATTGAAATTGAACAACTGTGAAAATTCCCGTATTTCATTAGGTGCGAAATTACTCAGACACATATCAGCATTTACCCATACACCGTCCTTAAGTTCTATAGGACATTCCGAATTAATCCTGTCCATATACTTTACAAGGCGGTAAATGGAAAAGGTAGTGTAGAATGAAGTGCGTTTATGAAGCTTACCGTCATCAAGCATTTCCCAGAACGGCTTAAGTCCGCTCTTATTGTCCTTCTCTTCACCGGCAGAATTAAGTGTTGCGGCATACTGAAACTCATCATAGATGAAAATACGCCTTGAAGTTTCAGTGGACATTTCTTCTTCAAGCTTATCCTCAATCTCATATGATGTACATTCACCTATTTCCGCGAAGTTGAAATATACCATATTTTTCTCATAATCAATGAGTTGGCATAGCCTTTTAACTAAACTGGTCTTCAATCGTGTTATCGTAAGGCTTTTTATCCTTACTTCTATATGTTACCATATAGTTCAGCATATATTTTTATCCACTCTTTTATAAAAAAGGTTGGGATAAGGGACGCTCGTGGGTGTATTATATTTATTCAACACCTATGCGTTACAATACCTGTTCTGCCTGTTCGCAATCAGAAAGGTTATCTCGATGTTCTCCTTCATTGAAGGTTTGTTCTTCGATTTCGCCCCTTAATAATTCTTCCAATTCCTTGAAAGAACGGCAAGTGTGTTTAAAAAACATAGCCCTTTTAAACTTACGTTCAAGAAAAATTGTACAGTTTTCATAGAAAAATTCTATCAGTTTTTGTGTATCGTTTTTTGAAAAACATAAAACAAAAACTTTTTTATTGTTTTTTCTTAGATAACGGAGTGTTGGTTTTTCTTTACCCATATATTTGCCATATTCGCTCAAAAATCCATATGTACCAATAACAGAAGATACTGCATTATATTTGGGTTCACTGTTCTTGAGTTTATGACAAGTATAAGAAATACAACCATCACCATCAAAATACCCCCTTAAAAAATGTCTAATTAAATTTTTATCACTAAAAATTTTTTCGTCCGGAAACTCTAAAATTAGACTTTTTCTAGGCACACACCCATAGTTGTTTAATGTCTCCCACAAGTGTTTGTTGGCAATAGAAAAACGACACCTATAAAAGGTTTTACCACATAAATGGGTTTTACCGACTTTTATGTTATTACCCTGGTATTCCATAAACTTATTAAATTTTTCTAAGTGTTGTATATCTCCAAGCTTTAAACATAATCCAAAACAATAACGTTTTGATTTAGTATAGTCTGATATATACCCGTCTGCATAAATAAAACCAAGCCAATAAGCCTTTTCTTCTGTGTCAATAACGTCAAATATGTTTTCGTTAAATTTTGTTTTGTTTTGACGATTCTCATATTTAAAGCCATATTTTCTTAATTTTAAAGCTATGCTTTGCCTACTATTACCAACAATTTTTGATATTTCCGTTAAACTGTACCCTTTCTCGTATAAAGGTATTATGTCTTTCTCAACATCAAAATAAATCATGTTTTGTCTATTAATGATTTTTATACCTTGTTTCTTTAGATATGAAGATATTGTACATGGTGAAACCCCGTATTTTTTTCCGAGTTTTTCCAACGAAACCTCTCCACTTTCATAAACTTTGATAATATCATTAATAGTTTCTTCGTCTAATTTTGTTTTACCCATTATTTATTCTTTTCTTATAAATATGGGGCTTAACACAAAAATGTTAGACTACATGATTATTTTTTCACCCTCTACCAGTACCAGTCAGTCCCCAGAGACATACCACATGAGGTCTGTTCTGTAATTCGGGAAAAAGAAACCACGGCTTTATGTTACGTATGATACTGTCGATAATATCATCCAAGCCTATGAATTCCTTTTTCAATACAGCAGAAGCATTATCAAGCAGTTTCTCGTTTTCCTTTAATAATTCGTAATTTAGCATGTTAATTTTTTATTGTTTAACAGTTGTTTTATGTATTTGTTTTTTAATTCTCTTTAAAAGTTTAGGCTTAAGAAAATTAAGCAGATAATCTTTTTCCTCCTCAATTATTTTATTTCTGATTACTGAATCTGCATTTTCATCGGTAGCGTCTGTACAGTATCTTTTGACAAACAGAGAAGCTAATTTGTCTCTTTGTTTATACATTAATTTCCCGAAAACGTTAGTCCATACAGACTGTTTTATCGTATCGGTGTTTTCCAAGGAGAATATATTAGCAAGGTCAGGTTCCAACTGTTCCATAACGGTATTTGTTTCCTTACGGATTTTTTCCTTGTATTCTTTTTCCTTCCTTTTTTTCTCTTCCTTTAACCTCAGTTTTTCGATAAATTCCGTTATTATTTCACCGTATTTTTCCTTCAGTTCCTCTGAATATGTAGTTACTATGGCTTTTTCTAACTTTCCTAACGTACTGTTGACTCTTTTATCCCATCTGTTTTTTGAAACCGGCAGCATTCTTTTTGATGCACTTTCAATATCGCAGTGGAAGCTAATCTGAGAAAACGAAGGATGCTCGAAATATATAATATCCGACGTGTCTGAAACATCGGATTTTTCCATGAACATCTCAACGTTGTCAGGATTCCTTTCAAGCAGTGACTTTATAAGGGAATTGACTGCTTCTGATTTTTTCCTATAATAACTCTCGCGGTAACTGAAACTGTAGGTATTGTTGTATTTCTTTGCATTGATATTAAGGGTCTCACACTCCAAAATCTGCCTTAATACATCTGCAAACGTATCACCTTCCTTTATTTTTTTATTAAGGAACAGTTTTATTTTCCTTAGACCGATTCCATTACAGTAATCTGAACTTGCCTTGTCAAAAATACTGATAAGTTCTGTGTTTTTGTAACTTCGCATTACATTGTTTTTTGCATTTCAGGTGCAAATGTACTGCTTTTTTGTGTATTATGCAAATAATATTAAAGGAAAATGATATTGTTGTGTTTTTTTAACACATAGATGACAAAACAGAACTTTTTATGAAAATTTCGGAATTTTCCGAAGTACTTTAGTTTTAATAACAATATTAAATATTGTTATTAAAACTTAGTTTAAACGATGAGAAGAAGATTGTTAGAGAATGAAGAAAGTATACCCGATAATGTAGTTGATTTGGGTTTACCAAGCGGTACTTTATGGGCTACGGGTAATCTTTGCAAGAACGGTTCAAACTACTATATAGGTTCAGAAACTGATTATGGTACTTATGTAAGCTGGGGTAATATTGACGGACATAATGAAGGTGAAAGTTATAACTTCAGCCAGTACAAATACGACAGCACGCCAGGTAAGAAGGTTGCAGGCAACATCCCCAGCAACGATTCCGCTCACGACATCGCTCTGGCTACGCTTGGCTCACCGTGGAATCTGCCGACTAAAGAGGACTTCCAGGAGCTGTATGACAACACCGACTCTGAATGGGTGCTCAACGGTACGAGTGTGTTCGGCCGTAAGTTTATGAAGAAGAGCGACCACTCTGTCTACGTTTTCTTCCCTGCGGCTGGCTACTACTATGGTGCGGAGCTCGTCTATCGCGGAGCGGGCGGCTACTATTGGTCTTCGTCGTTCAGCAGTTCTACGAACGCCTACGTCCTGTACTTCACTGGTTCTTCAGTTTATCCTCAGAACAGTGCCACTCGCCGCTTCGGGTCAACGGTTCGGCCAGTATATACTGAGTAGATAAATTAGAACTTTTTCTTCTCAATATATAATTTTTCAATGAAAGGAACGATGGGTTATTCTTAATTCGTTGTTCCTTTTGCTATTTATATTATATAATAATGTATATACTATAGATTTGTCATGGTACATAAGATAAATGAATCTCAATTGAGAAAAATGATAAAAAAAATTATAAGAGAGAGTGCCGGTATTCCTTCAGAAGAAGAATCTGCTGAAATATCAGAGAAAGAAGTAACGAAGTTTACTCCTTATACACCTGAGGAGAGAGAACAGAATTTTGCACCGTTCAGAGGCGGTGACAGTAGAAGTGTATTTGACAGAAATGATTCATACAGGAGAGCACTTGAGGCTGCACGTGAAAGGCAGAGACAGAAAAAATTAGGGGAGAGCAGGAGAATTAACGGTATTATAGATACTGTTATAAAGGAATATATTAGTAGAGGCTAATATTGAGAAGAAAAAGAAAAAAAGAAAAGGGTGACTTGTGAAATATACAGGCCACCTTTTTCGACATTATTATATATATTGAGAAGAAAAAGTTTCTATTGTTTTAAGCATTTACAATTGTCCAACCGGATGGAATACCATCTATACCTGTTGTCCATGATGACATTGATGATTTTTTATAGAATGTACCGGATGAGGCAACACTTGATACCCAACTACTTGTACAAAGATTTGCTGATATATCAGTTGCAAGGCATTTTATGTAATTAAGTTTAGTACAATTATAGAACATATTTTGATAACATCTTTCAGTTAATGTAGTAGCAGGTAAATCCGGGGAACGTGTTATATTTGTACAACCGGTTAACATACTTTGATAACAACCACTTTCTAACGTAGTAGCAGGAAGTAAACCTGTTGGTATTGTGGTTAAACCTGTACAACTTACGAACATATTAGAATAACAATAAGTTGCTAACGTAGTTGCAGGAAGTAAACCTGTTGGTATAGTTGTTAAACCTCTACATAAATAGAACATATACTGATAACAACCATATGCTAACGTAGTAGCCGGTAATAAACCACTTGGTATTGTTGTTAAACCAGTACAACCTTCGAACATATTAGAATAACAATAAGTT
>Ga0310695_10014189_pt1 | contig 10803 bp, 5 predicted proteins | sample RumenRJG_04DNA_FD_203882 | JGI IMG/M metagenome (GOLD analysis project Ga0310695, IMG submission 203882) | Bovine rumen microbial communities from Lethbridge, Alberta, Canada - RJG_04 (v2) (version 2) | ecosystem: Host-associated > Mammals > Digestive system > Stomach > Rumen | place: Canada... | reverse complement strand
ACTTCCTTGTCCTGCGGAATGATCGATCCGATCACAGAGCATATGGCGATGAGGACCAGAAGGATCAGGCCGAATCGCATGGATTTGAAAAAAGAATAGAGTTTCTTCACACTTTGCCTCCGAAAAATCGCCCGCCTGTTGTTGCAAGGCGGGCGATATCTCATTGTTGGTTTAAGGTCTTACTTGAACATGGCCATGCCCTGTTCGATCAGGGCCTCCGACTTGTCCAAACACTGTTTGGTCAGTGCGGAGTTGTGGGCGCCTTCACTGTTTTCCACGAAGACGAAGTCCCAGTAGAACTGTGCGCTGCGAAGAACATCGCGGATGGCATTCAGTTCTTCTTCCGAGTAGCTGCCGCCGGCAACCGCTTCAGCCAGTTTGTTGTGGAAGGCTTCCAGCTTGTTTCCAATCTCCGTTTCCCGTGCCATGACGCCTGCCTGGATCGCGCGAACCTGACCTTCCAAATCCGTATGGCATTCCGAACAGGTATTCTTGATCAGGTCTTCATTGTCCAGCGGGCTGATGAGGTAATGGGATTTGTAAACCGTGCCGTCTTCCGCCACAGCATCGCCCATATGGCAGTCCGCGCAGGTGAACTTGTTGCGGTGGACGCTGCCCTCGCCGAGGTAGGTTTCAAGCTCCGGATGCTGGACTTTGATCTGTTTGACTCCGGTGTTGGGATTGGTGTAGTCCGAGAACTGCTCGCCGGTTCCCTTGAAGTCATTGTAGTAGGCCAGAATGTCATCCGGGGACATGGATTCCAGACTATTGTGAGGCAGAGTCGTTGCCTTGCTTTCCGGATCGAAGTAGTACTCGTTGTGGCACTGTCCGCATGCCAGGTTGGCTGCGTCGATCTGGTCGAAATCTTCGCCTACGCCGTTGATCAGATATGTATGAGTGATCGTGTTCTCGCCGGGTTCGTTGGCGTGACAGTTGTAGCAGCTCAACGGCTCGTTGATGTTCTGCTGAACATCTTCGAACTTCATCTGATATGCTGCATCGCCCATCTCGTTGACCATGGCGGTAAACTCGGGGACTTTGCAGGTCCAGCAGTTTGCCAGAGCATGGGGACGGCCGGTGCTGGTTACATCATCGATCACGTACATGTGGCCGCGGGCACTGTCATAATACTTGGCAAATCCGTATCCGTCATACAGCGTTTTGATCATGGGGTACTCTTCTACATAATCTTCCTGATCGCGGTTCTCCGCATTCTTCATGTAGGATTCATAGATCTCAGGATACTCTTCCGCCCAGTCAGTGGCCTTCATTACCGTAATGCCGGAACCGGTCTCCACTTTTTTGGCCGTATTCACGATCTTTACGAGAGAAGCACCGAACGTGGCCGGTTTGATGCCGCTTTCTTTCAGCGCATTGTAAATGGCGGTCTTCACTGCTTCGGAGGTGATCGTCGCACCGGAAACGTTGTCTACCTGAACATTCTGCGCATCCAGGATTGCTCCCGGGAGCTGTTTCAGAGCCAGTGAACCGATTCCGTCGGTCTCTTCCTCATCCAGGATCTTGATCCGGTAGAGGTTGTTTTCATCTGCTGTGATTTCCACGGATACATCGCCGTTGCGGCCTTCCGCCGTACCGACGACCGTTACCGCTTCCGCCGGGATCTCGCTGGCTTTGACACTGGCGGTCTTTCCGGCATTGGCATTGATATTGATCAGCAACGCCATGACCAGAACGAGAACGCCGCATCCGATACCGGCGATATCGCCCAGCAGAGCTTTCTTTTTCTTTTTGCTTTCCATGAGGATACCTCAATTATCTTCCTTTAAGGCGTTAACCCATTGAGGGCACTATTACACTCTAATTGTATCAAGAAGGTTGTCTCATTTCAATTATAAATAAACAAATTGGCCGGATCGTGCAATTGATATAATCTCAATTGGGCAGTATCACTATAATCGTTCGTCCGAGATGTGGAGGGCACGGTATTGCCGCGGGGTCAGGTTCGTGGTTTTACGGAACACCGCGGTGAAATAACTCTGAGAACTGAAGTAGAGACGATGACTGATCTCACCGAGAGAATCCTCCGTGTGACGAAGCAGGAATTTTGCCTCCCGGATCTTCTGCTCCTGAATATAGGAGAGAACCGTCTGTCCGGTCTCCCGACGGAACAGATCGGAAAGGTATTTCGGGGAAAGATTCACTTCCTCTGCCAGTTCGTCCAGAGAGACCTTCTCCCGGACATGCCGCAGTATATACTCCATACAACGGCGGACCGGCTGACAGTATCGGGAGATTTCCTGTTCCCGGATCTGTGCGACGCGGGAAGTGAAATCCACGCCCATTTCAACGTTGATCTCCTGCAGCTCGGCCGGTGTCCGGACGCGTTCGGTCTTTTGTATGTAATAATCACTGAGATTGAAGGCGTCCTCCTCCGGCATCCCTCCCATGATGGCGAATCGGGTCACCAGTGTGATGTTGGCAATGACCCCGTAGAGAGTCTGATGAAAAGGGCTGGAGGACATGCGGCCATAACGGATCTCCGGCTGGGAGCGGAAAGTGTCTGCCAGACGGTCCAGATCGCCGTCCCGAACACATTGAAGGACCGCCAGCTCTTCCCGGTAGGAAGTGTGAGCAGGCCGGTCATGATCCCTTGTGTCACCGTTCGCGGAATCTGCCTGGGCTTTTATGATCTGATCCAGCACACTGCGGACGTCCGTGGATCTTGAGGACGGAAAATCCGCATGCAGCAGGGTCGTGACCAAACGCAGCGTGCTCCCCGCACGGGAGTATTCCAGGACATGCAGATACGAGACGAGATCCGTAAGATTCTGATCTGAAAGACCGACGGAAAAGGAGAGCTGTCTCATCTCAAACAGGGAATAGCAGGATGTGAAAAGGATCGGTCCCAGAATTGCAAATACTGGAGAATCATATCCGTCAGGCATACAGCGAATGCTGATGTACAGCTCGTTATTTCGGGCAAGGACTTCATAATCCTGTTTTTTTGAGTCCCGATAAATGCGCGGAAGGACATCCCGAAGCGGGGTGAACATGTCCGGCCTGCTTCTGCGGATGTAGCATTCGGTCAGGATGCCGTCTTCCGTAAAGATCCAGATGGGAATACGGGAATAGTCATAAAAAGAATGGATCAGAGGATCCTGATTGAATCGGGGAGAGGACATAATAAGCTCCTTCCGGGTCTGTGATCGGGTGCGATAGGCACCTTTTATCAATTATAATAGGATAATTTCAGCAGCAAGAAAAGGAAAATTTGATAATAAACAGGAAATTTTAATATGATTGTCCGAAGAAGAGGATTACAATGAATATAAAAAAACAAGTAATGAGGAAGAAACAGGGACATCGCCGTGAAAGCAGGGAATAACAACACAGAAAAACAAACTGTGGCAGGACGAAGATCCTGCAGGGAACGATCGGTCTACCGGAAACGTGCGCAAGAGCTGGTCGCCCGGATGACGACAGAGGAAAAGGTCGGACTCATGTCCGGACTGGACACCTGGCACACGAAACCGGTGGAGCGTCTGGGTATTCCATCGGTGATGTTTTCGGACGGCCCCCACGGACTGCGCAAGCAGCTGGATCGGGGAGATAATCTCGGCATTGGGGAGAGCGTTCCGGCGGTCTGTTTTCCGGCGGCGGTAACGATGGCCTGTACGTTTGATCCGAAACTGGTGAGCCGCGTTGGACAGGCGATGGGTGAGGAGTGCCTGCAGGAACAGGTCTCCGTGATCCTTGGGCCCGGGATCAATCACAAAAGGGATCCCCGCTGCGGGCGTAACTTTGAATACTATTCGGAGGATCCTGTAGTTTCCGGTACACTGGGAAGTGCCATGGTACGGGGTATACAGAGTACTGGTGTCGGCGCATCGTTAAAACACTTTGCGGCAAACAATCAGGAAAAGCGCCGCATGACCATCGATGCCAGGATCGATGAACAGACCTTGCGGGAGATCTATCTGAAAGCGTTCAATCAGGTAGTGAAGGAAGCATCCCCGATGACTGTGATGTGTTCCTATAACCGCCTGGATGGGGAATACAACAGCGAAAACCGGGAACTTCTGACCACCATCCTTCGGGAAGAGTGGGAGTATGACGGAACGGTCATCTCCGACTGGGGAGCCGTTCATGACCGAACGCAGGGGATCCAGGCAGGTCTGGATCTGGAAATGCCGGGAAATCAGGGATACAACGATCGGAAAGTACTGAGGGATCTCCAGAAGGGAAAACTCTCAATGGAAGCGCTGGATCTGGCGGCAGAACGGGTCACGGCGATGGCGCTGGAGTGTATGGAAGCGCAGCAGCCTGGTTTTCAATATGATGCGAAGGAACATCATGCCCTCGCGAAGGAGTGCGCCGAGAAGGGTGCTGTCCTGCTGAAGAACAACGGGATCCTTCCGGCCTGTCCGGGAGAGAGCACGGCGATCCTGGGAGAGATGGCGGAGAAACCGCGTTTTCAGGGAGCCGGCAGCTCCAAGATCCATCCGCTGTGGATCGATACTCCTCTAGAGGCGATCCGGGAGCAGATTCCGGGTGCTGAATATGCACCGGGCTACCGGCTGGAGAAAGATAATGATGATGGGGAAGAACTTCTCTGTCATGCCTTGGAAGCTGCATCCCGCAGCGAACGGGTGTTCCTGTTTGCCGGTCTTCCGGAAAGATATGAATCCGAAGGATTTGACCGAGAGAATCTCCGCATTCCGGAGAATCAGATCCGCCTGATCCGGGAAACGGCAAAAGTCAATCCCAGACTGACGGTGATCCTTATGGGCGGCGCTCCCATGGAAATGGAGTGGGAGGACGAAGTACCTTCCATCCTGCTGTTGTATCTCGGCGGAGAAGCCTGTGGTGCTGCCGCAGCAGATCTCCTCATGGGAAAGGTCAATCCCAGCGGAAAACTGGCGGAGACCTGGCCGATGCATCTGGAAGATGTGCCGTCCTATGAGAACTTTCCCGGAAACGAAGGAACCGTGGAATACCGGGAGGGGATCTGGACCGGATACCGATATTACGACCGGGCCCGGAAATCCGTAAGATTCTCCTTCGGACACGGACTGTCCTATACCATATTTTGCTACCGGGCCATTGAAGCCGACCGGAGAGAACTGAGCGAGAACGGCGACATCACAATTACCGTTACCCTTCAGAACACAGGAAAGCTGGAGGGGGAGGAAACGGTATTCCTGTTTTCCTCCCACCGCAGCGATGCGGTATTCCATCCGGAGAAAGAACTTCGGGGATTCCAGAAGATCCGGCTGAGACCGGGGGAGACCGGAAGCGTAGAGTTCACGCTCTCGACAGAAGATCTTGCATTTTACAATACCGCCATCCACAACTGGTATGCAGAGCCGGGGAAATACATCCTTCGGGCAGGAGGCAGCAGTGAAGATCTTCCGCTCTCTCTGGAACTGACTCTGACCACGAAGAAAAGACCGGTAGAGGATCGGAGAAGAGACGTACCGTTCTATTATGGTGATCTGAAGGACATGCACGTTCCGGATGACCAGTTCGCTGCGCTGTATGGAAAGACCCTTCCAGCCCCGGTGACACGGATTAGACGCCCCTACGGGCCGGAACATACGCTGGAAAATGCCCGCCACAACCTGTTCGGAAAGATCCTGCTGAAATATGTGGATCATCTTGCTGCCAAAGTATCTCAGGAAGAGGAGGGACAGGAGGGCATGATGGCGGCTGCCATGAAGGAAATGCCGCTGTTTGCACTTGTCGCATCCGGTGAGGATATGTTCCCTGAGCATATGATGAACGCGGTACTGAACCTTTTAAATGGACACTACTGGAACGCAATCCAGTGTGTATTGAAACGCCCCCCACAATAAATGCTGGTGAAGGAGCCGGGACCGAGATGCCGGACTTCGCGGCACCAAGAAAAGGAAAACACAGTATGGAAATGCAGACTACAAAAAGAGAACGGATCAGTTATTATTCCTATTTTTTCGGACAGAATCTGTTCTACATGATCATCGCCAGTTATATTTCACTGTTCCTTTTAAATCACGGAGTGAACGAAGCACTGGCGGCATCTGTTGTGATCGCGCCGCAGATCTGGGACGTGATCAATGACATCATTTTCGGAAGGATCGTCGATAAGGCCCATATGAAGGGCGGAAAGTTCCTGCCGTGGCTGAAGATCTCCTGGATCTGTATTCCGGCTACAACCATATTTATCTTCTGCATGCCGGACAGTCTGAGCGTCAGCGCCAAATGTGCATGGGTATTCATCGGTTACTGCCTGTGGTCGGTCGCCTACACGATGTGCGATACCCCGATCTATGCGCTGTCCACGGCAATGACGGAAAAGGTGGAAGAGAGAAACTCCATCCTGTCCATTGGACGTCTGGTGGGAACCACGGCACTGGTGGTGGCGACTCTTGCTATCGAAGGCCTGTACATGCCCTTGGGCTGGCCGCTTCTGTCCATCGCATTGTCTGTAATATCCATGATCCTGATGCTGCCGATCCTGTTTTTCGGCAAGGAACGGAATATGGTGCGCTCTGCGGATGCACCGACACTGAAAGATATGTTCCGGGCACTGGGACAGAATAAGTTCCTCATCGTGGGTGTGACCAATACCGTGCAGACCGTGATCCCCATGTTTGCCCAGTATGTGCTGGGGAGCACGGAAAAGGGAACCATCCTGCTGGCAATGTCCATCATTCCGGCGATCATCGCAGCGGCATTTATCCCGTCTCTGTGCAGGAAGGTCGATAAATTCTGGCTGTATATCGGATGTCTCGGACTCTTTGTCCTTGCGTCCATCATACAGTTCCTTGTGGGATACAGCAGTGATATCCCCCTCTACATCACCATGGCACTTCGCGGTGTCGGTCTGGTGGGATACAACGTGCTGGTATATATGTTTACACCGGACTGCATCGAGTACGGTCAGTATAAGACCGGAGTCCGGCAGGAGGGGATCACGTTCTCCATTCAGACCAGTGTGACAAAACTCTCCGGTGCGCTCATGAACAGTATCTCTCTGCTGCTTCTGGCCATGTTCGGATTCAAGGCAGCCAACGCAGATCCCGTGACCGGGATCGTGGATGCCGTGGGAGCGCAGGGCTGCTGGCATGTTCTGACCTGGATCAGCACCATCGGTCCCATCCTTGCCATCATCCTTCTCGTAATGCGGTATAAGCTGCGGGATAAGGATGTGAACCTGATGGCCCAGTACAATAACGGGGAGATCTCCCGGGAGGAATGTGACAAGGGTCTTTCGGGACAGTATTGACGGCAGATTCGCATGTTTGAACGATTCTGATATATAGGAGACGGAACAATGAGGCAGAAGAAAAGAATAATCGCCCTGTTTCTGGTGCTGGTTCTGGCTACGGCTATCCTGAGTCCGGTGGCCGCAGCCAAAGGGTTTTCCGATACCAGAGGACATTGGGGAGAAAAGGCCATCACCCGATGGGTGGATCTCGGACTGGCAGCCGGTTATGAGGATGGGACCTTCCGTCCGGACCGGATGCTGACCCGCGGTGAATTTGCTGCACTGATGTGTTCTCTTCTGGGACTTGCAGAGCAGGCGGACAACCGATTCGGAGATCTGCCGGCAGATATGTGGTATACCCCTTATGTGCTGGCCTGTGTAAAGGCCGGGATCCTCGGCGGTACGGACGCCGGCGCGGAACCGGAATCTCCTGTGACCAGAGAGCAGGCAGCCGTGATCCTCGCCAGGGCACTGGCTATTGACGGTAAGGCGGGGAAGACCTCATTTAAGGACAACGGCGACATCAGCTGGTGGGCTGTTCATGATGTGAAAGCCATCGCCGACAAGGGGATCGTTGCCGGAATGGGAGACGGACGGTTTGCTCCGAAGACTCCGCTGACAAGAGCGCAGGCGGTGACGATGCTCAGCGCCGCCATATCCGCCTACTCCAATAAGGAAAACGCTACGCTGGAGGCAAAACCCGAGGGTATCACCCTGGTGGCAGCCCCCGGAGTGACCGTCACCGGGGAAGCGGAAGATGTTCTGGTTGCACCCGGTGCATCCTACCGGGAAGTGCTGCTTCAGGATGTTCGCGTGAAGAACACGCTCAGCGTGACTGCACCCGGTGCGCGGGTCCTGCTGGCAGGAAATACAAAGACGAAAAAAGAAACCATCACGGCCAATGCCGTTGGTGCAGTGATCCAGCGGATCGAATCCGTAAAGGAGAGCGTCTATTCGCTGGTAGATCACTACTATTTACTGAAATCGAAATCAACGGGAAACTATGTGACCGTCAGGAACGGACGATACATGGCGGACAGTGCAGACCGCGGAAGCGCAGCACGGTTTTTCTTTAAGGCATCCGGATTGGGGGAATACATCCTCTATGATCAGGACAGCAATTATCTGACGACTGACGGTACCTGGGTACAGAGAAACACGACGCTGGCAAACTCCATACGATGGAAGCTGGAGGAGAAAGGCGAGAACACATTTGCGCTCTGTTCCTATGCCGCCGGCAAGTATCTGACTGCTGCCGGGTCCGGTTTGAAACTGAATGGGACCGCAGGAGAGGACAGCTCGTTTATTGTAGAAAGAACCGTTGGATCCAATCCTTTCCCGGAAGCGGATACCAATGTGCTCATCACAGACAAAAACGGCAACGTGGTCTGTCCGGCATATGCCCTTTCCCGTCCGGCTGTGGGAGACAAGGTAACCGGCTACGCCGATACCCATGCTCATCTGAACCATAACCTGGCTTCCGGAGAGGCAGTTTTTGCAAAATCCAACTTCTCGCCCCTTGGGATCCAGGATGCACTGAGCGACTGCAGTGATGTACACGGCGTCGGCGGCGTTCATGATATCTGGGGACTGGTGGTAGACGGTGCCACAGGGCACGATACTTCGGGATATCCGGATTTCAATTACTGGCCGACTGCTTTTTCCACCAATCATCAGCAGGCTTATTACAAATGGCTGGAACGCTCCTGGCTTGCCGGACAGCGAGTGATGGTCCAGCAGTGTGTCAACAATGAGACGCTGGGACAGTTGATGAATGCACTGCCTCCCTACAAGGGCGGTACCACAGACGATATGGAAGCGGTCCGCAAGCAGGTACAGTACATCAACAGCATGCAGGATTATATCGATGCCCAGTGCGGCGGTCCGGGAGAGGGATGGTTCCGCGTCTGTACCAATGCTTCTCAGGCAAGAGAAGTGATCAGCAAAGGCAAGATGGCGGTCTTTCTCGGAATCGAAGAAGACACGATCTTCGGCTGTGAGCAGGATTATCTGGGACAGTATGAAGCCGGGCAGATCTCGAAAGAGGCCTGTGATCAGGGACTTGCAAACATTGAAAAGCAGATGGATGAGATCTGGAATCTCGGAATCCGCAGTTTCTTCCCCATCCATGCACTGGATAACGGTTTTGGAGGCTGCCAGCTGTACCAGGGTGCTGTGTTCGATGTAATGAACTTCCTCCAGAGAGGAACCATCTTCACCAGCGAATCCTCGCCCAACAACCGGGTGTTCTATACGGAGCCTATGGCAACACTGGATGAAGGAGCTACCGGCTCGGCCAATGCCAAAGGACTTACCAGAACGGGAGAATGGCTGATCCGTCAGATGATCCAGAGAAAGTTTCTCATTGAGGTGGATCATCTCAGCGATAAATCCTTCAACAAGCTTTTGGATATCTGCTGGGAGGAAAAATATCCCGGACTCATCGCATCCCATACGCGGATCCTGGATATGAATCCGCCTCACTATAAGGATGCCTGGGAGCAGATGGATATTCCCAGAATGATCAAGGTCATGCAGCTGGGAGGTCTGATCTCGGTGATGGCCATTGAGACGACTAACGGTCACCAGATCTGTGCCTCGGACTATCTGAAATTCATGATCGATCTGAGCGCCCGGAACAAGGGCGGACGGGGAACCTCCGCATTCCTGAACAATGAGAAATACCAGAGATATGGAGGACCTTACGAAGTACCGACGACCTGGTATAATACCAACAGTGATCCGTCGGACGATCTGATCGTCGGGGTTCCCTATGCAACCGATGTCAACGGAGCATGCATGCTTCCGACACTGGAGGAATCCGGCAGTGAATACACGCCGGTGAATTACGACGACGGCAGTTTTACTGCGCTGCATTCCGGCGTTTACAGCGGCAAGGTCAAGGACGTTCGCTTTGCAAGGCAGACGACGGGAAACCGAACCTTTGATCTGAATGACAACCGGAAGATGGCCCATTACGGCCTGATACCGGATCTCATAAAACTGTGGTCCAGCCGGTCTGACCGGGTGAATCTGGACGCGACCTTCTCCTCGGCAGAAGCGTATCTGCGCCTGCTGGAAAGGGTCGAACGATACAGTGACACTTATCCGTCCCGCAACGATGCCGACTGGGTCACCGTCAGCACCGAATACTGGCACGGGGCATACTGAATTTGATACGACGCGCCGCCGCGGCACTGGGGGGATAGCTGCGGCGAAGGGTACCGGAAGGGGATCGAAAGAAACTCTTCCGGTATTTTTTTGCATTTTTTGCGGTTTTCACCCGATAGAGATTGACAGAGAACAAGGGGGGATGGTACATTCAAATTAAGACGTGAGCAATGACTCACGAAATTTTGTACCAGGAGGCACTTGTTATGGCGTACAACGGATTTGCCATTGATGAATACTTGGATGCGGCGGAAGTGACTCGCCAGCTGGATGAGCTGAAGAAATCTCCGGTCTATTCCATTAACCGGGATGCACTTCAGGGTTATGTGGACAATTATTTCGAGAAGAAATGCCGGAAGTCCAAGGAGCTGATCACTGAGGCGAAGGAGATCATTCCCGGGGGAGTTCAGCACAATCTGGCA
>Ga0310695_10014185_pt1 | contig 10807 bp, 5 predicted proteins | sample RumenRJG_04DNA_FD_203882 | JGI IMG/M metagenome (GOLD analysis project Ga0310695, IMG submission 203882) | Bovine rumen microbial communities from Lethbridge, Alberta, Canada - RJG_04 (v2) (version 2) | ecosystem: Host-associated > Mammals > Digestive system > Stomach > Rumen | place: Canada... | reverse complement strand
ATCGACGACGGCTCGCCGGACGGGTGTCCGCAGATCTGCGACGAATATGCGGCCCTCGATCCCCGGGTGCGGGTCATACACAAACCCAACGGGGGACTGATCTCCGCGAGAAACGAAGGGATCCGCGCCGCCCGGGGGGACTATGTCTGCATTCTGGACGGGGACGACTGGGCTCTCGAAAACATGCTGCAGTTTGTCAGCGATGCCGTTTCGCGGGCGCCGGAGCCCCCCGATATGGTGCTTTTCGCGGCGCACAACGTGTACGCGGACCACATGGAAGAGACCGTCAACCTGGTCCCGGAAGGCTATTATGACCGGGAACGGCTGGAAAAGGAGGTTTTCCCGTATCTGCTGACGGATACGCGGAACGGACTCCAGGTGGGCGTGATCCAGGCGCACACATGGGACAAGGCGTTCAGACGGGAACTGCTGACCGAGCATTATACGCGCGAGGAGAGGATCCGGGTCTTCACCGACGTGCCGATGACCTACGAATGCCTCTTCCACTGCCGGAACGCGTATATCTGCAACGAGCATCTCTATATGTACAACAAAACCAACGAAGACTCCATCCGCGCGAAGAGCCGGGAGAATCTCCTCACCGAGAGCTTCCGCTATCTGATCCTGTACATGCGGGAGCACCTCGCCGGTCTTGGCCCTTCCGTGGACCGTCAGCTCAACGAATACGCGGCTATGCTGATCATCCGCACGGGGAAATGGCGCGCCGGGACGGAACCTTCTCTGCGGGACGCCGCGCGGCATTTCAGGGAAGGGCTCGAGGAATCAGGGATGCTGTCCTTCGTGGAAGTCAAGGGTCTGCCCCGGAAGGCAGGCGCCGTGATCTGGCTGCTGAAGAGGCGCCTGTACTACCTGGCCATTCTCCTGTGCGCCGCCCGGGTCAGACAGCAGAAAAAGGAAAGCGGGCGGACGGAATGACTTCCGTGGGATTTCCGGTATGAGGCATCGCGGACCTCGGCGGCCGGATCCCTTCTGGCGGCAGCTGCGCCGGCTGCTGGGCTCCGGTCGAGTTCGGGAATGTCAGAACAAAGGAAAGCAGGTGAAAACATGTATAAACGGAAATTGCGCGGCTGGTCCCAGCATATCGACTTTATGCTCATGGACAATCTCTGCGTTTTCGTCAGCCTTCTGATCGGGTTTCTGATCGTGGAGAAAGGGGAGGCGCTGGTTTCCCGGGTCTTCTGGAGAACGGTTCTGGAGACGGTGCTCGTGAACCAGGTCGTGATGATCGTCATGGACACCTATCACAGCGTGCTGCATCATTCGCCCTGGGACGAGATGGTCCGGCTGTTTGCCCAGACGGGATATGTGGTGCTCATCCTCCTTGTTCTCCATCTGCTGAGCCCGAAGCCCGAAACCGATCTGTCAAGGATCGCGCTCTTTGCCCTGATTCTGTACGATCTGTCCTGTTATGTCATGCGTCAGGCGTATAAGAGCTTTCTGAAGAAAAAACACCACATCCTCAACCGGCATTCCCTGCTCATCGCGTTGGAAACGTCTCAGATCCCCACCGTCATTCCGCGGATCCTCCGTTCGAATTACGGGATGTACCGGTTCACCGGCATCGCGATCATGGGGGACAATCCCTCCGAGGAAGAGGCGCGGCTGGCTCTCCGTCCCTTGCGGGATCAGGTCCCGGAGGTGGAGACGATCCCGATCGTGGCCACGGCCGATACGCTCGAACAGTATCTGACCAATTACTGGGTGGATGAAGTCTATCTGGACGTGCCCCCCGAGGCCGATCTTCCGGTGGATCTGATCAACAGCCTCATGCGCATGGGCATCACCATCCACACCGCCCTCACGAATCTGGACGATATCGAGTCCAGGCACAAAAACGTGGAATGGATCTGCGGCCACCTTACCATTACGACCTCCCTCGGGTACATCACCGGCCGCGACGTTTTCCTGAAACGGGTCATGGATATCGCGGGCGGACTGATCGGATCCCTCGTCACCCTGCTCCTCACCCCTCCCGTGGGACTGGCCATCCTGCTTTCCGACCCGGGCCCCGTCTTTTTCTCCCAGACCCGGATCGGCGAAAACGGCAAAAAGTTCCAGATGTACAAATTCCGCAGCATGTACATGGACGCGGAGTCGCGGAAAAAGCAGATCGCTCAGGAAACCGGTCAGGAGGATCAGCTCATGTTCAAGCTGGAGCACGATCCCCGGATCATCGGACAGAAGCAGCTTCCGAACGGAAAGTGGAAAAAGGGCGTCGGCGGATGGATCCGCGATCTGTCCCTGGACGAATTCCCCCAGTTTTTCAACGTATTGAAGGGGGACATGTCCCTGGTCGGCACGCGTCCGCCCACCGTGGACGAATGGCAGCGGTACGAGCCCTTCCACCGGTCCAGAATGTCGACAAAGCCGGGGATCACCGGTCTCTGGCAGGTCAGCGGCCGCAGCAAGATCCGCGATTTCGACACTGTTGTCCGTCTGGACCGGGAATACATCGAAAACTGGTCCCTCAAGAGGGATATCCATATCCTGTTCAAGACCGTGTGGGTCGTGCTTACCCGGAAGGGGGCCATGTAGTTCCGGTCCCTTCCGAATAGATGGAACAGGGAAGAGCCGGGAAAGCGCGTTTGATCGTATCACAGGACCGGGCATGAGTCGGGAAGCCTGCCGAAACCCCTGAGCCGGAAGCGGAGATTTACAAGATGAAAAAAAGCATCGTCGTTCTGGGAAACATACTGATCGTCCTGTCCGTCCTGATTTCCGTCATTTTCGACGTCATCCGGGAACACCGGATCATGCTGACGTCCAAGACGGAAGCGTTCGGAAATATGACCGCGGCCATGGAAAGCGTGACCACCAATTACCTCGAGGGAGAGCAGCGCGTCTGCAGAAGCTGGGCCAATTATATCAACGCCCATGATATGACTGCCGAAGAAGCGGTCTCCTTCGTCCGGGATTCGCTGAGCACGCCGGACGTCATGGCCCACATCGTGTTTCCGGGAGAAGACGGACTGGCGGGACTCTCCACCGAACCCAGAGCCTCGAACGCGGAGGACTACACGGTTTCCTATAAGAATATCGGGATCTTCACCGACAATTCGGACGCGTTTCTGCGGGAAGACGGTACGGTCAACGTGACCCGTTCCTACACGAACCCCGTGAACGGGATCCAGTCCGTCGCCTTCTGCTGCCGCGTCTCGATCAGGGACGACCGGGACGGCAGTCCGAGGGAAGGGGTGCTGCTCCGCATCATTTCGGAGGATTCCTTTGAAAAGGAATGGGTGTTTCCGACGGAAGAATACCGGAACGCCGAGATCTCCCTGATCGACCACGACGGCAACTACATCATCAAAGGCCGTTCTTTCAAGAATTCCAACTTCTTCGAGTTTTACCGGTCCTACAACGCGTTCACCCCCTCCGCTGTGGAGGAGCTGAAAAACGAAACGACGGGGGAGCCCGGGACCTTTGAAATGAAGAATTCCACGGGACAGCGCTGTCTGATCGGCCATACCCGCGTCAACTCCACGGACGACTGGGTCATCGTGACCCTGATCCCCATGAGGGAACTCATCGAAGCGGTAACGGACTGGACCCTTTTCGGCATCGTCACGGTGGGCCTGCTGCTGCTCCTGTTTTTCAATCTCTTCAACATGATCAGCCTCAACCGTCAGCTGAAAGCAGCCGCCGTATCCGCAGACCGGGCCAACCGCGCCAAGACGGATTTCCTTTCCACCATGTCCCACGATATCCGAACCCCCATGAACGCGATCATCGGCCTGACCGCCATCGCGAGCAGGAATCTGGAAGACAAGGCGATGGTGCGGGACAATCTTCACAAGATCAATCTGGCGGGCACCCATCTTTTGACCCTCATCAACGACATTCTGGATATCTCCAAGGTGGAAAGCGGGAAACTCACTCTGCAGCCGGTCGCCTTCTCGATCGAGGAGACCGCGGAGAATCTCGTGAATATCTCCCAGCCCATGGTGAAGGAGAAGAACATCGACTTCAATTTCACGATCAACCTGATCGAACACGAATACCTGTACGCCGATCAGCTGCGGATCAACCAGATCTTCATCAACATCCTGTCCAACGCCCTCAAATATACGGAGCCCGGGGGGAAGGTGCGGGTGGATCTGCGGGAGGAACCCGGCGCGGATGAAAAATCCGTATGCCTGATCTATAAGGTGAGCGATACGGGGATCGGGATGTCGCCGGAATTCCTGGCCCACATGTATCAGCCTTTCTCCCGCCAGACCGACAGCAGGATCAACGCCATCCAGGGAACCGGCCTGGGCCTTGCGATCACAAAACGGATGGTCGATCTGATGCAGGGGACCATCGACTGCCAGAGCGAAGTGGGGAAGGGGACGGTCTTCACCGTGACGCTGGATCTCCCTCTGGCGGACAAGGCGGAATCCGAAATGATGCTGCCGCCCGTCCGGATCCTTTTGGCCGACGACGACGAGGTGACGCTGGAAACGACCAAGAGCATCCTGCAATCCATCGGGGCAGAAGCGGATACCGTCAAAAGCGGCGAGGAGGCCATCCGGAAGGTGACGGAAGGCGGCGATTATCAGGCGGTGATCATGGATCTGAAAATGCCCGAGGTCAACGGGATCGACGCCGCCCGCCGGATCCGGGAAAAGATCGGGAAGGATTTGCCGATCCTGCTCATATCCGCTTACGACTGGTCGGAGCTGGAGGAAGACGCCTCGGCAGCCGGGATCAACGGTTTTATCAGCAAACCTCTGTTCCGCTCCTCCCTCTACGGCAAACTGAGCGAAGTGCTGGGCAGCCCCGCCGAAAGCGAAGAAAAGGAAGACGACAACGCGGATATCGCCGGGATGCGCGTCCTTGTGGCGGAGGACAACGATATCAACTGGGAGATCATTTCCATGCTGCTGCAGATGCACGGCGTGGAGAGCGAACGGGCCGAAAACGGACAGCTTGCGGTGGAACGGGTCGCGGCGGCCTCGGAGGATGAATTCGATCTGGTCTTTATGGATATCCAGATGCCGGTCATGAACGGGATCGACGCCGCAAAAGCTATCCGGTCGCTGGAGGATCCCGCGGCGGCAAAGATCCCCATCATCGCCATGACGGCGGACGCCTTCTCCGAAAACGTGGCGGAATGCCTCGCGGCGGGAATGAACGGCCACATCGCCAAGCCCATTGATATCAAGGTGGTCCTCAAGGAAATGAGAAGGATCAGGGAAGCAAAGAAATAAAGTCAAGACGGACAGAAGCGGAGAGGTCAGCCATGAAAACAAAATCCATCGGACGAAACGACCGGGACGACCGGACAGGGCGGAGGCGGCTGTGCCTTGCGCTCCTTTCGCTGCTGCTCTGGACCCTTCTGCCCGTCCATGCCTTTGCGGACACGGGCTCGGAGACCGTCCGCGTGGGATATTACGAGAACGAGGTCTTCGAGGAAGGCGCGGAAGAGGGCGCGGTGAAGACGGGGTACGCCTACGAGTATTACCGCAAGCTCTCCGAGTACACGGGATGGAAATACGAATACGTGTACGGCGGATACGGGGACCTGTATCAGATGCTTCTGGACGGCGGGATCGATCTGCTGGCAGGGCTCGCGTGGCGGGAGGAGAGAGTCGGGCTGATCGGCTATCCCGACGCGGTCATGGGCACCGAATCCTACTATCTGGTCAAGCAGAACGCGGAAACGGACATCACGGCGGATCCTTCCACGCTGAGCGGGAAGAAGATCGGCGTGCTGGACAGCGCGATGGTCAATGTTCTGGAGCAGTTTCTCGACGAACACGGGGTCACGGCACAGGTCATCCCCTATTCCGATTACGAGCAGCTCCTCGAGGCCTTCGACTCCTATGTGCTTGACGTCTTTGTGGCGGAGAGCGACGGATCCTACGTCCGGGATCACGCGGAAGTGCTCTACGCCTTCGGGACCTCCGCCTACTATCTCTGCGTCAGCGCGAAGAGGCCCGATCTGCTGGCGGAACTGAACGAAGCGCAGATGACGCTCAGCGCGGAGGAACCGAACTATCTCCATTCCCTCAGCGTCAAATACTATTCCCTCAGCATGACGGCCCGCGCCTTTTCCCCTGCCGAGCGGGAATGGATGGACAGCCACGGTTCGCTCTGCGTGGGATATCTCGAAAACTACCTCCCGTACAGCGACACGGACCGGGAAGGGCAGGCGGACGGACTGATCCGCGACATCGTGCCGGAGATTTTGAAAGCGCTCGGGATCTCGGATCTCGCGGTGTCCTACGTCGGCTACGCCAGCTACGACGATATGATCGCGGGGATGCGGGACGGAACGATCGACGCGGCTTTCCCGGTGGGCGGCGGTCTGTACTACTCCGAGGAGAACGGGATCTATCAGTCCAACCCCGTAGCGTCCGCCCCCACGGAGATCGTTTTCAAAGGCGTGTACGGCGAGGATACGGTCTCGCGCTTCGCGGTCAACGAAAACAACCGGATGCAGTATTACTATGTGAAGACCCATTATCCGGACGCGGAGACCGTGTTCTATCCCTCCATCGACGACTGCCTCGCCGCGGTCCTCTCCGGGGAGGTGACCTGCACGACCCTGAACGGGCTCAGAGCCAACGACATTCTGAAAAACGGAAAATACCGCGGGCTCTCCCTCCGGCAGACCAACCGGAACGACGACCGCTGCTTCGGCGTGGAGATCGGAAACGAAGGACTGCTGAAACTGCTGAACCGCGGGCTGAACGCGATCGGCGGCGATTACGCGCAGAATCATTCCTACCGGTATGCCGGAGGCCTGTATTCCTATACGATTCTGGACGTTCTCCGGGATCACATGACGGTGTTCGGCCCCGTGATCCTCGGGATCGCCGCGTTCGTGATCTTCTTCCTCGTGCATGATTCCAGAAGGACGAGAAAGGAAGCGCGGGACAAGGAGAACGCCCGGCTCGAGCTGGAAGAAAAGAACCGGGAGCTGGCCGAGAGCAAGGAAGCTCTCTCGGAAGCGCTGTCGGCCGCGGAACACGCCAACCGGGCAAAGACCGTATTCCTCAACAACATGTCCCACGATATCCGCACGCCCATGAACGCCATCGTCGGATTCACCGCCCTCGCCGCCTCCCATATCGACAACAGGGCGCAGGTACAGGATTATCTCGGGAAGATCTCCGTGTCCAGCCAGCATCTTCTGTCGCTGATCAACGACGTGCTTGACATGAGCCGCATCGAAAGCGGGAAGGTCACCATCGAGGAGACGGACGTCCATCTCCCGGACGTGATCCACGACCTGCGGGCCATCATCCAGCCCGACATGACATCGAAGAATCTGGAACTGTTCATCGACACGCAGGATGTGATGCACGAAGATATCGTGACGGACAGGCTGCGCCTGAACCAGATCCTGCTCAATATCCTCTCCAACGCGATCAAGTTCACGCCTTCCGGCGGGACGATCAGTTTCCGGGTGATCGAAAAGCCTTCGTCCTCCGCCGGGCGCGCCGATTTCGAGTTCCGCATCAAGGACAACGGCATCGGGATGAGCGAGGAATTCCAGAAAACGATCTTCGAGGCCTTCACCCGGGAGAGGACCAGCACGGTCAGCGGCACCCAGGGCACGGGCCTCGGCATGGCAATCACCAAGAATATCGTCGACATGATGGGCGGCACGATCACGGTCCGCTCACAGGAGGGCAAGGGCAGCGAATTCACCGTCGGGCTCCCCTGCAGGATCAGCGGGAAGTCGGCAGGATTCGAGAGGGTGCCCGAATTGCAGGGGCTCCGCGCGCTCGTTGCGGACGACGACACCAATTCCTGTCTGTCGGTCTGCGCCATGCTCCGGGAGATCGGGATGCGCCCCGACTGGACGAACTACGGAAAAGAGGCTGTGATCCGGGCGAAGGAAGCACTGGAAAGCGCGGACGAATTCAAAGTCTACATCATCGACTGGATCATGCCCGACATGAACGGGATCGAGACCGTCCGCCGGATCCGGAGCGTGATCGGGAACAGCGCGCCTATCATCATCCTCACCGCCTACGACTGGACGGACATCAAGGAGGAAGCGCAGGCGGCGGGGGTCACGGCCTTCTGCTCCAAGCCCCTGTTCATGTCCGAACTCAGAAACATTCTGTCGGAGCCCTTCCGCCCGGCCGAACCGATCCGGGAAGAGGGGGCGCCGGACTTCACGGGGAAGCGGATCCTGCTCACCGAAGACAACGAGATGAACCAGATGATCGCCGTGGAGATCCTGAAGGAATACGGATTTGAAATCGACATTGCGAACGACGGGGAGGAAGCGGTCGAGAAGATGACCTCTTCTCCCGCCGGAACCTACGATATCATCCTGATGGACGTCCAGATGCCCCGCATGGACGGATACGAAGCCTCGAAGCTGATCCGCGGGCTGGACGATCCCAAAAAGGCCGGCATCCCCATCGTCGCCGTGACCGCCAACGCCTTTGAGGAGGACCGGAAGGTCGCCATGGAGGCCGGGATGAACGGACACCTTGCCAAGCCCTACGATATCGGCGAGATCCTCCGCGTCCTGACCGAGATCCTGCGGGACAGCCCGTGAAAAACCGCCATGGACGGAGCGGACGGTCTGCGAAAACGTAAAGACGGCGGCGGAGGAAGGATTTCGGCAGTCCTCTCTTGACACCGCAGACCGGATTTGCTATAATGGGATCGTCAGAAATCGACAAAAAACGGAGGGATCACCATGCTGACACTGGACGCACTCAGGGAGTACGGCGCGAACGTAGCGGAGGGCCTTGGCCGCTGCATGAACAACGAAGCTTTTTATCTCCGGATGATCGGGATCGCCGTGAAGGACAACAAGGTCGCCGCTCTCGACGCCGCCGTCAGAAAGGGAGATTTCAAGGACGCTTTCGAACTGGCGCACGGGCTGAAGGGCATGTACGCGAATCTGTCCCTGACGCCGCTGTCCGTTCCGCTGTCCGAGATCACGGAGCTTCTCCGCGCCGGGACCGATACGGACTACTCCGCCCTGATGAACGAGATCATTCTCCAGAAGCAGAAGCTGGACGAGCTTGCCGCGTAAAGGCGCTCTCGACCGACGCGCCTGTCTGCGATTTTTTTGCATTTTCGCCGCAACATGCTCCGGGGCAGAAGTGTATCATAAGCAGAAGAGGTTTCCCTGCGGACGCGCGGACCGGACCGGCATATCCGGCGTCTCGCGCGGACACACGAAGAAAGGACGAACAGAAATGGCAAAGAAAAGAACGATCAGATGGATCTGCGCGGCGCTGGCTCTTCTGCTGATGCTCGCCGGCTGCTCCGAACCCATCCCGGAAGACACCGCGGAACCTCTCCGGGACGACGAATTGACCGAGGAAGAGATCCCCGACGAGGCGGTCCCTCTGGACGCGTTTTTCGCCCAGTACAACACGCCGGCCTCCGGGACGTATCAGGCTCCCGCCATGCAGCACGCGGATTTCCACGCCGATCTTGCCAACGGGAAGAACGGCGCGATGCTGGATCTGTCCATGGTCAGCAAAGGCGTCGTCGCGGCGAAGGGGTCCTCGTCCAACCGCCTCAAATTTGTCATCATCGTCAACAACTCCAATTATTACTACAACATGAAGAACGACGGTACGCCGTCCGTATTTCCTCTGACCTTCGGCAGCGCGAACTACAAGTTCCGCATCATGGAGAACACCACGGGTTCCAAATACAGGGAGCTCTACTCCAATTCCACCTGGGTGCAGCTGGACGATCAGTTCGTTCCCTATCTGCGCAACAGCGATTATGTCCCCTATTCGGCGGATTCCGCCTGCGTGAAAAAGGCGGCGGAGCTGGCGGCGAGTGCGGCGGACGCGGTCGGCGTGGTCTCGAAGGTCTATGAGTACGTGATCGCGAACATCACCTACGATTACAACAAAGCGAACACCGTGCAGTCCGGCTATATGTCCAATCCCGATTCCACGCTGAGCACCGGGACCGGCATCTGTTTCGACTACGCCGCGCTGACGGCCGCCATGCTCCGCTCCCAGGGGATCCCCACCAAGATGGTGTTCGGCTACGTCGGCTCGAACGGCGCCTACCACGCCTGGAATATGTTCTATACCGCTGAGACGGGGTGGGTGACGGTCTCCTTCCAGGCTCCGAAGGATTCCTGGAGCCGCCTGGACCTGACCTTCTGCGCGGGCGGCATCGACCCGGCCTATATCGGGAACGGGACGAACTACTCCGACGTCTATTACTACTGATTTTCAGAGGAGAAATCTGATATGAGCCGGAAGATACTCGACGACCTGGGTGTGAGCGCGTTCTGCGAGAGCATGGCGATGATGGCGCAGTCCGGTATTCAGACCGACGAGGCGCTGTCCTTATTGCAGACCAGTCACGAATCCGCGTCCGGCCCCCTCGAAACCGCCCTTTCCGGGATGCGCGAGCGGGTGGACGAGGGAGAGAGCCTCTCCGCCGCGATGGAGAAAAGCGGTGTTTTCCCGGATTACGCCGTGAAGATGATCCGCACCGGCGAGGACTCCGGGCACCTCGAAAACATCCTGTTCCGGCTTTCCCGCTATTACGCGGACCGGAAGACCATCGCGGACAAGCTGAAAAACGCCGTGACCTATCCCGCGGCCATGCTGATCCTCATCATTCTTGTCCTCGCCGCCATGCTTGCCCTCGTCCTCCCCTCGTTCCGGGAGGTGTACGAGACCATGAGCGGAAGTCTCGCCGCGTCCTCCTACGGCTATATCCGGTGGGCCTACGTCGTGTGCTGGATCGCTCTCGGCGTGATGTCGGCGCTGGCTCTCGCGCTTCTCATTGGGACCCTGCTCTGGAAGACCGGCCGCCGCAAATCGGTGGAAGCCGCCCTCTCGAAGAT
>Ga0310695_10014184_pt1 | contig 10808 bp, 6 predicted proteins | sample RumenRJG_04DNA_FD_203882 | JGI IMG/M metagenome (GOLD analysis project Ga0310695, IMG submission 203882) | Bovine rumen microbial communities from Lethbridge, Alberta, Canada - RJG_04 (v2) (version 2) | ecosystem: Host-associated > Mammals > Digestive system > Stomach > Rumen | place: Canada... | reverse complement strand
AAATGCTCAGGAAGTAGCAGACAAACTGTCTTTTGCCGGAGCAAAGGGGATCTGGAATTTCGCTTTGACCGATCTGGAGGTACCAAAGCATGTGGCGCTTGAATCTGTCCATTTATCAGATACGCTCCACGCGCTTGCCTATCATATGAACGATATTAAAAAAGCTGAAGCGCAGGAAAAAGAAAAAGCGAAGAGCAAGTCGGGTCAGACTAAAAAAGACAGCGGCAAGGAAAAAAATAATACATAAAAAAATAACCGTTCCATCCGGGAACGGTTATAGTTTTAATATTCTCTGTAATTATGCTTCTGAAGGAGCTCCTACAGGACATGCACCAGCACAGGAACCGCAATCGATGCAAGTACCCTCATCAACTACAAATCCGTCTGCTCCCTGAGAAATAGCTCCTACCGGGCATTCACCTTCACATGCTCCACATGCGATGCAAGTTCCGAGATCAATCTTATAAGCCATAGTTTACCTCCTTATAGAATGATATTAGAATTGTTATCTTTATGACAAACATTATATCAGAAAGGATTTATTAAGTAAAGATGAAAGTTTATTCATTAACCGGCGTAAGTGGAACAGGGAAAAGCTTTCAGGCTTTGAATCTTTGTGATGAGCTGAAAATCAACGCGATTGTTGACGACGGACTCTTTATATATAATGAAAAAGTTGAGGCCGGTCATTCGGCTAAAAGAGAAAAGACAAAGGTCGGCGCACTCCGGACCGCTGTTTTTACACGGGAAGAACACCGCACGGAAGTCACGCGGCGAATCCGGGAACTTCACCCGGAAAAAATCCTTATCCTGGGGACGTCGGATGCGATGGCTGATAAAATCGCCGGGCAACTGGAACTCCCGCCGGTCAGCAAAAGAATCCATATCGAAGACATTGCCACGCCGGAGCAGATCCGGACCGCTATGAAAGTCAGAAAAAGCCAGGGCAAGCACGTTATCCCCGTACCAACCATGCAGCTGAAACGCGCTTTCTCCGGTTACTTCCTGGATCCGCTCCGCATATTCCGCGGCAAATCCCTTTTCGGCGGCGGGTTCGACCGGGAAAAAACTGTTGTGCGTCCGACGTATAGTTATCTGGGTGACTTTTTCATATCCGAAAATGTGATCACGGATATCGCCCGGTGTGTCGCCGGGGAATGCGCGGGGATCGCTGCGGTCGACAAAGTTTATGAAAATATGTCGTCTGAAGCTCTGGTGCTGATGGTCCAGATTAAGGCGGTGAGAAGTCCGGCAATCTGGGATAATGCCGCGGCTTTTCAGAAGGCGTTTGCGGCAATGGTCTCGAAGATGACAGCGTTCAATGTTGTTGAAGTCAATATTAAGATCAATGCGATCGTCACACAGGCGCCGGCCGCGACTGCGGATACGCATTCTGCGGCACCGTATTGAGCGTATGTTTTTGTTGAAAAAAATTCAAAAAGTTGTTGACATGTAAAGACAAAAGACCTAAAATATGAATTGTGGTTAGCACTCGAGAAAAGTGAGTGCTAACAGAAGAGCGAAAATGCAATTACACATATACATATCGTAATTAGTCAACAGGAGGTAGACATAATGAGTTTTGGTATTAAACCTTTGGGAACTAAAGTCGTTCTTAAAAAGATTGAAGCGGAAGAAAAGACTGAAGGTGGGATTATCCTCGCATCCGCAGCCAAGGCACCGACGAACGTAGGCGAGATCGTGGCGGCGGGTCCGGGAACGGATAAAGAGCCGATGGTTGTCACTGTTGGTGAAAAGGTTATTTATTCACCTTATGCAAGCAGCACAAATGTCGAATTCGAAGGCGTAGATTATGTAATCATGAAGCAGTCTGATCTTCTGGCAGTTTTAGAATAATTAAGGGGGTATTTAGAAATGGCAAAGGATTTAATTTATGGCGAAGCAGCAAGAAAAAAACTGCTTGACGGCGTTGATAAACTCGCAAATACAGTAAAGATCACTATCGGTCCTAAGGGAAGAAACGTACTGATCGAGAAACCGTTCGGCGGACCGCTGATCACGAACGACGGCGTAACGATCGCAAGGGAAATCATTCTGGAAGACAGCGCCGAGAACATGGGCGCGCAGCTCGTACGGGAAGTCGCGACAAAGACAAACGATGTTGCCGGTGACGGAACAACAACAGCTACTCTCCTGGCTCAGGCAATTATCAGAGAAGGATTCAAGAATGTTGCCGCGGGAGCGAACCCGATGGTCATCAAGAAGGGAATTGAAGGAGCCGTAAAGGTTGCCGTAAAAGAAATTGAAAAGCTTTCACAGCCGGTAGCAACCAAGGAAAGCATCGCGCAGGTCGCATCCATTTCCGCTTCCGATGAAGAAATCGGAGGTCTGATCGCTGACGCTATGGAACAGGTTGGAAATGACGGCGTTATCACGATCGAAGAATCCAGAACACTGGAGACTTCCCTGGAAATGGAAGAAGGTATGGAATTTGACAGAGGGTATCTGTCTCCGTATATGGCCAGCGACTTAGATAAAATGGAAGCGCTTCTCGAGAATCCGATGATCCTCCTTACAGACAAGAAGGTCACTAATATCCAGGACCTCATCCCTGTACTCGAGCAGGTTGCCAAGATGGGCGGCAAGCTCCTCATCGTAGCAGAGGATATCGAAGGAGAAGCTCTGGCTACACTCGTACTCAACAAACTGCGCGGAACACTGGACGTAGTTGCTGTTAAAGCGCCGGGATATGGCGACAGAAGAAAACATATGCTGGAAGATATCGCGGTACTGACAGGCGCTACGGTTATCAACAGCGACGTAGGAATGGAGCTGAAGGATGCTACGATCGATATGCTCGGACGTGCCGGTACTGTTAAGGTCAATAAGGACAACACAACAATCGTAAGCGGCGCCGGTGACAAGAAAGCCATCGACGAGCGTATTGCGAATCTCAGAAATCAGGTGGAAACGCTTGTAGACTCTCAGTATGACAGAGAAAAGATGATGGAGAGAGTTGCCAAACTCGCGGGCGGCGTTGCAGTCATCAGAGTCGGCGCGGCTACTGAAACTGAGATGAAGGAAAAGAAGCTGAGAATTGAAGACGCGCTTAACGCTACAAAGGCAGCTGTTGAAGAAGGTATCGTTTCCGGCGGCGGCGTCGCTCTCGTCAACGCGATCCCTGCTGTTACGGCATATACCGATACACTGGAAGGCGACGAGAAGACCGGCGCGGCCATCATCGTAAGAGCGCTGGAAGAGCCGATCAGACAGATTGCTGACAACGCCGGTTATGAAGGAAGCGTCGTTGTGGCAGAAGTCAAGAATCAGGAGACCGGATACGGATTTAATGCTGCAACCAATGAATATGTAGACATGATCGCTGAAGGAATCGTAGACCCGGCCAAGGTTACAAGATCTGCGCTTCAGAACGCGGCATCCGCATCTGCACTGCTCCTGACCACAGAAGCGGGTATTACAGACATCAAGGAAGACAATCCGCAGATGCCGGCTCCGCAGTACGGCGCAATGGGCAGCATGATGTAAATCGGACGCTCAGGAAACAATTGAATTAAAACTCATATAAACGGGATGCTGTTTCGGCAGCATCCTTTTTGTATTTTTAATACTTGATTGATTTGTTTAATTATTATATTATATTAAAAATCACTAAAATACTGGTTTAAGCGCCGGGTATCCGCTGCAGACATTCGCCGTGTCTCTGCCGGGCATGCCGGAAGCTTTGTTTTATTTAATACTGACTGTTTCAAAAAACTCGAGGAGGGTAAAATGGCGCATTTCTTTTCAGAACCGTCGAGAACATTCAATGAATATCTGCTGATTCCGGGATATACTTCGGAAGACTGTATGATGGAGAATGTTTCGCTTAAGACACCGATCGTTAAATTCAAAAAAGGTGAAAAACCGGCTATTACTGCGAATATACCGCTCGTTTCGGCTTGTATGCAGGCTGTATCTGATAACAATATGGCCGTTGCACTGGCCAGGGAGGGCGGGATTTCTTTTATTTACTGTTCTCAGACCATCGAGAATGAAGCGGAGATGGTTAAAAAGGCAAAGGAATACAAGGCCGGCTTTGTCAGAAGCGACAGCAATCTGCGCCCGGATCAGACACTTCAGGACGTACTGAATCTGAAGAAGTACAGCGGTCATTCCACGATCGCGATCACGGACGACGGAACAGCAGACGGAAAAATCCTCGGCATGGTCACAAGCAGAGACTACAGAGTCAGCCGTATGGATCCGTCGACAAAGATCAGCGAGTTCATGACGCCGTTTGAAAAACTGGTTGTCGCGAAGGACGGACTTACGCTGAGCGAAGCCAATGACATTCTCTGGGATAACAAACTGAACGCGCTCCCGGTTATTACAGATGACCAGAGGCTTGCGTATTTTGTATTCAGAAAAGACTATGATAATCATAAATCCAACCCGAACGAGCTTCTGGACGAGCACAAGAGTTACCTGGTCGGCGCAGCCGTCAACACGAGAGACTATAAGGAACGTATCCCGGCGCTGATTGAAGCGGGCGCGGACGTTTTGTGCATTGATTCCTCCGAGGGCTATTCCTGCTGGCAGGAGCAGACGCTGAAATGGGTCAGAGATAATTACGGCGACGACATCAAGATCGGGGCAGGCAATGTCGTTGACGCGGAAGGATTCAGATTCCTGGCTGAAGCCGGGGCGGACTTTGTCAAAATCGGGATCGGCGGCGGCTCGATCTGTATAACGAGAGAACAGAAGGGCATCGGACGCGGACAGGCGACGGCGGTTATCGACGTTGCGCGAGCCCGTGACGAGTATTTTGAGGAGACCGGCGTATACATTCCGATCTGTTCCGATGGCGGGATCGTGTATGATTACCATATGACGCTGGCACTGGCGATGGGCGCCGACTTTATCATGCTGGGCAGATATTTTGCGCGCTTTGACGAATCTCCTTCCGCCAGACTGGTTGTCAACGGAAACTATGTCAAAGAATACTGGGGCGAGGGCTCCAACCGCGCGAGAAACTGGCAGCGTTACGATCTCGGCGGAGAAACGACGGCTATGAAGTTTGAAGAAGGCGTTGATTCCTACGTTCCGTACGCGGGAAGGCTCCGTGACAACGTAGCGATGTCCCTGGGCAAAGTAAAGGCTACGATGTGCAACTGTGGCGTCACTTCCATTCCGGATCTGCAGAAAAACGCCAAACTGACACTGGTATCCGCGACTTCGATCGTAGAGGGCGGCGCGCACGACGTCATTCTCCGCGATTCGACGCAGAATGCGATGAGATAAGGGATTATAAGACTATGGAGAAAGAGATGATCATCGTACTGGACTTCGGCGGACAGTATAACCAGCTGATCGCGCGGCGTGTCCGCGAGGCGAACGTTTACTGCGAAGTCCATCCCTGTACGCTTTCAATCGATAAAATAAAAGAGATGGCGCCAAAAGGCATCATTTTAACGGGCGGGCCGAACAGTGTATACGATCCGGCCTCCCCGCACTGCGACAAAGCATTGTTTGAGCTGGGCATACCAGTTCTAGGGATCTGCTACGGCGCGCAGCTGATGGCATGGATGCTGGGCGGCCGCGTGGAGACGGCGCCGGTCAGCGAGTACGGGAGAACTGACATACAGATCAGCCGAAACGGAAGGCTTTTCGGGAGTGTTTCCGAGAATACAGTCGGCTGGATGAGTCATACCGATTATATATCTGAGCCGCCGGCCGGTTTCATCGTCACCGCGAAAACGGATGTCTGCCCGGCCGCAGCCATAGAGGATGACGGACGCGAGTTTTACGCAGTACAGTTTCACCCGGAGGTCACGCACACCGAAGAAGGTGGTAAGATCCTGTCGGCCTTTGTCAAAGGACCGTGCGGGTGCAGCGGCAGCTGGAAAATGGATGATTTTGTCGAGCAGACTATCAGGGAGATACGGAAAAAAGTCGGATCCGGAAAAGCGCTGTGCGCTTTGTCAGGCGGAGTGGATTCTTCTGTCGCGGCCGTATTGATGTCAAAGGCGATCGGACGGCAGCTGACCTGTGTCTTTGTCGACCACGGACTGCTCCGAAAGGGCGAGGCGGACGGCGTTGACCGGGTATTCGGGCCGGATGGACCGTATGATCTGAATTTTGTCCATGTCGACGCGCATGAGCGGTTTTACGCGAAGCTGGAGGGTGTTGCCGAACCGGAAGAGAAGCGGAAAATTATCGGCGAAGAGTTTATACGCGTGTTTGAAGAAGAGGCGAAAAAAATCGGCGCGGTCGATTATCTGGTTCAGGGAACGATCTATCCGGATGTGATTGAAAGCGGCCTGGGGGATTCAGCGGTGATCAAATCGCATCATAATGTCGGAGGGCTGCCGGATCACGTCGATTTCAAGGAGATCATCGAGCCGCTGCGCATGCTGTTCAAGGACGAGGTGCGCGCAGCCGGGCTGGAGCTGGGGATTCCGGAGGAGCTGGTGTACAGGCAACCGTTCCCGGGGCCGGGACTAGGCATCCGCATCATCGGCGCTGTTACGCCGGAGAAGGTGCGGATCGTGCAGGAAGCTGACGCGATTTACCGTGAAGAGATCGCGAATGCCGGACTGGATAGGGAACTGAATCAGTACTTCGCGGCGCTTTCCAATATGCGTTCTGTCGGCGTCATGGGCGACTTCAGGACCTATGATTATGCAGTCATGCTGCGGGCGGTAAAAACGTCCGACTTTATGACGGCGGAAGCGGCAGAGATCCCTTGGGATGTGCAGCAGAAGATCATGAACCGCATTGTGAATGAGGTGGACGGGGTCAACCGGGTGCTGTATGATCTGACGAGCAAGCCGCCCGGAACGATCGAGATGGAATAGTGTATTTTTTTTAACGGGCAGACCCGATTGTTCCGCAAGAAAACCCGATTATCCTCAGAGGCAAAGAATAACAGCCTGACTGACATCAAATCGGACATATAAATCAGAGACTTCAGGAGAGAAATCTTTCCTGGGGTCTCTTTTGTTTTAAAAGAAGTCTGTGGCCTTGTTTTGTCAATGAATGTTCTCGGAATGTTTGTCCGTTATTGCCAAATAAGTCATTTATTAAGCGGCAGCAGACATTAATTACGTTGACAGATTGCTAATAATAAGGCATGATAATTGTAAGGCAAGTGTAATAAGACAGACTATTAAGAAGATATCTGTTGCATATTGGACAGCCATTGTGGTTTTGTTGCCTGCTGTTTTTATTGCAGAAAAAGCAGGAGCTCTTAGACTTGATGAGGTTTAGGATAGTTTGGGATAATAGTGTAGCGGCAGGCCTGACACTGCCTTGAATTCATGGAGGAACAAATGATTATGAAACGGTCAAAGATAGTAACGGCTCTCGCAGCCGTGTTGATGGCGTTTGCCATGATACCGGTAACGGCTTTGCCGGTCTGTGCGAAGGATGGTCAAAAGGCTCTGTCGCACACGGAGTATGTTGATATCAGCCAGCTGCCGGCTTCCGAGCAGATCGAATCCGGAGCGACCTATTTGTTTATGGCAAATATCACAAATAGCAGCAGCCTCAGTGATCCACCAAAGAAGAGACTGCTGGGCGCGTCCGGAGAAAAACCCAGAATCAATGCCTACGGAACCCAGTCTTACTTCCAGGTAACGGAGTCTTGTGAAGCGCCTTTTTCGTCCATAGATCCTGACAACGTAATATGGGGTGCTGACAGTGATTATCAGTTTGTGGTCACTAAGAAGGAAGGAACGACCGATAACGGGAATCAGGGTTATACCATAAAGAATGTCAGATGGGGGCAGTATCTTAACATCAAGCAGGATCTGCAGCGTGAGATACCGACCAGCGCTTTCGGGTGGTCCTCGCTCGGCTACGTGCAGGGCACTTATCATGAGATTAGTTTTGACTTCACCGTCTATCCGACGCAGCCCTTTGTATATCTGTCAGATAGTGAATGCATCTGGTATTGGGACTCGGATAATAAAGAGTTTTATGCGCGTTACTCAACACCATCCTGCGACTGTTTCGGCGACAGCTGGGGGTTTATAAATACCGTGGGCGAGAGTTACATGGAGAATGGTGCTTTGTATCACCCTCATATAGCGTACAGTACCTGCGGAGAATATGCTGAACTGGTCTGGCTTGCCAAGTATGTCTACAACACCCATCAGAACATGGGTATTTATGATCAGGGATTCGGGGCAGACAGAGATTATGCGGCTAACTGGGCTAATCTGACTGAAAGCAGCCTGAAGGTCGTTCTTCAGGGAGTCAACGCCAGCAACAAGCAGCATTCAGGTTATAAATGGTGTGCCGCGATGGAGCTGCACGATCCGAAATTCTGGGCGCATTATCGCGTTGATGACCCGAACAGTGCCTATCAGTATTCAGCGCTTAACAGCAGCCTTTATTATCCGGAAGAAACAGAAAGTACCGCGACGCTGGGCGTATTCAACAGCAACAAAATGTATGAATATAAATCTGCTGCGGCAAATGCAGTAAAATACGCCGACTTTGAAAAGCTGACGCTGTATAAGAAAGGTTCGCCAAAAATAACGTTTATCGACAATTATCCGTCAGGTTCAACCAGGCAGGAGAGTTTTTTATACAATCAGGAAGTCGATTTAAGCAGTATCAGCCCGTCGAACACCCCTGCGGGGGCAGAGTTCATGGGGTGGTCTAAGACCGCGGACGGACCGGTGCTTACGGGCACTTACAGAGTGACTGCGAACGAAACACTCTACGCAAGATGGAAGTATGATGTTGCGGTCAACCCTGATGATGCGGCGCACGGCCGGGTCACGATCGTAGAACCGTCCTCTTTCAGCGGCAGCGGAAAATTCGAAGACGGACACAAATTTACCGCAAAAGCAGAAGCGAACTCCGGCTGGCTGTTCTCAGGCTGGAAAGTCGGCGAATCAATCGTGAGCACGGATCCGACGCATGAATTCACATGCAGCGGCCCTATGACGGTAACCGCTGTGTTTAAGAGCGTTAAAGAGCAATATGGTGAACACTGGACAGGTGAGGGCACGAAAGATAAACCGTTCGTGATATCGGATACTGACGGATGGAACGATCTTTGTCAGCTTGTAAGCGGTACTCCGGAAGGATCCACAAAAGACCTGTATTTTGCGCTGGGCAAAGACATCGGGGTTTCATCGATGGCCGGAACGAGTGCCCGGCCGTTCAGCGGCACATTTGACGGAGCAGGCTATACGCTGACATTCAATGCTGCGGCTGCGGCGGACTATTGTGCTCCTTTCAGTTATGTCAGTTCAGCCACGTTCAGGAATCTGTGTATCGCGGGGACCATCAGTACAAATAAGAACAATGCTTCGGGCCTTGCCGGCTGTGTGTCGGGAACCTGTGTGATCACGAACTGTGTCAGTGATGTGGACATTGAAGCGTCAGCCGGGAACACTCATACCGGGTTTGTGGGCAATGTTACAGCAGGCGGCCATGTCGACATCAGCGGCTGCGCTTTCACAGGCACCATCAACGGTCCGAATTCCCTTTATTCTGCCGGTTTCATCGGCTGGGACGGCGGCATCCTCAGTGAAGTGAAGGACTGCGTCTATGACGGAACGATGATAACCGGGGGTAATTCTTCTACTTTTGTACGCACGTCGGATGTTGCTGACAACAGCTATTATACAAAACCTATCGGTCAGGGGCGTGACAAGGGCAAGCAGGCTCGATCAGTCACAGGAGCCGGAGGACTCGCGATCGGTTTTGGTGATGGTACGGAATATTCGCTCAGCGGCATCACGGCATATGACACAGGCTTGAAATACGGAGGAGTGTTCTATGCGGGCGCCAATGAGACTATAGCCCTTACGATTGCGGACCCTTCTGCAGAAGGCAGAAAGTACGCGGCAAGTGCGGGTACACTCACCGGCTCCGGCACGGCTTATCAGCTCGTGATGCCGGATGACAACGTGATCATCTCCAAAAAGTACGACCTGCAGGGCAAAAAAGTCGTTCTCTCCGGAGCTTCGTTCACCTACAATGGCAAAGTCCGGAAGCCGACGATCAAAACCATTGACGGCAAGTCTCTTGCTGAGGGAACCGACTACACCGCAGTCTGGTCGAACGCGTCATCTGAAAAAGTCGGGAAATATTCCGTAACGATAACGGGAAAAGGCGATTATACTGGAAAAACAAATGCCAGTTATTCGATTGTACCGGCGACAGTCAAAGTTCCGGCAGGCAGGACACTGACCTATAACGGCAAAACGCAGACCGGCGCAGCGGCAGGTGCGAACTATACAGTAACCGGAAACAAGGCATTGAATGCCGGTTCCTACAAGGCTGTGTTTTCGCTGAAGGACAAAGCAAATTACACCTGGACAGACGGCGCGACGGGGAATAAGACGGTTAAATGGACAATCAGCAAAGCGGCCAATCCGCTGATGGTCAAAGCGAAGACGGCGGCGGTCAAATACAGTGCCGTTAAGAAAAAAGCCCAGACGCTGGCAGTTTCAAAGGTGATCGCCTTTACGAAGAAAGGTCAGGGTACGATGACCTATACGAAGGCATCCGGCAGCGCGAAAATCACCATCAACAAGACCACCGGAAAAGTGACCCTGAAGAAAGGCATCAAGAAAGATACCTATAAAGTGAAGATCAAAGTCAAAGCCGCGGGCAACGCAAACTATAAAGCGTCGGCCGTGAAGACGGTGTCTGTCACGATCAAGGTCAAATAATATCAAGGTCAAATAATATTGCGGATATCAGCCTGTGAGTGTTAAAGCTCACAGGCTGAATTGTTAAAGCCGGAGACTTTTGACTGATTATCGCCGGGGTTGCCTGTCCGCAAGAATAATGCACAATTTTCCAGGCTGGCTGTATCTACA
>Ga0310695_10014182_pt1 | contig 10809 bp, 6 predicted proteins | sample RumenRJG_04DNA_FD_203882 | JGI IMG/M metagenome (GOLD analysis project Ga0310695, IMG submission 203882) | Bovine rumen microbial communities from Lethbridge, Alberta, Canada - RJG_04 (v2) (version 2) | ecosystem: Host-associated > Mammals > Digestive system > Stomach > Rumen | place: Canada... | reverse complement strand
ATTTTTCAATGAATTTTTATGACTTGGGCGAACTGTTTGACGTATGTGAACGTGCAAAGTCTGAGCTGAACATCAGTTCCTTGTTCTGTCCTGCTGACATAGGAAAGTGTGCACAGGAAATAGAATTCACATACGACAGCATCATGGATATTGCGAAGTCGCTTCCGCCCTACGACACAAAACATTTCAGACACGGTCTGCTGAGAAATCTGTTCGCGTACTACAACGACATTTTTGATGAGCCATTTTATGAGGACTCGGAGTTTGAAGTCGATGACTACAACGAACACTTTGTCAACGCAGAGAGTACTCCTGTGTCCTATGAGGAAATGTACATCACGGAAGAGTTGCATGAACTGCGAGCGTTATCTGATTACGAATTTGACAGCAAGAAGGTTTTCAGCAACTACGAGAACAGAAAAGACGCTGCTGACTTTACAACTTGTATCGAGCAGATGACGAACGAGTTCTCAACTTTTATTGAGGACATTATCCGCGTCAAGAAAATCTTTATGCCGTTTGTTGACGAGCTTTGTGACCACAACAGTTATCCGACAACTCAGAAATTGATTGACACATTTCAAAAATATAGGGGCGTTATTTCAAGCGGAAGTATGTGCATGGGACATACAATAATTGAAACTAAAAAAGGTCCCATACTCTGTGAGACTTATCGTTTCACATCGCTGGGAGCCTTTCTGTATTTTGAATTGTTCAAGTGCATTGAAGAGAAGTTCATGCCAGTCAAGTGCCGAAACTGCGGTCGGTGGTTTATCATGAAGCATACAACGTTTTCACACTACTGCAAGCGACTGGTCAGCAGCAATCCTCCGAAGACTTGTCGTGATAATGCAATGAGCCATAACTTCAAGGAGAAGATAAAGAGTGATCCCGTGTGGGAAATCTACAATCGTGCATACAAGCAACACTACGCTCGCTATATGAAAAAGAAAATGAGCAAGTCCCAGTTCGCAAAGTGGGGTGAGTATGCCATTGAGCTGCGGCAGAAGGCTGCTGATGGCGAGCTGGAGATTGAGGAGTATCAGAGATTGATTAGGATATGATAAAGGAAACAACCTTCTTTAGTACATGAAATAATCACAGAAGGATGATATTATTACGGCTTAAGATACTTATCAAGTATATTGCAAAAGTCAAATGTTGCAAAATAGTCGGCAGGCGTTTCAGCACGGCGTATCATTTTTATACTGTTGTCCTCGCAGAGAAGAAGTTCGGCAGAACGAAGCTTGCCATTGTAATTGTATCCCATTGAGAAACCATGTGCTCCTGTATCGTGGATATATATCAGATCCCCGATATCAACAGGCGGAAGCATACGGTCGATTGCAAATTTATCGTTATTCTCGCACAGCCCTCCTGTTACGTCGCACATATAAGTACATGGTTCGTTCTCTTTCCCAAGTACGGTGATATGGTGATACGCTCCGTACATTGCGGGACGCATCAGATTAGCAGCGCAGGCATCACAACCGACATATTCTTTATAGATGTGTTTTTTATGCAGAACACGAGTTACAAGCGCTCCATAAGGCGCAAGCATAAATCTTCCCATTTCTGTAAATATAGCAACGTCACCGAGTCCTGCAGGAACAAGTATTTCTTCAAAGACTTTGCGGACTCCTTCTCCGATGGCAATAATGTCATTCGGCGTCTGTTCAGGCCTGTATGCTACTCCTACACCGCCTGAGAGATTGATGAACTTTATATCCGCGCCTGTTTCCTTTTTCAGATCGGCTGCAAGCTGGAACATCTGCTTTGCAAGCGTCGGATAATAGTCATTTGTCACGGTATTTGAAGCGAGGAATGCATGGATTCCGAAATGTTTTGCACCTTTCTGCATAAGAAGTCTGAAGCCTTCAAACATCTGCTCACGGGTAAAACCGTATTTGGCATCCTGAGGTTTATCCATGACAAAAGTTGAGATCGTAAAGTTACCGCCTGCATTGAAGCGGCAGCATATCGTCTCGGGAATACCTGTCAGTTTTTCGAGATAATCAATGTGGGTGATATCATCAAGATTTATATATGCCCCAAGCTTGTATGCGAGTTCATAATCTGCCGCAGGTGTAACATTTGATGAAAACATAATGTCACTTCCGGAGAAACCGCAGGCATCTGACAGTTCGAGTTCAGTGAGAGAGGAACAATCTACGCCGCAGCCTTCTTCCTGCAATATTTTAAGAATAAACGGATTGGGAGTTGCCTTTACAGCAAAATATTCCTTGAACCCCTTATTCCATGCAAAAGCTTTTTTAACAAGACGGGCATTCTCTCGGATACCTTTTTCATCATAGATATGGAAAGGAGTCGGAAATTTCTGAGCGATCTCCTCTGCCTGTTCTTTTGTTATAAAAGGTGCTTTTTTCATAATATCTTCTCCTTTATTTTATCTGCATAATGTCAGAGTATTTCTTCAAGCTCTTTAAGCCATATACTGGCAGAAGCGTCACTTGGCATACGCCAGTCACCTCTCGGAGACAGCGTAACTGTACCTACCTTAGGGCCATCCGGCAAGCATGAACGCTTGAACTGCTGCGCGAAAAAGCGCTTATAAAATGTTTTCAGCCACTTCATTACCACTTCTTGTGAATATTCATCCTTAAACGCAATACAGGCTATACGGAATATCTTTGATGGTGAAAATCCGTATCTCAGCATATAGTACATAAAGAAATCATGAAGCTCATACGGTCCGACTATATCCTCGGTTTTCTGTGATATAGTACCATCATGCTCAGGCGGAAGCAGTTCGGGACTTACAGGCGTATCAAGTATGTCAAGGAGAGCTTTTTTCAGCTTACCGTCCGAGGTATCTGATTCATAGCTGAGCAGCCAGCGCACAAGTGTCTTTGGTATTGAAGCGTTCACGGCATACATAGACATATGGTCGCCGTTGTACGTTGCCCAGCCGAGAGCAAGTTCGGAAAGGTCACCTGTACCAATAACGATACCGCCGAGCTGATTAGCCTTGTCCATAAGTATCTGTGTGCGCGCCCTTGCCTGAGAGTTTTCGTAGGTCACGTCATGTATATCGGATGACTGTCCAATATCAGCAAAATGCTGCATAACGCTGTTTCGTATATCTATCTCTGTAAGAGTAGTTCCGTATACTTCAGCAAGCGTGCAGGCATTATTATAAGTCCTGTCTGTTGTTCCGAAGCAGGGCATAGTTATGGTATGTATGCCGCGCCTGTCAAGTCCCAGCATATCAAATGCGTGGACAGCAACAATAAGTGCAAGCGTTGAGTCGAGGCCTCCCGAAAGCCCAAGGACAGCAGTCTTGCAGCCAATATGCCGCAGTCTTGTCATAAGACCGACCGCCTGCATAGCGAGTATCTCTTCACATCTGCTGTCAAGCTGTTTCTTATCAGACGGCACGAAAGGAGTTTTCGGGAAATACCTGTCAAGGTGTGTTTCCGTGATCTCAAGGCTGAAAAAAGTGCTTTTCATATCCGGAGAAGCGGTAAAGGTATTCATTCTCCGACGTTCATAATCGAGCTTTTTTATATCTGTATCCGCAATGATAAGTCCCTTTGAAAAAAGACGTGATTCTGCTATAACAGAGCCGTTCTCAGCAATTATATCATGTCCTGCAAAGACCATATCCTGCGTGGATTCGCCTATGCCTGAATCTGCATAGGCATAGGTGCAGGCAAGAGAGCCCGAACGCGCTTTTACGAGAGTTCTGCGGTAGTCTGCCTTGCCTATCACCTCGTCGCTTGTAGATAAATTGAATATGATAACTGCGCCCGATCTGGCGAGCCGCTCCGAGGGCGGAGAGCTTACCCACATATCCTCGCATATCTCGATACCGAATGTCAGCTCAGGGAGTTCCTTGCAGATGAAAACAGTATCTTCAAGGTGAACGAAAATTTCGTCATTCAGCATTATATCCGCACAAAGTTCGTCAGCTGCCGTGAAGTGTCTCGCCTCATAGAATTCGCTGTAATTCGGGATATTCTTCTTTGCCACAGCTCCGACAGCCGCTCCCTTGTTGATGACGACAGCGCAGTTACAGAGCTTGCCACAGACGACAAGTGGAACTCCTACTATCGAAACAATGTCTACATTTGCGGTTTCTTTTATTATCCGAACAGTTTCGTTTTTTGCTGCGGATAAAAGCGCTTCCTGTAAAAACAGGTCTCCGCAGGTGTAGCCTGTTACGGAGAGCTCGGGAAAGCAGACTATCTTCACGCCTTTATCGTGGGCTTCCTTTATCAATTCTATTATCCTGTCGGCATTGTACCCGCAGTCCGCGACCTTCACATCAGGCGTAGCACAGGCAATTTTTATGAATCCGTCCTTCATATTTACCTCCAAAAAGACAAAAAGGAGCTGAAAAACAGCTCCTTTGCTTAACACTATAATTATAAACTAAATAGTTATTTTTGTCAAGGCATATTATTTGCTTGACAAATCCAACTTAGCATGATATAATGCAGATAAAGAGCAACGGCGCTTCTCATTTTGAGGAGCGCCGTTTTGTATTAGGAGACTTTTTATGGAGCAGATACGGTATAAATGGACAGACGGTAGCAATAAAGTTTTTCAGCGTTTTTATTTGAAAACAGAGGAGTTTTACAGCAGTTTGGTCGGCGGTGAAAAGAACAGGGAAGGCTTTATTCCTTACAATATTTCTCAGAATATCGGCGTAGTTGTCATAGCATATATTGGCGATACCGCTATTGGCTGTGCGGGCTTGAAATTTTATTCTGATACGGATGCAGAAATAAAGCGCGTATGGGTAGAACCTAATTATCGCCGCAGGCATATTGCGGTCGAGATGATGAAAATGATTGAAAACAAGGCAAAGGAACAGCATTTCACAAGAACAATTCTCCAGACAAGAGAAGCAATGACAGAAGCAGTATCGCTCTATGAGAAGCTTGGTTATTATCGTATAGAAAACTATCCGCCCTATGACAAACTTGATGGAGCGGTATGCTATGCGAAAGACCTGTAAATAAAAGGAGGCATTACCATGGCTGCATTTGACAGGATCTGTTCTGGAATCCCCGAAATGGATAAGGCACTTGATAATATAAGGCTCGGCGACAATGTTGTGTGGAGAGTTTCAGAACTCTCTGAATTTAAGCTGTTTATGGAGCCATACCTCAGACAGGCTATCGCTGACGGCAGAAATATTATATACTTCCGGTTTGCAAGTCATGAGCCTCTTGTTGAGGACTGTCCCGATGTCAAGACCATAGAAGTGCCGCTTTCCCACAGATTTGAGACCTTCACCGTTGATATACATAATGAGATTGAAAAGGCAGGCTGGGACGCTTTTTACATATTCGACTGCCTTTCCGAATTGCAGGCTATGTGGGCTACCGACCTGATGATGGGCAACTTTTTCAGAGTCACCTGCCCGTTCCTCTTTATACTTGATACAGTTGCATTCTTCCCGATAATCCGAGGAAAGCACTCAGTCCACGCAATAAACAAGATACTGAATACCACGCAGCTTTTCTTCGACGTTTATTCCGATAAAAAGAACGTCTATGTGCGTCCCGAAAAGGTATGGAACAGAAACTCGGATACCATGTTCCTGCCGCATACATATGAGCCTGAAACAGGACATTTCCGTCCTATACTTGACGGCGTAAAGTCGAGCCGCTTCTATCAGGTTCTTGGCAATGCTCAGCGCTCCGCAGATGAGCAGTTCATGGACTCGTGGGACAGAAATTTCAAAAAGGCGAAGATACTCTATGACAGCGGTTTTGATATTTCGGAGCAATGCAGTAATATGTGCAATATCATGATGACTCGCGATTCAAAAATGCGTGAAATGGTCAAGAAACACTTCAAGCCCGAGGACTATTTCAGCGTACGCGACCACATGATAGGCACTGGCATGATAGGCGGAAAAGCCTGCGGTATGCTCCTTGCAAGAGCAATTATCCGGAATAACGAGCCTGATATTGATGAAGTCCTCGAACCTCACGATTCTTTTTATGTCGGCTCTGATGTTTACTACACCTACATCGTCGACAACGATTTCTGGGATATGCGTATCAGGCAGCGTACAGAAGAAGGCTATTTCTCGCTCGCTGATGAGTTCGCTCAGCAGCTTATGAACGGCAGGTTTTCGGATGAAATGCGTGAACAGCTTAACCGTATCATCGAATATTACGGTCAGGATCCCTACATCGTCCGTTCAAGCAGTATCCTTGAGGACGGCTTCGGAAATGCTTTTGCAGGCAAATACGAGTCAGTTTTCTGTGCTAACAGAGGAACTCCTGAAGAACGCCTTGAAGAGTTTGAAAAGGCGATAAAAACTGTATACGCAAGCACTATGAGCCTTTCAGCTCTTGATTACAGAAAAAGGCGCGGACTTGATAAACGTGACGAGCAGATGTCACTGCTGATACAGCGTGTATCGGGTTCTTACTATGGAGTATATTATATGCCGTGTGCAGCAGGTGTGGGATATTCATACGGTCCGTACAGCTTTCTCAAAAGCTCGGATCAGTCCGCAGGAATGCTCCGACTTGTAATGGGACTTGGTACGTCTGCCGTTGACAGGACGGAGGGCTCCTATCCACGTCTTGTAAGCCTTGATATGCCTGAGAAAACAGTTTATTCAAGCTATGCGGAAAGGCACAGATTCTCACAAGGCAAGATAGAAGTAATAAATACTTCCATTCATGATATGGAGCGTCTGCCGCTCCGTGATATTGAATCCGTGATACCGGAATATCTGCAAAATATACTTCTTGAACATGATTATGATGCCGAGAGTCGACTGCGCGAAATAGGACGCAGAGTATCATCAACCTTTATCTCCTGCAAAGGACTTGTCAGCAATAAAACACTTATGTCTCAGATGCAGAGAATGCTCAGATGTATACAGGACGAATACGATTATCCTGTGGATACGGAGTTTACCATAAATGTTTCAGACAGCGGCGAATATTCCATTGACCTCCTGCAGTGCAGACCATTACAGGTACTGAAAGACAAAACAGGAGTTACCGTCCCTGACGTACCGCAGGAACATATCCTCCTTGAAAGCAAAGGCGCTTCAATGGGACTTTCAAAGGCTTCAAAGCTGGATATCATCGTCTACGTCGACCCTGTTGTGTACTACAATATGCCCTACGCCGAGAAGAATTCCGTTGCCAAAATGATTGGAAAGGTAAACTGGCATTACCGCAATAAGGGCAAGCATATGATGTTAATGGTTCCGGGCAGAGTGGGCACATCATCTCCTGAACTTGGTGTACCTACGGCATTTTCTGATATAAGCGAATTTGACGTAGTATGCGAAATGGAGGAAGCACGGGCAGGCTACAACCCCGAGCTTTCCTACGGCAGCCACATCTTTCAGGACTTGGTCGAAGCTGAGATACTCTACACGGCTGTATTCAACAACAACAAAACTCTGCATTTTGCTCCCGAAAAATTCAGAGGTCTGCGAAATATGCTTGAGGATATCGACGAAAACAGCGGACTTGATGAAGTTATAAAGGTTTACGATGTGAGCAGATGCAAATGTGAACTTTATAACGATATCAAAAACGAGCATTTACTTATTACTATTTAAAGCAATGGAGCTTCACTTTTGTGGAGCTCCTTATATTTTGGAGTGAAAACATTGAAACTTGTATTTCCGCCCATAGGGGCAAGGATAATGAAATCTGCTATTGCAGTCGGCTTATGTATGCTTGTATATTTCGTGAGGACGCTTTTGCCAATAGGCAACGGCATACCGTTTTACGGTGCATTAGCAGCTTTGTGGTGTATGCAGCAGTACAATGACACAACTAAAACTAACGCAGTTCAGCGTTCGGTGGGAACACTTATCGGTGCTGGATATGGACTGCTTTTCCTGCTGTTGTTTCGACTGATTAATGTTACTATCCCGATGATAGTATATATTTCTGCAAGTGCAGTGATAATACCCGTGATATATACAACTGTTGTTCTGAACAAGCGCAGCGCCTCATTTTTCTCCTGCGTGGTATTTCTCAGTATTGCATTGACACACTCATTCGACAGCAATCCATATGTTTTCGTGATGAACAGAGTTATTGATACCTTTATTGGAATAATTATCGGTGTAACAGTCAACGATTTCCGTCTGCCGATAAAACACGATACAGATAATCTATATGTAAGCGGAATTGACGACGTGCTTGTTTCTGCAGGACGGTCCGCCGCATACAGCAAGGTGGAGCTGAACAGGCTTATCCGCAGCGGTGTAAAATTTACCATATCTACTGTTCGTACTCCTGCTGTGCTTATGGACATAATGAAAGGTGTGGAGTTACAGCTGCCTGTTATCGTTATGGACGGGGCAGCACTTTATGATGTAAAAGAAAAACAGTACCTTGAAACGGTCTATCTTCCATCAGATGTATCGTCTGAAGCAGAAAAGATCATCGCCGACTGCAGTTTGCACTGCTTCGTGAACGTAATGCTTGATTCAACGCTGCTTATATATTACGGTGAGTTCAGGAACGATGCTGAAAAGGAGCTATTTGATTCTTTCAGACATTCGCCTTACAGGAACTATATCAACTCGGAATATCGCCGAAAAGACGATAAAGAACGCGTACTGTATCTGACTGTGCTTGCCGATAAATTCAGCACTTTCATGCTCGAAGGGAAGCTTCGGAAACAGCTTGGAGAGCGTATAAGAATAAGCATTTCTGAGTCTGAATCTGAAGGCTTCATGTACCTGAAAGTATTCTCTCCTCAGGCTTCAAAGCAGAATATGCTGAAAAAACTCAAGGAGTACGCAAAAGCGGAGGATGTCATAACATTTGGCAGTATCAAGGGACAATATGACGTTTATATCAATGATGGCGGCGGAAACGGAACTGTGAAAAGGCTTAAAAAGATATGCCGCATAAACGGACTGGATCTCAAAGAGATAGAGCTGTAAAAAACAGCCGGCCTCACTAAACAGTGAAGCCAGCTGTTTGATCTATCTTTCCATTTTCCATATCTGAGCTGAATACGGCGGCAGCTCGCTTCCGCTTCCAAAGTCGTGCTTTGAGCCTGTTATAAGCTCGTCTGCCATGCCGCAGCCTGCGTCAAAATGAGCGGTGAACGGCTGAGAATCAGCATTTATCGCAATGAGTATGCGCTCATCGTCACAGCGGCGCTGAATGATACACTGCTTGTTTGTCAGCACAGGAACGCTTATATCTCCGTAGCATAGAGCCTTGCTCTCGCGATGTATCTTTGCAAGCTTTGAAATATAAACTGAAAGCTCATTGTCTATCGGTGCGTCATATGAAAGTCTGAGAGCAGGATCGCCGTCTTTTTTATCACCCTCAGCCCCCCATTCGCTGCCGTAATAAATGCATGGAATACCTGGCATTCCGAACATGATCGCATATATCAGCGGCAGATGATCTTTGTTTGACAGTATAGTTGCAACTCTTGAAACATCGTGGTTGTCAACAAAGCTCAGGAGGTGCATACCGCGGTACATACACCAGTTTTCTGGACCGAACTGATTTTTCAGAGAATGGCATATCTCAAACATATTCATGCTGTTGAAGCTTGAATACAGCCCCTTGTAGCACTGATAATTCGTCGCTGAATGAAGCATTTCATTATTTACAAACTGCGAGTAATCTCCGTGAAGGAGCTCTCCTATCAGCACAAAATCCTCTTTCAGTCCGCTTGTAAAGCTGCGAAGCCTCTTCAGAAATTCCTTATCGAGACAATATGCCACATCGAGTCTCAGACCGTCGATGTCAAACTCGTCTACCCAGCCCTTTATGCAGGAGAAGATATGCTCAACGACTTCATTGTTCCAGAGGTTCAGCTTGACAAGGTCGAAGTGTCCCTCCCAGCCCTCATACCACAATCCGTCATTGTAGTTGGAGTTGCCGCCGAAGTTTATATGGAACCAGTCCTTATAGCGTGAATTCTCGCGATTACGCAGTACGTCCTGAAATGCCCAGAAACCTCTGCCAACGTGATTGAAAACGCCGTCAAGCACGACCTTTATGCCCCTTTTGTGAAGCTCTGCACATACCTGTGCAAAGTCCTCGTTAGAACCTAAACGGCAGTCTATTTTTGTAAAGTCCCTTGTGTTATATCCGTGGGTATCAGATTCAAAAACAGGCGAAAAATATACCGCATTGCAATTGAGTGATTTTATATGATCCGCCCAGTCTATAACTTTCAGTATTCTTGATTGCTGAACTCCGTCATTCTCAAATGGTGCTCCGCAGAATCCGAGAGGATATATCTGATAAAACACGCTTTCATATGCCCACATTTTTATTACCTCCGTTGTCAATAGTCTATAATCAAGAACGGCGCCTGTCCATTCAGGATGAGCGCCGTTGCTATTCTTATTACTTTCTTATCTTATCATATGCTCAATGTTTTGTCAATAGAACGATTAACTATATTTCTTGTACATTTCACTTAGCCTTCTTCCAGTCTCAATGAGGAATGTTTCGGTATCAACAGTACGCTTGCTCTTCAGCTTGGATATAGCTGCAAGGTCGCCTGTCATAATACCTTCGCTTATAGTATCCAATATAGCTTTTTCGAGCTTGTCTGCATATTCACACAATGCAGGCGTTGAATCAAGTTCACCTCTTTTACGCAGAGCACCTGTCCATGCAAAAACTGTAGCTACAGGGTTAGTTGACGTCTTTTCACCTTTAAGATATTTGTAATAATGACGCTGAACTGTTCCGTGGGCTGCCTCATATTCATATTTTCCGTCAGGCGATACTAGCACTGATGTCATCATTGCGAGGCTTCCGTATGCAGTTGCGACCATATCTGACATAACATCTCCATCATAGT
>Ga0310695_10014180_pt1 | contig 10810 bp, 6 predicted proteins | sample RumenRJG_04DNA_FD_203882 | JGI IMG/M metagenome (GOLD analysis project Ga0310695, IMG submission 203882) | Bovine rumen microbial communities from Lethbridge, Alberta, Canada - RJG_04 (v2) (version 2) | ecosystem: Host-associated > Mammals > Digestive system > Stomach > Rumen | place: Canada... | reverse complement strand
GAAGAGCCCCTGTCATCTGGTAACCTCACTATGCAAAAACCACGTAGTGATTTACTCACTACAGCGATGGATGTCGACAGAAACACACTTCCTCTTCAGCAAAAAGCAAAACGTAAAGTGGAGAAGGGAATTCAAACAGTCGATGCTGTTACAAAACCTGTCCGCAGAACAAAGCAATGGTTGGCTGGTATCATTGATAGTTTAGTGGAACGAAATGAAGATAAAGTAAAAGCAGAGATCATTGAAAATCCTTCATACAGAACATCACTTTTCAAAGCTGGTAGACTCGCTCTCAAGTTGGGTCTGTTTGGTATACTATTTACAATAAATGGATATATCGCAGCAGCTTATGCTGTTATGAGTGTATCCAAATTCGCAGACAGAGAACGTCTCAAGAAAGAAGTTCAACGTGAATTTGGTGCAGAAATGAAGATCTTAGATGATAAGATACGTCTCGCAGATCAGGATAATACTCCTGAATCCCGTAAAGCTAAATGGGAGATGATGCGTATTCGTTCTAAGATGGAAGGAATTGTATCTGAGACACCTCGTGCTCTCTACAAAAGTAGTAAAACAATCGTCTGAGGTGATAATATGGGTATGGACAACTTCTTTCAACTGGTAATGGAGGCAGAAGGGGATCTACCGGATATGCCTGCTGATATGCCAGACATGCCTGTAGACGGTGGAGATCCAGCTGCTATGGATGACGCACCAACTGATTCCTCTTCAGATGACTTCGGACTACCAGATATGCCATCCGGTCCGGATGATGCAGAAATAGATCTTGGTGGTGACATGGGATCTGATGATTCAGATTCTGACTCTTCTGACGATAAGGAAGAGAAAAAAGAAAAGGCTGAAAAGGATAAGATATCCTATAAGACCAATAACATTTTAAATGAGAGATTGTATGATGAAATGATTCACCGCAATAAGGAAATTGAAGATGTTATTGAAAACTTACAGAAGATCTCTCCGATTCTCCCATCTGATGTAGTAGTTGAGAACGACGAAAGTCTCAATCAACTGAAGCAAGCTCTCACTAAAGGTAAGAGCTACGTCATCGACAAGTTTATCAATTCCGAATATGGTGAAAACATGCTTTTCTTCAAGAAGCTTGATTCATTATATAAGCTATTGATGGATAAAATCGATACGAATCTTAAAGGGATTGATAAATCCTCAAATGATTAATTTTTAAAATATATAACAAAGGAGTGCATATATCATGGCATATAACAAAGTAGGTACACATGGTTCATGGTTCCAAGAACAGACATCACTTATCAACACTGCTTCTGCTACAGAACTTAACAAGCTCAATGATAAGTTCGATGAAAGACTTGAAGATGTAACAAATCAAATTTCTGCAAATCACAAGGGCCTTAACATCTTCCGTGATGCTAAGAGAATGCTTGAAAATAAGGAAGTAATGCTCGAATACAAGCAGCTTCTCCTCGATCCAATCCTCGATGAACTCAGAGGTTATGACTGTTCAGAAGATTCTGAAAAGGTACATATGGAACAGGTAGCTGATCAGCTCGAAGAAGCTTGGGATACAGCACAGGCTGCATTCATTCAAGAATCTTACAACGTTTCTTCATACCTTCCACTTTCAACACTCGACTTCCCGGCACTCGTTAAGCAGTACATCAGATTCCTCGGTAAGGAACTCATCCCAGTACAGACAGCTTCATCAGTAAATATCGAACAGAGAATCTTCACAAAGTTCCTCGTAAACAACCAGACAGGTGAAGAATACGAAGTACCAAGAATTTACTGGCAGAAGGAAGCAGACGGTACTCCAACATGGAGAAAGCTCTGGAATGCAGGTAAGGGTATCAGACTTCGTGAAAAGGTTCTCACACTTGCTACAATTCAGGCAGCTCCAAACAAGAAGTACAGCATCTACAACTGGCTCATGGCTGATGATGGTTCTGATACAACAATCACACCAACAGTAAGAACACGTCTCTCATATGACTTCAATATCAAGTACGTTCAGCTCACAGCTACATCTCCTTCAGACGTATACACACCTCTTACAACACAGCCAGCTAACTGGGCTACAGATTACGCTACATACTTCAAGAAGGATACAGACGGTCAGTGGGTTGCTTCTGACAATACATTCGTTGCTGGTGCAGTATATGAAAAGACAATTGCATCAGGTGCAAGCGCATCATTCAAGGTAAGACTTCCAGGCGCAGGCATCGGTGTTGCTATCGAACTCGGTGGCGTATTCATTAACGGCGGTATCACAGAAGACATGAACCTCCCAGCAGTAGATCCTACAACAAACAAGGTTCTTCTTGGTGGTGACGGCAAGGCTGTAATGATTACAAACATTTCTGACAGACTTTCAGGTCAGGTTGACTTCGTAAAGGGTACAGTTCAGGCTTCAAGCTGCGGCGTAATCACAGGTATCTACGTATCAGGTCACGTTTCAAACGAAACAAACATGAGAACAATCGGATTCCGTGAATACCCAGAAATCAGAAAGTACAAGATCGCTGATGGATGCAGATTCCAGCTTCCATTCACAGTTGAAGACTTTGCTGAAGCAAATGCTTCACTCAACTTCAACCTCTACAACAGACTTGTACAGGAACTCGTAACAAATCAGGAAATGTTCGAAGATCAGTCAATTCTCGAATTCCTCGATATGGAATTTGATGAATACGATGGATATGATTCAGACGTATGGAACCTCGAATCATACACACATACAGAATATGCTGACCTCGATCCTACATCAATCTCTACATCATTCGCAGGCGACCCATATGAATACCGTACAAACGCTATTCACAATGCTCTCGCTTCACTCATTTACGAACTCTCAGACAGAGGAAAGCTCGAAAACCTCGGCTTCGTAATCTACTGCAACCCTAAGTGCGCACGTCTCATCAAGAAGTTCGTAACATGGACAACAACAAAGGCTACAACAATCGGCGGCGTTCAGATGAACCACAGCTTCGGTGTACTTACAGATGAAAGCACACCAATCCGTGTAGTTGCATCTAACAGAGTTGATGCATTCACAGTTATCCCAGCTTACCAGGACAACACAGATCCTGAAACAGATCTCTCAAGAGAATACTTCTACAAGATCGTGGCTTATCCAATGGATAACTTCCACATCTCATACAAGCACCTCAGATTCGCTCGTCACCTCACAAACAGCCCTGAAAACGCTGCTTACGCTGACGCTCAGAATCCTGGCGGCGCTGCAGTTCTCGTTACTACATCTTCACAGTACGAGACAATCAAGGTACAGGGTATCCAGGGTAGAGTTATCTGCAAGAATACAGCACTCGTACCAGACGCTAAGGCTGGCGTAGTTAAGTAATTAGCTATAACAATCTTATCTAACTGAAATTGTTCATAACCATAACTGGACCGGGGTATTAACCCCGGTCTCTATTATGGTTTTAAAATAAATTATTCTCCACTGCGTTGTGCTTTCTGGATTTGACTCTCGATAGTTGCTAAACAACGTTTTGTAATATATTCTTCATCAACATGAGGATATGTTTTGCAGACATTACTAATGATTTTCATTGAAGCGTCTGAATTTGGTATTCTCATATTGTGCATTAACATTTCTTCAGTTGCAATCTGTTCTTGGATTGTAACTCCAATCATTTCACTAAGCTGAGGTGTTGGCATTATCTTATTCTCCAATGCAGTTTTCTGTTCATTAATAAAATACTGAACACTTGATGATAAGGAATCTAAGTTTTTACCATTATAAGTTTCAATCTCACTTAGTTCATCAATCTCATGCATCAATGCACTATGTCGTTTCGTTAATAAAAGAAACTGTGTACATTGTTCATCGATTAATTTTTGCAATTTCTCAATCTTAATCAGTACTGCAAATGTTGGTATACTCATTATCATACCAATAAAGATTGCACAAACGATAGGGTTGTTAAATAATTCCATTTAAAAGACCTCCTCTTAAGGTATAAAATTTATATATGAAAGGGTTGATAAATAATGAATAATATGTCATTGGAACTCGTTGAAAAGTTAGTTCACGAGAAGAAATATGATACTATTCAAGAGTTCGTTTCTATAGCTCATATGGGACAGAAACCATTATGTTTCCGAGAATATTCGGGTACAGAAGTACGTGGATTCGAAGAAGGTGGAAACATTAATTTGTTACTTCCTGAAGATATTACTACTGTACAAGAAAGTGCATTAGCTAAGGCTATTACATCTGGATCAATCTTCGATGATGCTGAAGAAGCATCACGTGGTGCAACATATGTTCGTCTTACTATTATACCACAACGTGCATTCGATAAAACAAATCCAATGCCACTTCCAAGAATACTTGGTACATTAACAAAAGCTTGTATCGGTCAAATGGATTCTGATGGTAGACTTCCTTGTTCACAAGCTTGTATCGATAATGGTGCAAACTTCGAACGTGATATTCTTACATCTGGTCAAGATGGACATGATATTCGTGATATCGTATGCAATCACTTATCTATTCCAGAGGATAAGGAAGATATTCCAATGTTCTTAGGTAAAGCAGTATGTGATCTTAAGAAAGATTTACCACGTATCAAAGACTTCAATGCTGAAGATACACTTGATGATGAAGACTATGTTGAGATCAATCCTACAAAGGATGCTGAAGATTTATCTCATGAGAATATTCATTCTATAGAAGAGAATAATTCTGATGATATTGCAAAGGATATGGATAAGTCATTCGATACTGATCCAGAAGCTCTCCCAGATTCAGATGATGATGACGCTAAGGAAGCAGCTGATGAAGATAAGATCTCAGTATCAAAGCCTGACCCAGCATCAGATGACGACTCCGATGAAGGAGACGAAGATGATGGTGATGATGCTGATGATGAAGGTGATGACGAAGGCGACGACGATGATGACGATGATGACGATTATGATACCGATGACGTAGATGATTACGAAGAATGCGGTGATAATTGTGGTACAAAAACTGTACAGGAATTCGTATGCGTATTCTCTGGTAATGCTCGTAAGAAGATGGGTAAGGTATTATCCAATGCAAAGTCAGAACTTCGTAAGATCGTTGATCAGTATAAGGAAGATCGTTTTACACGTGGTCGTGTACTTGATGCATATGCTCCAAAACATTATAAGTCTACCACAACAAGTGGTTCTGTAAGTGGTTATGGTTCATTCAGTACTACATCATGGGATAATGATTATGAATTCATGTCAGTACCAATGCAAAAGATTTATTCATGCATGCGTCATTGCCAAGAAGTTCGCAAGAAGAAGAGATTTGCAAAGAAGTTCTCTGATTCAGAACTTTCAACATTCAAGAGAATTGCTGATTATCTTGAAAAAGTTTGTGAAGATTTCAATTCAATCTTTAAAGATTCAGATGGATTTGATAGACTGATCAAGAGTATTGCAGAGAATGCAAAGAAGGCTCTTGGAGAAATCGAAGGTACTAACATGAATGCAGGACTTCATGGTGCTGCTGAGGAAGAGACTATTGCAGAAGGATTCATTACACGTCGTCCTAAGAAGTTAAAGCCGCTTCCTGCACGTGATATCGTATCATATATCACAATCGAAATGAATAATATTAGAGATGCTAATGATCAAGCTATGTTAGCTGGTTATACATGCTCTAAGCTTGAACTCTGTGACTTCTACATCAACTGCATTGATACAAATGATGATCGTTATGTAGTACCACATGACAGAGCATATCTCGTTCGCTTCCAGTCTGATCTTAACAGATTACTCACACAGATTCTTGCAATTAAACCAATCAACAAACAGGATCGTGTATGGAAAGTGAATGTAACTTATCCGGAAGGATGGAGGGGTTAATCATGATACTTGGTGTAGAGGATCTTGCAACCAAAGCCTTTATCTTAAAAGCAAAAGATACATTCGAAGATATGGCAAAGTGTGTCATAAGAACCACCAATCCAAAGAAATATACTATGCTTAAGTATGAAGAAATCTTGGAAAAGATGGGTAAGTACATTGAATCATATGTCGATTATAAGAAGACAGGTGATGAAAAGTACCGTGGTAAGGTTCTTATAACTACTAAAACATTCTTCGATAATATGTTCATTGAAGATAAGACATATCGTACTAAGCTTACTTTAAAGCAGATATCTAAAACATCTGAACCATTCCTCAAAGCAACTAAAGAATTCCAATCAATAATGGAAAAGTACATTGAGAAGCAGGATCAAGATTATGAACTTCAGCAGATGCTTATAATGGCAAATAATCAGTATAAGAAATTATCACGTGTTTATCACGATGATATGAAGATCTATATGTGGTTAGCTACTAAGGATTCATCAATTACTCCAACATATAAGATACCGGCTGAACTCAGAACTGCATTCTATAATGTATCTGCTCCTGTAATTCATCCAGTTGGTCTTAAGAAGAATGGTGTTATCGATTTTGATGATGAAATTGATGACGATGATGATTCAGTTATCGATGATACAGATGACAATGATAATGAGGAGTGATCCGCATGAACATGTCAAAACTTATAAACGATAAGAAAATCGAAAATGGTTTGACAACGATTGCATTACCATTTGACCAACCAATCGAAACGATAATGAAAGAGGTTGTTAAGGTAGCTATCCATACTTTCTCTCACTACAAAAAGGCAGAGAAAGGTTATATGGAACTATTATCCAACCTTCGTTCACCTAGTGAAGATGCTCGACGAATTGGTGAATTCTACATACCAGAGTTTTTATCAATGACCGAGGTACATGATGTATATGCAATGCCAGTATCATTCTCCAACTGGAGACGTGGTGAAGCTGCTATCAATACATTTACAGTAGGATCTCCATTCGTTGGATTTGGTACATACTACCCACAGGATATATTGAATGCCATACTCACCGGTGCGGCAATCAATAAGTATGCAGGTGTAACAAATAACCCACAAACATCTGAATGGTTGGGATATAATAAGATAAGATTATACAATTATCCGGCTGATTCATTAGTATTCTTCGTTGCTAAATGTGATCATGAAGAGAGTGGTGAAACCATTCCAGCATCACAGGAAGAAGCATTCAAGGATCTGTTTGAATTAGTATTACAGAAGACATTATACAATCATCTGAAGAATGTAAATAACCACGGATCTGCATTCAAAGAATACCAATACAAGATTGATGAATGGGCTTCTGCTGATGAGCAACTCAAAAACATGAAAAAAGAGTGGAGAGATACAGCTCACCTTGATGATATTGAAGATACTGTTCAATTCTTCTAAACAAAAGGGGTCTTCGCGACCCCTTTTTATTTTTATATGAAAGGAGTGTTTATAAATGGCTGATGAACAAAACAAGGGTGGTTCAACCTCTTTTGGTCGTCGATTAGGAGAGATTGCCTGGGGTGGTTTTAAGGATTCAGTAGGTTCACAGCTCTCCTCTTTATCTGATATAAAGTCTGATGCCGATACATTCAAATCGCAAGTAATGCAGGATGTCAACGATGCAATCGGTACATTCAATAAGTTCAAGAATGGATCAAAATCTCCAATGAAAAAGGTTCGAGATTGGTTCTATTCTAACGATATGATGACCGGTGGCTTCGGTTTTGATAATGATTCTGATGATTTTGATGCTGGTTTTAAGATAGATTCTGCGGGTCAACCACAAGATGCTGAAGCTCCTCGTACATTAGATGCTGAATCAATGAACGATATTGCCAAGAAACAAACCGGTGAAGCATACAAAATTGCCGCAAAACAGGCAGATTTGCAGATGGCTAACACCGCTGAGATTGTTTCTACAATCAATTCACGTTCGGCTGAATTGGCTGCATCCGTTAATAAACTCAATGAAACATTATTAGGAATCTCTAAGAAGCTCGATAACATGACTGGAGTCATGGTTGAGAAAGCTAAAGAAGAAGAGAAGTTCCGTATTACAAACTATGATGGATCATTGTCATTAGCTGGTGTATTAGGTGGAGCTTACGGTGCTAAGAAGGAAGATGTTTCTGGACTTCTTGACATGGGCAAAATGTTCTTTGGTCAAATGACACCGCAATATCTTGCACGAATGGGTTTTGATAAAATCTTTGAACATGAATTCAAAGCATTAGGTGATAAATCCATTGCACATTATACTGAAAAGCTTAATAATGCAATCGAAGATACTGTTCAGACTGGTTTGACGAAGTTCATTAAGGGTGACTTCTTAAATGACTTCTTAGGTATCAATTTAGGTAGTCATAAAAGAGAAGACTACCAGCGATATGCTACGAACCAGTATAATACAAAGCCTGCTACATTCGATGGAATGACACGTATGACAATCGTATCAGTCATTCCGGAATATCTTAAGAGTATTGAAGCTGCTCTTACTGGTGGACCAGCAAAGACTGTTGATGAAAGAGGTAGATTGACTACAAAGTCAGTTAACCACTTCCAGAATGCAATTGGTGGTGCTGTATTATCAGGATCTTCTGATGCTATTAAAGATGCTTCGACACTTGCGAAGAATATCAATAGTAGTGTATCTGGTAGGAAGTTCTCTACAAGTGAAGTTCGTTTAGTATTAGATGCTGTTAAGATCGGTTTCCTTGTTCAGATGGAAGTATACAATTCAAAGCATGCTTCTGTTCGAGCTAATGGTATCGTTGATCCAGATGAACTTATTTGGGGTTCCGATAGTCCTCGTTTAGCAACAGCTATCGATTATGCAATTGAGATGTTATCATCATCTGATATTGGTAATGGTAGAAATGTTGATGATATTACTAATGCAATTAACTGGATAATGTCAACGATGACATCTAAGGAACGTCGTGCATTTGCTCAAGAAATTACCGCAGCTGGTGAGAAAATCACTAAGACTGGTATGAACTTTGCACAGACATCTCCATTTGCACATCAAGCATCAAAAGTTACCCAGAATATGTTGCAGGGTATCCTTCATAATAAGATCACAAATCGTCTCAATCCATCTCTTGATACTAATGAAACGACCAATGCCGCTCCGACAGATAATTCATCTAAAACAGGTAAATCAGGTGGCCCATTAGGACCAGGTGGTCTTGATACTGGTATGGGTGAAATGATAAAATCTGGTTTTGAGAATATAATGATAGATCATGAAGCTCTTGATAGATCTATGGAGGTTGCAACTTCAAGAATTAATGAACCATTATTTGCTATAGCAAATATACTCAGAACCGGTTTGAATGTATTTATTACTGGTCAAGATAATTCTCAAGATAGACCATATACATACAAATTGTACACTAGCATGCAGCGTAATGCTCAATCTGGTGATTTCGGAAAGAGAAGGAACCGTGCTGCTAAAAAAAGGATGCAGAACGGGATGTTCAGTAATTGGATTAATTCAAAATCATTCGAAGAGTCTTCAATAGATTCTTCAGTAGGTTCTAATACATCAGGAAGTACAACTTCTAATACTGATCAACCAAGAACGATTGTTTCATCTGCTGCAAATGTTAATGTTGATACTGATTCTAAAGAACAAATCCTGGAAGCTGCTAATGATCTTAAGGAAGCTCGAAAGGATAATCCAAATGCAACTTCGGGTGATCCTGAAAAGGATAAAGCACTCCTTAAAGCGGCAGAAGCTATTGAAAAGGGAGAAGATCCGAAGAAAGCAATGAAGGAAGCAGCTAAATCTACAACTGAAAAGATGAAGACTGCTGCTGGAGTTGTTAGTGAAGGTGCTAGTGAAATATATAATATCATTAAAGATACTCAAGTTGGTAAGTTCATAGGTAAACATTTTGATGAAAATTCAAAGATCTACAAGATATTCCATTCAGAAGAAGCTCAAAATGTTAAGAATGAGGGAGCAAAACTCATTGATTCTATCTTTGAAAATGTTGGTGGAAAGGTTGATAAGGCCAAGGAAGCTGCAAGTTCAAAGGTTGAAGCTTTAGGTGATAAGGTATTCAATAGAAATAAGGTAGAACAGAAGTTCGCAGGTACAGATGAAGAGAAGGAAGTTCTCGACATGTATAACCAACAAGGCACTGAAAAGATGATGAAGAATCTTAATAAGAGAATGACGCTTTCTAATTCTCTTATTGGTAAGGACCTTAAGAGTGATAATGAACAAGCTAAACATGAAGCGGAAGAAGACCAACAGACGATGCAACAGCTTCAGATGTACATGAATTCTGCTGGTGTAGATGGTTCATTCTCTAAGAAAGATATTGCCGATGTTCGTACTCTTATCAATCAGATTCATAATAAGAAAGCTAAAGCTAACATGGCAAGATACTTTATTCCAATGATGATGAAGAATTCACCGGGTTCTGCAATGGAAAACGTTGAACCTTCAGCTGATGGAAAGGTATCTAAGAAGAATAAATCATTAATTGGTTCCATGTTAGGTGGCATGGCTAAGTATGCTGCATTGATATTCAAGCCAGTTACAAAGATCTTAGGTTCTGGATTAAAAGTATTAATGGGTATTTCTGGATTAATCATTAAATTATCTGGAGCACTCATTAAGTCTGGTGCTAGAGATCTTAAGTATGGTATGCGATCATTAGGTGGAGGATTATTCGGTTCTAAGAAACCGGGTGAAGAATCCATGGGTATGCTTAAGCGTGGTATCACACTTCCATCAAGAATCAATAAAGCTATTGGTGCTGCCACTGGTATTTCACTTACCAAATTAACTGATACAATGGGTACATTCATTGCTAAAACATTCACTAATATGGTGGATAAAGTCGGTGAATTAGGTAAGAAGTTTGCTAATGTATTAGGTAAAGCCGGTAATGC
>Ga0310695_10014179_pt1 | contig 10811 bp, 16 predicted proteins | sample RumenRJG_04DNA_FD_203882 | JGI IMG/M metagenome (GOLD analysis project Ga0310695, IMG submission 203882) | Bovine rumen microbial communities from Lethbridge, Alberta, Canada - RJG_04 (v2) (version 2) | ecosystem: Host-associated > Mammals > Digestive system > Stomach > Rumen | place: Canada... | reverse complement strand
AACTGAATAGTGGCAATTCGAAGAGTTCAACCTGTTTGTTCTTTTCTTTTGCAGCGGACACTTTAACCTAATAGAGTTCTTCTCTGTATATCATAACCATACACAGAGCAATAACGCGGTCTACGTTTCTCACACCGTCGTTCTCTATTAGCTCTTCTATAAGCGGTTCGCTGTATATTCTTTCTAGATTAAGGTGGCCTTCTTCATATTCTTCCATTAGCCATTCGAGGATTAATCCTTCTCCATACGCCCTAATCTATTTAGTCATGTGACAGCCTTTACGGCGCTGTACTTTACTGTCTTTAAAGACTTCCGTAATAATCTTATCTGGTTGATCCGCCAGTAGGTAATCGCAGTGTTTGTTTGTGAAGTAAGGGTAAATACCCTTACGTTCATTCTCAAACAACAATCGTGCGTTATAGAATATCAATAGCTTACGCACATTCTCATAATATTCTTCCGCAGTATTAGGTCTACCTGTATACTCTGCTACGATCACATCATTCCACGCCTCTCCAGCTCTAACGCGTTTAAATATAAACGTTGATCCTAGAGAGTTAGTGAAGGACTCATCGTGATCATCAATTTGTTATCGCTAGGCTTTTTATCCTAACTTCTACATGTCCCCATGTAGTTCAGCGTACATCATCATATTGATTATGTCGAGCACTCTTGGGAGGATTATATTTATTCACCTCCTACGCGTTACACTGTCTTACTGCCTTTCGCAATCAGTAAGATTAGCACGGTGTTATCTGTTCTAGACTTTCACCGTTTTTGCTCAATTTTAGACCCGCTGATCTGTTAACGGGTCGCAATTATGAGTCATAATACATCTACAAGCAAACGTATGTGTATCACACTCAAAATTGTATACTTTTCCTGTATATGTGTCACGAGTTATATCATTCACTTTTAGCCAAACTGTGCCGTTTATAAACTTAATATCCATTTTACTTTTTTTACAACAAGTAGATTTCTTTAACAATTTGATTTTTCTACTTTCAAATACTGCGAATTCTGATAATTTTAAATTATCTTCTTTCGCTATATTTATTCTGTATGACTGTAAAGAATGTATATTATGTTTACTTGTATATTCTTTTTGATGGATTACGATTGAATTTTTTATTTCGAGAGCATATAATAAATCTTGTACATCTTCAAGTAATTCTAAATTAACACTAGTAAAATTAACTCTTACTTTTCCTCGATCTATAAATACAGATCCGTCTGAATCTAAAAATCCTTGTAAGAATGCAAGTTTTATTCCATAACTCCCTCGTTTAACCCATTCCGGAACACGTTTAGTATAAGCGGAAATTCCTACAGATTTATCAAGTTCTTGAACCAATTCTTTAGATGTAAATCTTCGACTTTGTTCAGTATTCTTATGAACATGTATACACGTTCTACCAAACAATTCTAATATAAGCTTATCGTAAAATTGTGCAAGATCTTTTTCGTCTTTGCCAATCGACATGTATATATCGTGAGATTTTCCGTTTATGTTGGTAAATCCGTCTCCTGTAAATAAGCCATAAAAATATGCGAGTTTTCTTTCTTTATCGTCTTGAGGACCCCTTGTCCATAAATATTTTTCTTTATCAGAATAATACACGTTTGGAATCTCAAGCCAATCGTCTTTTGATAATTCGCTAGCTTTTACAAATCCTCTATTTCCCGTCCATATAGGATGCTCTTTTGTGAAGTTAGTAGTTCTAAAAGACCCGTAAGGTTTTATCCTATATGTATCTTCGTTTACTTTGTTTCTTATTTGTATATTTTTAATATCGACTAATTTACCATCCTTGTTTACCAGCTTATCTCCTAGATCCACATCTTCAACGTTGACTAATCCACGTTGAGTCCAGACTTTCTCGCCTGGTGTGAGACAACCGCCAATGTATAATCCAAATGGCGGATCTGTAATTGGGTATTCCCAGATGACTACGGATCCTTCTGGTTTGTCATCTTTCTTTAAGTGATAAGTAGTTATATCCCCAGATTTCTTTTCTACTGCTTCTACGCCACCTTTACCGTCCCACTTTAGATCTACTATATGCTTCATATTCTAAAGCTTCTTATTTGTTCTAATGCGGGTTAATTGGTCCATCAGTAGCTTTCTAGGGAATATGTTTTTGCCGAGCTCTAAGACGGCTTCTTGTGGACACAACGGACGCTCGGATATATATCTATCAATAGACTATTGAGTTGCGCCGCCATCTTTAATTTTATTGCGGAGTTCTATTAGCTTTTCTGAAGCGAGATCTTTAAGAGAATTTCCATCTTCATCCATATAAGAAACGTCGTCTTTTACATCTCTGCCATCAGCATCTCTCTTTTCTCCGCTGCTTTCCATATTGGACCATGCCGGAACAAAAAAGCCACATTTTGTATTTTCCGCTCCTTTGTCCCATATGTTATCAAACGATAAAACGTTAAACGCCTCGGGATTATAAAAAATCTTTTTCAGACCATCAAAGGACGCACCTTCGGTTCCCCCAGTTCCAAAAAGACAAAGCAATCCAAACGCAACACCATCGTCAGTTTCAACAGCAGGCTATTCGACACGCCACGCTGTTTCTAGATTTGGGAACTTACCTCCTTCTTCAAACAGTACAAGTTTTCCACGAGTACCACGAAGACGTTCAGGATCGTTCTTCAAAGTAATACCAGTAATACTTGATAAGTAACCCTGTTCTGTTTCTTTACCAAATTCGTCTTTGATCTTAAAACCAGACACACGCTCCATACGAGTAGATGTAAGTCTTTGTTTAGACCAAGCAGTATGTTTATCAACAAAGTCCATAATCTACCAAGCTTTAGTTAAGATTCCATCTCCAACTAAGAACTTTTGTTCAGATGCTACAGCAAAGTTTTTAGAACCTGGTATAAGCTCGTAATTTCTTACAAGCATCGAGGCGCCTTTGAACGAATAACCTCTTTGACGACATTTTAATGTCGCCATATGTTTACCTTCATCTTCGGCTTGTTCTATCGCGTTAAAATAATAATAATCATAATCCCAGAATGAAGGGAAGTCGAGTAAACGCTCTCTACGTTTACGTTTATTTCCGTAGCGATCTGTGTACTCAACCTCCTTCAATTTCATGATGGGACTATAGTTTAAGTAAAAATAATGGTAGCCTGTAATAGCATCTCCATCTGGAGCTACATATCCATTTAGACAACGCTCCGTTTCTCTGTCCCAGTATTGTATATAATCTGTCGTTCCACGCGGCGCAAGTGTGTAGCATCCATTCTATTGAAAGAAGATGGCCGCTTGCTAAAATTTCGAAGAATTTCTTATCTTCTTATTAAAGTCTACCATTGTATGTTAATTATTCAGCGTTATCGTTAATAAGCTCTTCGAGTTCTCTCTGAATTTCATTTATACGAACTCTAGTTGCTTGACGAGCAGCTACAAGAGAATCAAAGTCATAAGGATCTTCCTGACCTTCCATGCGTGCTTCATAAACCTTAATAATCTTCCAGTCACCAATAGATGATGTGTTAGCTGAAAGGTTGCTCATTAATTGTGCCAACTCTGCATTGAGGGCATTAATTCTATCAAATTTCTCGTTATCGTTCATGATAAAATAATTTTAAATCGTTTTTATTTGCATCAATGTAAATGTCAGCACATAGTTTATTTCTACTTTTACGCTGATTTTGTACTTTATTTGGAAATAAAGAATAATATAACTAATCCATACTGTATATGGTCTTGTAATAAGCATTGTGATCTATAAGAATAGAACCTCTCCAAGACTTATAACAGTTTAGTACATCTAATTCTGTCATCTTTCCACAATCAAGCATCCTTTTAAAAGCTTTAAGCCTTCTTCGTTCTCTTACTATTTTAGTATGTGAAATTCTTTTAAGTATTCTTCCTGTAGATAGAATGTTGTATTTTATCTATAAAAAAGTAAATCCGTGTGTAAGTTTTATTACTTGCGTCTTCTTTTCGTTTATCTGCAAACGTAAAGTAGATGCTATTGTTTTTATGTCATTTAATAGTGATTTTAACTATTCTTTGGATTTACTTATAATAAATATATCATCCATGTATCTACCATAATATTTTACACCTTTAACAACTTTTATAAACTAATCTAACATATTAAGATAGTATATTGCAAGTATCTATGGTGCTTCACTGCCTAGATTTAAACCTTTGTTTGTATTAGAACTTGTATCTATTACATAATATATAAGATCTAATATCTCTTTAGGTTCATTAGACAATTTAGGAACAATTAACTGTTTTAGAATTTCATGGTCAATACTTCCGAAGTATTTCTTTATGTCGATAAGTAGAATATATCCATCTGTACCATTATGAAATATATAACTTCTTAGCATTCGTTCTAATCTTTTTCTTGCGAACTAAGTACCTCTATTCTTCAAAGAAGCATAATTGTCATATATAACATATGGTCTTAATGATGGAATTAAAACACTTTTGACAAGCGATTTCTAAACTATTCTATCTCTTATCGCAGGAGCTTCAATGTTTCTAATATGGCCTCTTTCATTAATCTAAAAATCTGTTGTAGGACTTACTTTATACCTATGTTCTAATAGTTCCTTCTGTAGTTCTAAGTTTTTGATCAGCATGTTACTTATATATCTCTAAGTAACTCCTTTCCATCTACTTTGTCTAGTAGCTTCATAAGTACACGCATTGAGTGTATTTAACTCTATTAAATCCTCTAGTGTAGTCATATATAAATTTAATGAAAATGAGGAGCGGATAGCACCAGCTGACGTATCAGGGTGCGTCTCCTCACATATTTACCACATTATTGTGGAAGGTTTAACCCTCCTTATCCTCTAACTAACCCAACTCTTGTGTGTTGGTACGTTGAGGTTAATCCCAGCGACATAATTAGCATTCGATGCAGTGTTATTGTTAGCATTACCGTTGTTGTTCGCATTAGCGGCATTAGTTGCAGAAGCCACCTAACAGGGCTAAACCTGCAAAAGAATTAAATGTCTTTTTCAAGATTACTTCTCAATTTATTATCGCTTTTTCTCCATGCTTTCAAGCTGTATATCATTTTTATAACATTTTGTATATCTTCTACATACTTGTTATCTGGAATTCTTAAACGCATCATAATTCTCTAATAATTTGTAAGAATTGCGTAACATATTCCTATTGCTCTTCCCATGGACAATCTGCGTTCTTCCAACTCTGCTATACATGTTGGATAAATTGAATTAGCAATCTTTATATTATATAACAGATCGTCTGTTAATTTTTCAAGTGTTGTACAACGTACATCAAGAAAAGTTTTATTCTTTTCTAATTGTTCATGACTTGCATAGAAATTATGTTCTACAAAATTATCTACACCATCTGCAACTTTAAAATATAAAGCTTCAAATTCAACTTTACTTTGATTTCGTTTACCTTTTACAACACTCATATATCTTTATAGTTAAGACATCCCCACATGGGGGATGTAATGTTTAGTTAATCTTCTTATTTGAAGAGAATAAGCCCAGCGACATAATAAGCACCCGATGCAGCGCCACCGTCAGCATAACCGACGTGGTCCGCAAAAGCGGCATAAGTGGCAGAAGCGACGTCTCTCAGCCAAGGATACTCATCTCCAAATATTTCTGTATGACTATAATTTTTGAATACATCAAGTTGCCTACAAGCTTCTCCAGTGTCATAACCACTTGAACTCCAAATTGTTCCGCCGTATACTTGAACTTCTGAGAGTGCGCTTATATAGCAATTTTCTTCCCATTCCCAGTTCGACGAACATCCTGTAGCAGAACCAAACTTATTATAACCACTTGTATTTACAGCACAACTCAATAATTTGTTATGAGCAAGAAGATTAGCAGAACCAAGATCGTTTTGTGCATGTGGAAGTACTGTATTCTTCAAATAATAATGCAGATCGCAATTTTTATAACCAGCGCCGCGACCATTAGCTCCAGTAGACGTGTTGCCGCTAGCATTCCAAGCTTGAGTTGTATGAGGAATAACTATTAATCCTACATGGTTTTGATTAATTCTATATGGAGTGACAGTACCCTTCATTGGGTTTAAACCAGCTATGACATACGTATAACCGTTAATTGTTTTCTGATCACCTACCTTAAGACCGTGCTTCTCAAGATTTCCATCTGCTACTGCAGATTGGAGATCTGCTAATGAAAAATCTGTCAGTCTCTCACGAGACGCTACACAATTAACCATCTCATCTACTTCGTTGATAGCCTCACGACCTTCAAGATCGGCATAACTCTTTGTATTGCCATTTACAGTACGGCCAACAACATGAGTTGATAAAATGTTTGTAGAAATTTTTGCCATTTTTATATCAATTAGTTAAGTTATTAAAATGTAAATACGTCTCTTCCAGTAGTCGTATCATTTACTATAGTGGCTGTACCTACAGCCTCAAGTATATCTATGCCTGTAGTTTCATTAGTGTTTAATGAGAATCCACTCTCTACTTCTTGTCCTTCAACAGAAAGTACACCATTATTATCTATAGAAAGACCATCTCCAACTTTAACACCTCCAAGTGTATTTGCAGATGCTGTAGGAAGTACGTATGGAGAACTAATTACAATATAAGTAGATCCAGACCATCTATAACTTTGATTAGTAGAAATGTCTACATATATCTTACCAGTCTCTGCTGTTATTTCATCTGAATATGTACCAGTAGACGTTCCTAATGTAAGTGTTGTTAATCCATCAGTAGAATTGTACTTGGTCATTACAGAGCTAGTACCGTCACAGTATTTATAATCAGTCCAACCGAAGTATTTCTTTCCTTCTCCCCTACCTACTTGTGAAGATGTATAACCTTGAGTATCACCCCATTGGAAATATAAACCGCTGTCTGTTTCAGTAGATGCTCCGATATTCATTGTAGACCACTTGACACCTCCTATCTCAACATAAGGTCTAGTTGAATCACCACTAGCCAACACCGGACGAACCGAGTAGCCGTTGTAGCGGTGGTTGTTGCTCTGCCAATTCAACTAATCATCACTGTTGAAGAACAAGTACATACCCTTAGTCATCTTATCTGTGTTGAGTGAACTACTCCAATGGCCGCCGAAACGACCCACGTAGTAAACACTGCCATTGGAACCGAGACCAGCCGCAGGGAGGAACAATACTTTTGAACTGTCTGTTTTATCGGTACACACAAGTCCTGCTACTCCACTATTTTCATAATCAGAAGTCCAAACAGCATTTACAGCATTACCAAGTGCTTGAAATTCAGCAGTTGTAGGCATTCTCCAGCCTTCACCCCAAGCAGCTTGAGCAGCATCATCTCCACCTTCTATAGATTCTGTATATGTGCTATAAAATTTATTGTCGTGGTAATAACCTTCAATTACATCATCGACGTACGAAGGTAATTGTGAACTAGGAACTTTACCAGAGCTATCAAGAGTAGCAACACCACTTGCTACACCTTTTTCTGAAGAGCGAATGGCATTCGCATCCTTTACGTTGTATAGTGCATATCCTGTTGCTTCACTAGAATCAGGTACGACTATTTTTGAAATAAGTTTACTCATGTTTTACATTATATACTAATAAGTTCTCGTCGTTTTCGTCATATACAACTATAGCCTTGGCTTTATCAACCTCGCTGACTACATACTATTTTAAGTCTTGTATATCTTGATCGTGTTTTTGTTCTAATTCTTCGACGACGTTTTCTAAATTTTCTTCTCGATCTAATACAGTCTTTATCAGATTATCAGTCTATTCTTTGTTTCGTTTAACCTGATTAGAAAGATCTTCAAAACTTTTACCAACCTTTGTATTATTAAGAATATTTAATATTGCATTAGCATCGAGTATATCTCCCTCCTTAAATATTGGAGGACACGGATGTAAGCCTATCAATACATCCGGATGTATGTTTTTTCTAGATCTCGTTCCATACCTTGCGAGATCAACAAGAGAATGTTTCTCTTTTATCTACGGTATATACATATCAATATTTATTCTTCGAGTATATAGATCTCGTAAGTATGCAAATAAATATTTAAAGGGGTGGGCGTGTATACCCACACCCTCTAAATAAATTCATCAAGAAACTGTAACTGATACAGTAGAACCAGTGAAGGTCTGAGCAGCAGCAGTTGCAGTACCAAGACCAGTGATAACACTCTCAGTTGTGAATGTAGCAGCGCTACCAGCATCGAATGTATCAGCAGCCTTAGAAGGCAGTGTACCAGCACTGAAGGTGTCTGCACTCTTAGAGGGCAGAGTACCAGCGCTAAACGTGTCAGCAGCCTTAGAACCACCATTGAACTTGCTTACGTCAACAGCAGTAGGAGTACCACCATCGAAGGTATCAGTACCATAAACAGCAGCGGTAAATGTACCCTGAGCAGTAACAGCAGCAGAAGTGCTAGCAGCACTGAGAGTCAGGATTTCATTAGACTCGTCTACGGTAGCAACAACACCCTCAGTTGTGAAGTTACCTGTGGTAGCCTCACCAAGTGAACCACCACTGAAACCACTGTGGCTGTAAGAAGCAGCTGTACCAGCAGTTACGAAACCTTCAGCAAGAGATGCAGGGGTAAATGAACCCTCAGTGAAAGAGGGAAGTGAACCTGCGCTGAAAGAACCCTCAGTAAATGAAGGCAGTGTACCTGCAGAGAATGCACCCTCAGTGAAAGAAGGAGCTACAGCCTCATCGTCAATAGCCTTCAGAACCGTTTCAGAAGTAGTGCCAGAGAAGCTAACAGCAGAGGCTGAGTTAGAACCAGCACACGTAACATCGCCAGTTGCACTGTCTTTGAAAGCAAGAGCCTTCAGAGAACCAGTAGAACCATACTCCTGCCACTTTGTACCATTAAATACAAACTCTTTGTCTGCAGCGCCGTCTACACCACTACCAGCTACGGCAGTAACATCACCTGCTACAGCAGTTACGTTCTCCCCATCAATAACAATAGGATTGGTAGTAGAGCCATCTACCAGAGCAGTGGAGGTAATACCCAGCCAGTGCATAGCACCAGTGATCGCTGACTTAATGTCCGCAATGTCAGCCCACGCCTGAGCGTCTTTGATGTCGTACTGTACACCACTAACGGTAAGTTTAGATAAATATTTTGCCATATTTTTAAATTAAATAAATATTATACAACCTTAACCTATGAATACATTCTCATCTTCTTCATCTACAGTAGGCTGTATTTTGTCTTTTAAATCGTCGGAGAGATCTTCTACTTTGATTGTTCCATCTTGTATTTCTAAAGATGTTATAGAATTTGGTCCAAATGAACCACCTCCCATAGCATACTTCATAGCCCACTGTACCATTTCATCAATATAAGACTTTACAGTGTGTGGAACGTTTGTTTTCTTATTATAAGCGAAGATAATCTTAGAATTAACATCTTCGGTAAAATAAGGAACTATCCATGGGAATTTAGCTCCTGGTGCATTTATAGCACCTTTCCAGCACTGAACACAATAGCTAGGCCACTCTCCATCAACCTTATCAGTTGATCTTGCAGGACGCTGCTCCTGTTCATTCCATCTATCCTCATCTGGATAAGCTTCATAGTAAAGCTTCAATCCTCCATTCTGATATGAGTCATTCCAAGTCTCTTCGTTCCATACGTAGTTATAATTCTTGGAAGGAGTAATTGATCCATCTACTTGAGATTCGAGCAACATCTGGAACCATTCGATTTCAAATGTAGTATTACCCTGCTCGTCAAGTATAAACTCCATTCCAAGCTCTTCTGGTACCGAAGCAACGCCCCACTCTTTATGGCCGTTGCCTTTACCAAAGATTCTATCGCCCCAAGGACGAACACGTACTTCTTCTCTCTTTGTACCAAGATCTCCTATGTGATCGTAGATAGCTTGTTCAGCAGTAGTAGCACGAGCTATTTCAGCTTGTTCTGCCTGAATAGCTCTATTTCTTTCTGCATTCTCGGCAGCAATAGCCCTATTCTTTTCAGCCTCTTCTGCAGCTGTTGCGCGAGCTACTTCAGCAGCTTCAGCTGCTTTAGCTCTGTTTATTTCTGCTCCGAGTCTTCTATCAATATCATGAGCATACTCGTCAAGCTCTCTAACGGTATCATGCTGTTCATGTGATCCATTTACGATCACATCAAGAACAGTATTGGCATCCCAGATTTCTCCGATGGGATATACACCTTGGTCAGATACTCTGACTTTAGATGTTATTTGTTTTCGTAGATTAGTACCAGAATCTACGAGGTCTTTAAGTAATACTTTCTTTTCCATAGTATAATTGTTACATTTCATAGAGGCCGATTACACCTCCACCTTTAACTCTACCAGTCTCAAGTTGTTCAGCCTTAGCTTGTTTCATGGCTACATCAAGAGACTTCACGATATTGCCAACATCTTTAAGTATTCTGGTAACCTTAATAGCTGTGTCAATATCCATATTACCCTATGAATAATCGTTTAGGGCAGCTATAAGCCCCTCTGCTGCTGTTTGTGATGCACTTAAAAGCCGGGTTCCAGGAGTCTCTTGAAACTCATTGAACCGCTTCGCCAGTTCTTTCACTTCTGCAGTAGGTACATACTTCTCATCTTTGAATACATCTTTAGCTACAATAGAAGCTCTCTAATCTAAAGGGTAAGCTTCGTATGGAGTATTCCATTTGTATAACCATATTATGTATTCTATCTCCTTCACAGCTAAGGACTTGTCTTTCGCATTATTATAGTGCTCCCTAAAAGGAGGTATAGCCAAGTCCTCAGTTGCGAGAGATATTTTATTTCCTCTTATGTCGAACATATTGTAGTATTATAT
>Ga0310695_10014176_pt1 | contig 10813 bp, 6 predicted proteins | sample RumenRJG_04DNA_FD_203882 | JGI IMG/M metagenome (GOLD analysis project Ga0310695, IMG submission 203882) | Bovine rumen microbial communities from Lethbridge, Alberta, Canada - RJG_04 (v2) (version 2) | ecosystem: Host-associated > Mammals > Digestive system > Stomach > Rumen | place: Canada... | reverse complement strand
CCTTTCAAGAAAGCCCTTCGCTAAGCGAAGGGCTTTTTCCTTTAACAATCACTCTGTTTAATAAATCATTCTGTTTGCATTTCGACCAGCGCCTCGAGCGTCAGCTTTCCGCCGATCGTACCGGCATATTTTCCCTTTCTCTTGGCAATATTGACCGTGATCACGCCTCCGGGCTGTTCGAACGCAAAGCTGTGGAAGCCGTCTTCCTTATCTCTGGCCAGATACCAGGCCGCCGCAAGGGAACCGCTTCCGCAAGAGGACTCATTACAGACCGTATCTGTCCGGGCTACATAGACGACCGGTGTCAGTTTGCTGTCGTTTATGAACAGGACGCCGAACGCACTATAGGATCCCCCGAACTTTTCGATCATCCTGCGGGCGAACACTTCGTCGAACTCCCTGTCTATGCAGAGCATGTGGGTGATGCCGCGCATGACGACCAGAGGATACAGCGCTTCCGGATCTTCGCCGGCCATTTCCAGTTTCTCCGGCATGGGCATCTGCGCAGCGCTTGTCTCACGGTCCGGGTCGCAGATCACCTCGAGCTGTTCCCTCGTGCCGGACATCTCTATTTTGCAGTGGTCGATCCCCTTCTCGCTGCACAGAAGGTATCCGAATGAGCGCGCCGCGTTCCCGCAGAACTCACCGCCTGCCATTTCAAGGCGCCCAAGGCTCCCTCCGTAAAGGGGACGGGTCTCAAATCCCACCTGTTCCGCTTTCAGGACGGGGTCCGCCAGGATCGCCGATGCCACTTTGGCCCGCTCTCCTTTCGGAACACCGCTTCTGACGATCGCGGTCCTGTTGCCTGCCGGGTCTGCCATCACTACTGTCCATTTCATTGCTGTCTTTTCCTCCACTCATATGAACAGGCAGCTTTCGCTGCCTGTCGAATTACCCGTTCTCCGCAAATCTGGCGAGGAATCTCTTCGTGCGCTCTTCCTTGGGATTGGTGATCACGTCCTCGGGTCTTCCTTCTTCCACAATATAGCCTCCGTCCATGAAGATCACGCGGTCCGCCACATCTCTGGCAAACGCCATCTCGTGGGTGACGATCACCATCGTCATGTGCTCCTGGGCCAGCTGGCGGATGACCTTGAGGATCTCGCCGGTCAGCTCCGGATCCAGAGCCGAGGTCGGCTCGTCAAAGAACAGTATGTCCGGGTTCATGCAGAGGGCCCTGGCGATCGCGACTCGCTGCTGCTGTCCTCCGGAAAGCTGCTGCGGATAATACTTCTCCTTGCCCTCAAGCCCCATCTTGTAAAGGAGCTCCATGGCCTCGTTCTCCACCTCCTGCCGGTTCCTCTTCTGCACGTGGATCGGTGCATCACAGAGATTCTTCATCACGCTGTAATGGGGGAACAGATTGAACTGCTGGAACACAAGACCGTAGTAACTTTTGATCCGTCTCAGTGTTGCCGGTGATGCGTAGGTTGATCTTCCCATATCATTATTCAAGGAAGCTGCTTCCCCATTATAGAAGAGCTCGCCGCTGTCCATTCTCTCAAGCAGGGTCGCGCAGCGAAGAAGCGTTGATTTTCCGCTCCCGGACGGGCCGATGATCGCGACGACTTCTCCCTCCTCCACGGAGACGGAGATGTCATTGAGAACTTTCAGATCACCGAATGACTTGCTCACGTTTCTGATCTCAAACAGGCTCATTTCTTCCTCCCTCCATCAGTTGTAATAGCTCAGTGCGTGCTCAATGCGGTTCATCGCGATCGTCACCACAAGGTTGAAGAGATAGTAGAATACACCTGCCACGAACAGCGGCATCAGGCTTGACATGGCCGATGACACCTGCTTGGCATAGGTGAACATTTCCTGATACGCGAGAACGAACGCGAGGGACGTATCCTTGACCAGCGTGATGACTTCATTTGTCACCGGCGGGATCGTCCGCTTGACCATCTGAGGGAAAATGATCTTAAGGAAGGTCTGTGTTTTGGTGTATCCCAAAACAGTGGCTGCCTCCGTCTGTCCCACAGGTATGCTCTGGATCCCTGCCCTGAATATCTCCGCAAAATAAGCCGCGTAGTTGATGGAAAATCCGATCAATGTGGCGATCAGTCTCCAGTTTGAAGAGAGCTTGATGCCAAACAGATAGTAAGGTCCATAGAATACCACGATCAGCTGCAGCATGAGCGGCGTCCCTCGCAGAATAGAGATAATGGCCTGGATCAGCAGCGACAGCGGTTTGAATTTGCTCATTCTCCCCAGAGCCACCAGAATACCCAGGGGCATGGAGAATAAAAGAGTGAAAAAGAAAATAATGAGTGTCGATCCGAATCCGGATGCGATCTGTTTCATGACACTGAATAGTTCCATAGATCTCTGGCTCCTTGCAGCTGAATCACTATTTTGATAACAAAGACCGCCTGTGCTCCCACCCGGAGCGCAGGCGATCATCTGATCCGTACTTGACGCTTATTTGGCGCTTAAACTGACATGATCATGCGTGAAAGCGATCACTTCTCTGTGATCAGCATTTCCGGCAGACTGTCGTCAGCATAATTCTGCGCGATCTTCATGACTGTGCCGTCCGCCAGCATTTCGTCATAGGTCTCCTGCACCTGATTCCTGAGCTCTTCGTTGCCCAGCTTGAACGCGATCGCGTACTGCTCTGTCGCAATGGGCTCTTCCAGAATGCGGAACTTGTCAGGGTTATTTCTCATCTGATAGCGCGCTACGCCGATATCGACCGCGATCGCATCCACAGCTCCGGCTTCCATATCCGTGAAGCAGGTATTGTAGCTGGGATTCTGCTCAAGAGAAGCAAATGTGCTGCGCAGCTGTACGAGCTCCGCGCTCTCGAGTGCCGTCAGAGCGGAAGAACCGGACTGAGTGATCACGATCTTGCCGGCGAGGTCCTCTGCTGTATTGATATCGGAATCTGCCATCACTGCGATGACGATGTAGTTGTTGACATAGGGATCACTCCAGGTGTAGTCCGCCTCTCGGCCGGTATATGTCATACCGTTCCAGATGCAGTCGATGGAGCCGCTGTCGATCTCTGCGTCCTTGTTGTCCCAGTTGATGGGCTTCTTGACCAGTGTCCATCCGCGGCGGTTGCAGAGCTCTTCTGCCAGCTCAAGGTCGAATCCGGTGTAATCGTTGGTCGCCATATCGAGGTATCCGTAAGGCGGATACTCAGCATCAAAGCCGACGGTAAAGGTCGTGCCGCCTTCGGTCTGTGCCTCTGCTTCCTTCTCCTCCACAGCCACAGTCTCAGCTTCCGCTTCCTCTGTTACTGTCTCTGCTTCTCCCTCAACTGCTGCCTCTGCCTCTCCTTCTGCTGCTGCCTCTGCAGTCTCCTCCGCCTTCTCCTGAGCCGGAGCAGTCGATGCGGAGCCTGAACCGCCGCAAGCTGCAAGTGAAACTGCCATCACGCCTGTGAGAAGCATGGCTGCTAACTTTTTCATCATTTTAGTTTCCTCCCGTATCAAAATCACAATGGTGTTCTTTGCACTGTAGTATATTATCACGTTAAAGTGTGTTTGTAAACACCGTATATATATCGAATCACCCCGGCCAGAGCCAGAAATGCGACTGCCGGCAGGATCCCGCTCCTGTATATATGGACCATCAGATTCGAGCTCACCAGCACCCGGTATCCGTCCTTAAGGTATACGGTGCCTTCCGCCATGCCGCTGCCGGCGGCGGCCATCATCCCTATGCTGCGGTGACCTGCCCCGTCCTGCGCCTGTGCATGAAGCGTCTGCCAGTCTCCGGCCGCATCGATCCTGACTTTGACAGCGCCCTCCCCGTCTTCGAGGATCTCTCTGAGCACTTTCTTGTCGATATACTCCTCATGAATGATGCCTCCCCGGTCATCCGTGATCCAAATTCGCAAGTCTGCCAGTTCCATGTTGTCGGCCGGGATCAGCTCGACCTTAAGCGCATCCGTCATGAACCGCCTCTGTCCCGCATCTACGCCGGCAAGGCGGATCTCAGGTGCCGTCCGGTCCACCGCCCACTCCGGAGAATAGGGCGCACTCCCTTTCTCTCCTCTTCGGAACCTGCCGGGACTGGCGTTTTGTCCGCCCGCTTCGTCTTCCGACTGCAGGAGCAGGCTGTAACGGCCTTCCCCTCGAAAGCACGACGGCTCGATCCTGTACACGTATTTGATCCCCGTTCTTCTTTTTTCCTCAGTGACAAAAAAGTCCTCCCCTTCCTTCAGTACCGTGGGCGTGCCGTTGCGAAACAGGGTCAGTTCTCTTCCGGTAAGCGCCAGCGCGCTGTACTCTGCGACAACAAAGGGCTTGTCTGATACCGTCGTGTAGGCGCGGCTGATCATATCCGCCGTATTCTCGTCCTCCGAGAGATCATAGACGGATCCGTACCGGTTCACGATCAGATTTCTTCTGATGCAGCGCCGGTTTCCGGCGAGGTCGCTCATAGTTCCGACAAGTTCGCAGAATCCGTCGCAGGTCTCATCGCGAGGCGCGTCGCCAAGCTTCAATTCCTCCTCTCCGGCGTCCGCATTCCTGCATGCGATCGTACCGCCGCCAGCCGTGAGATTCTTCCACAGCGCATATAAGGCAGCATCGGAAGGATTCTCCTCCTCCCATACCATCCGGGGGCGGACCTCGTCTCCGTAAACGCCCATTTCCGATACCGCCGTTTCGTCCCAGTGAAGCCTTGGAGGTGTCTGATCTATGACAAACGGCGCCTCTGAAACCGGTACGGCTGCATTCCCGGCCAGATCCACGCATGTGCAGGCAAGTCTCCACTCACCTTCCCGGTCGAACCGCACCTGCGTCTCATAGGTCCGGGCTCCGGTTCCGGCGCTGCCGCGCACAGGTTCTTCGCCTGACGCCGCGAAAGATTCCCCGTTGGACGCTGTGAATTCTCCTGCAAAGGGCACTATTTTGACCCCTCTCTCGTCAAAAGACAGATCGGTGATGCGCACTGACGCGTTCCGCGCTTTGTTATAGTATTTGCCGTTTCTGACGTCATTATTGTCCCAGATGACTTCGATCACGGGAGGGGTCCGGTCAACAACGAAATCCCGCGGCGCCTCCCCCATATAGTGGACCAGCGCGGGATTGCCCGCCGCGTCCGCGCCGCCCACACTGAGCGTGTAGGCGCCGTCCTCTTCAAAGACCGCTTCCATGATCCATTCGTCTGCGCTTTCCCTGCCGTCCCCGTCCGTGCGCCGCTTCCACGGTGTGAGGACCGCGCCGGGCGCTGTGATCTGCAGGGCGGTTTCCGAAAAGTTCCTCTCTCTGACCAAAATGACCGCCTTTCGCTTTCCTGCAAAATACTTCCCGTTCCTGGCCTCATTGTTATCGTAAGCAACGGTCACTTCGGGACTTTGGCTGTCGATCCCGAAATCAAAAGTCCCTCCGCGCCCGGGATCAGAGCGGTTCCCCGCATTGTCCTGCGCCGTGACGATCACTTCCAGGTCGTTGCTCTCCCACAGTCCTCCGGAAGGCACTGTGATCTCACCGGAAAAGGCGTAGACCGGCTCCTTTTCGCTCTCCGGATCCTGCGGCGGTGCATCTGCGCTGAATAAGACTTCGTCCGCTCTCAACAGACGTCCGCCCGCCCACAAGTCATAGCTCACCCGGTTCAGTCCGGAACCGCCGTACTTCCTGTCCGGATCCTGCGCTGTGACTTTCAGCGTCACTGCTCCCGCATACAGGGGCTTGCCGGGGGAATTCTGAGACGTGCTGCCCGTTATGGCTGTGACCCTGACACGCGGCGCATCGATATCAGCTCTGGGAAGGCCGGTGTCCAAATAGAAATTCGCAGTCCTTGCAAGGACCGCCGCCGTGTTGCCGGCCCTGTCCCTGAACACGACATGTTCCGCCCTGAAAATCTGTCCGCCGCGGATTTCCACCCGTTCCCGGCCCCCGTTCCGGAACGTGCTCCCGTCCGGTGCCCTGTCGTTTCTGCTTCCGAATGTGGATAAAAGGCGGCAGGAAACGCTGACCGGAGAGATATCCTGTGCCTGAAAGCACACTGCCGCCTCCTTCTCTCTCCTGTAAGGCATAAAACTTCCGGAATCGACCGCCCAGCGGCTCCCGTGCGCCGCCAGTCTGCAGTAGGTCTCTTCCAGCCTGTTCTGAATGCGGATCTCCCCTGCAGGCGCTTCGGTGTCGACCACTTTGTGCCCGGTCATATAGCTTCCGCTTTCACTGTCCTCGCAGATCAAGCCAAAGAGCGCATTTTCTGCGCCGCTGCCCTCCTCAGGTCCCGATCCTGCAGATCGCATCCGCAGCGGATTCCCGGCTTTGTCCGTTCCCGTAATTCCAAACCGATATACGCCGTCCCCAAGCTCCGGAGTGCCCGGTCTTCTGATCAGATCAAATCGAAGACATTGTCTGTCTTTTCCATCTCGGACGGCTTGGACCTGTTCCCTCTCTGCGTCCTCCCAGGAGAGCTTCACATCTTCACACGAACTTCCCTCCGGGACTTTCGCATAAGCCGTCCGCAATTCCAGCCGATCCTCACCGGCGTTTTCATCCCTGACTTCGAAGAGAAGGCAGATCGCCGCCTCCCCGCCGGTCTGTCCGTCTTCTCCGTACAGATCCGGATCCGCGCTGTAATAGACGATCTTCTGTTCCCTGTCAATGCCCGCCGGATTGCCCGCCGGCCGGCTGATCGCGGCAGTCAGCACCGGACAAACCGTGTCTCTTACGATTCCTGTTCCGGGCAGGCAAAGATCCGGTCCTGCCTGCTCTCTGCGGATGACAGACGGCGTAAACGGTGCATCTCCTTCCTCAGAACCGCCCTCCATATGGACGTCTGCGTCAAAAACTTCTCTCACCACAAGGCCGTTCCCCGCCCTGTCTGTTCCGTATGCGCCGTACCACACCTCTTTGTCGCTGCATAGCCGCAGCGTCTGTCCGGCATAGACCTCGGTCCTCTCTGCCCCGGCATCGCTGACGGATCCAGCGTCACCGTCTGAGCCGGAGGCACCGTCTGAGCCGTGATCCCTTCCTCCGCCCTGCCCGCTCCACTGCACGAGCCGGCATCCGCTATCCTCCATGGGCATCTTCATTCCCGCGCAGGTATCAAAGACGCTGAGCGAAGCGTCCACATCAGATGAAAAATAGACTGTCTGTGCGTCTTTCTCCTCGTACACATAGCCATCCGCCCGGCACGAAAAGCAGATCTCAGCTTCCGGCGGTGTCCTGTCAAGGATCTTTCTCCTTGTGAGGCGGATCTCCCGATCCTTCTCATAATAGTCTTCCGTGTCCTCGGTGCACCGGCAGTCCTGTGCCGCGCACATTTTGTTCCCCGCCGCATCCTCTCCATAGATTCTGAAGCCGCCGTAAACACCTTCTTCCGATATGGTGATGCTGCCTTCCGCACCTTCTCCCGTCACCTGCTTCTCCTTACAGCCTGCATCGGAACTCTCACTGAGGTCTCCGAACATGAGGTATGAGATCATCCAGCTGACAGGACTCTCATCGGTAATGGCGATCCGCGTCGTAAGAGCATCGTCGCGGTAGTAGAGGTCTCTTTCTTCATATAGGATCCCTCCTTCCGCCGGATAAAGTGCGTCGTCAGAATCCCCGTCTGCCCCGGCATTTCCCCTGTATGTCATCATTTCCGTAAGGACAGGAGGACATGTGTCCAGCACAAATCTCTGCACAGCCTCCGCAGTGTTTCCGGCTCCGTCGACAGCTTCTGCACGGACGAGTATCTCCCCGTCTGAGAGCCGCGCCGTCTCCTCCGCTCGGATCTCCTCCTGTACGCAGCGCTTGTTTTCCTCTGCTTCCGCTGCACTCCACTGCCTGGTGATCTCTCTCCCTTCAGAGTCCGTCACCACGATCCTGCAGTCCTTGATCCCTGTATCTGCACTACCGGTTTCCTCCAAAATGACGCAGATGCCCGCGTTGTCTTCCCGGCAGTACAGGGTGCCGTCGCTTCCTCTGTTTGCGTCCCGGTCCATCTCGATCCTCACCGACGGCGCATGTTCATCTGCAGGCTCCTCCTGCTTCTCCGTATGATCAGGCTCCGCCGGGTTTTGAGAGTCCTCCGGTTTTTCCGGATCTGCAGGCTCTTCCGAGGCCGCCTGCTCTCGCGTACTGCCCTCTTCCGCCGCTGCGCTCAGCTGCGTGATGCCGGTTTCCTCCTCCGCTGCGCTCTGCTTCGTACTGCCCTCTTCCGCCGCTGCGCTCTGCCTCGTACTGCCGGTTTCCTCCTCCGATGCACCTTGCCGTGTACTGCCGGCCTCCGCTGCCGCTGCGCTCTGTCCGATGACCATGATCCAGACGCACACGGCGATCAATGCCAATATGCCCGTTTTGCGATATTTTGCCCCCGCTTCTCCGGCGAGTCTCTCATAGAGCCGTGCTCTCACCAGAAGAATGACAGCCGCTGCCGCACCGGCCAGCGCCGTGATCATAAAAAGCGCTGCCATGATCCCGCAGATCTGTTTCCAATACAGTCCGAATCCCATTCATACTCCTACTCCGCCTCTCCGTCTGCGTTTTGTTTTGTGCCAATTATTTCAGTATTTTTCAAGGTGCATGCTCTCCGCCGCCTCCACAGCAGCCTGCAGCTCCTCCCTCAGTTTCCGGGGCACCTCAAACTCGCCGCGTTCGGCTCTGTCCAGCACCCGTCTTGCATGTTCGATCACCTCCCTGATCTCTCTCTCATCCGTGCCTGTTTCCATGTACTTATCTCTGTGCAGTGCGGTTTCTCCTGCCGCCTTCGTACAGACGGCAGCGGCAAACCACCCGGCTTTTGTTCTGTCCGCTTCCCTCTCGGCTTCACTCATAAGGAAGCGCCAGACCTGCGCCCGGTCCTCCTGCCACCCATCGCCGAGCACGATCAGCATGGCCTGCTCCACACTTGCCGGCCTCCTCTCTCTGCGCACGCCGGACGGCCTCTGAGCTCCCGCCCGCAGAAATGCCTGTTCTGCCGCCTCACGGCCTCCCTCATAGAAGGCAAAATACCGCTTGCCCACTTCCGTTTCCATCTCCGCATACCTTGCCGGCCGCAGCTGCTTCATTCTCTCCAGGCATCCCTGCGCATAGAAAAAGCTTTCGAGCGCCCGTTTCTCTTCCACCGTGATCACTGCGTCCGCCGAGATCTCAACCAGAAAAGCATGATAGGCTTTCACGTCCGCCGGCCTCACAAGCGCCGCCGTCCGGTACGCGGACGCTTTATCCTGCAGATTCGTCTTCGCGGATGCCTCCGCGATCAGTGCATCGTACCTGGCCGTCTCGTACCCGGAAGCAGACGCCGCGATGAGGCCTGCCGTCAGTAAACACGCGCCGGCCGCCCGCAGGAGTGCGGCAAATCGGTTCCAGGCGGCCTCCGTATGTTTGTCCAAGGTCCGGATCACAGCGCTGAGCGCTCTTTTGAGCTCCGCACAAGACCGGTATCTCCTCGACGGAGAGACGCTGCAGCAGCGGAGCAGTATTTTCTCCATCCTGCTTCCGTGCAGCGCAGGCAAAATATCGCCGATCGGGCACAATCCGGTCTCGAGCGGCGTCCTGCCGGTGATCATGTGATGAAGGACTGCGCCGATCCCGTATACATCCGTGCGGACATCCGACTGCTCCCAGCCGCCGTACTGCTCCGGCGCCGCATAACCTTCCGTGCCGAGCGGCTGCGTATCCCTTGCGGCCCCCGTCCTGAATTTCCTCACCGCGCCGAAGTCGATGAGCGCATATGTCCCGTCTTTTTTTACCATGATGTTGGAGGGCTTGAGATCCCTGTAAATGAGCGGCGGCTCCTTCGTGTGCAGAACGCCGATGATCTCGCACAGAGCGATTCCCGCTTCCGCCGTCTCCCTCTCGTCGAAGCGCCCCTCCCCGCTGAGTATTTCACGCAGGGATACGCCGTCGACATACTCCATGACATAGCCGCCGCCCTGCAGTTCCCCATAGAAGGCCGGGATCCCCGAATGCGCAGATACAGCCAGGACAGACGCTTCCTCACGGAGGCTCTTCAGGCAGGACTCATCTCCGTCTTTTGCTGTTTTGATCGCATACAAGCGGCCGGTAGCGGTTTCTCTGGCCAGCCGGACGACGCCGGTCCCGCCGCGGCCCAGTTCCCCAATAAGCTCAAACTGCTCCCTGCGAAAGACCTTTCGGTGCTTATTATTGTCGTTTTCCATATTTGTTTCTGATTACAAGTTTTAATTTACAAGTTTTAATTACAAGATTCTGATTGTGGAAATGATCCGCGAGATGCGGAAGATCAGAATTATAGAATGTGTCTTCGAGGGCTGCTTTAGTTCCTCATGATCCCGGCAGCAGAAATAAGCCGGTCTGATGTGTCCATTATCGAACTGAGATCAAAGAAATGTCAAGGTGGATTTTTCGCTCGCCGTGCCTGATGGCGAAGGAATGCGCCGGCATTGAGGATTAGGCACAGAGGCAATAAAACAATAAAAAAGCGGTAGAGCCCTCTTTAGGAGACAGGGCCCTACCGTCCGGCACCGGATAATGATTATTTCATAAGAAAGCGGAAAGGCTCCTCATCGACGAGAAAATGCATCAACTGATACGCGCACATGATGGCAACCTTCTCCTCTTTCAGGATCCTCTTGATCTCGTCGCGGTCCGCCAGGACGATCTCGAGTTCCTCGCTGCCCTCCAGATACTTATCCGTGATCTTTCCGTCCGCATAGCCGTAAACGGTCGCACAGGATTCATCCGTCATACCGACGGTCGTAAAGCGGGGCTCTTCATACATAGGATCCACATCCAGCGGTGTGAGCGTGAGCCCGGTCTCCTCGTGCATCTCGCGCACTGCGGCTTCGCGGTAATCCTCCCCGATCTCGACAAGGCCCGCCGGGAACTCATAGACATATCCGCCGATGGGATAGCGATACTGGCGGATCAGC
>Ga0310695_10014175_pt1 | contig 10816 bp, 9 predicted proteins | sample RumenRJG_04DNA_FD_203882 | JGI IMG/M metagenome (GOLD analysis project Ga0310695, IMG submission 203882) | Bovine rumen microbial communities from Lethbridge, Alberta, Canada - RJG_04 (v2) (version 2) | ecosystem: Host-associated > Mammals > Digestive system > Stomach > Rumen | place: Canada... | reverse complement strand
TTCAATGCGAGAGTATCCCCACCCTCTGCATGGCTCTTTGATGAAGAGCCATTGCAAGAAGTGAGGATACTTGCTAAAAGGAATAATATGTATAATATCTTACGCATTATCTACGAATAACATTAACACCAGCATCGAAGAATATAGCACAAGAACCAACACCAACATCAAGTTTATGCAATTCTTTTCCCTTTGCATCAAAAACCATCAGGTATCCATCAACTTTATAACTTGCATAACCACCAGCATCACTATGTGATGAAATAAATATATTTCCCTTTATAGGATCAACAGCAATGGCTGTAGGATGCTCAACTGCGAAATCAAAAGTACCACTTGTATTTGCCTTAGCATCATAATAAGAATAGGTAGTTGTGGTTGTACCATAAGGTGAGTTGATGATATAGAACTTTGAACCTGCCAAATCAGCAAGAGTTGCAGGAACAGTTTGGTTCACCTTACCATTAACAACTTTCTTCAAACCTGAATTTTCCTGAGTCCAAGGTGCTTCTGAAAGATAGTGTCCCCAGTCAAGAACCCAAAGCTCATTGTTTACAAAGAATATTTTCTGTGGGTTTTCTACACCCTCTACAGCCTTTGTTACAACTTCATTTGATGTAAGATTGATAACAGAAAGTGTTCCATTACCACGTCCATAATCAGAATTAGCAACATAGATAAAGTTGTTAATGCCAGCCAAACCTTCAGGATAAGAACCTACCTGCCATTTACCTGCAAGAGCAAACTTTGTAGTATCTACAGCAGCAACATATCCACCATAAGTTGTGAAATAAACTGCACCATTACTACCGATGATATGACGTGGATGAGCACCTTCCTCATCACCCAACATTTTTGTTGTATTAATCTGAGCTATTTCTATCATGCTCTTCTTATCCAACACCTCAATAGTGTTTTCACCATCAACAACAACATATACCTTGTTTCCATAAACAATACCATCATTGGCTGTACTTCCCAAATTCTTTCCGTTTGCCTTTAAAAAGGCTTTTTGAGTTGCTGCAAAAGTAGTAAAATCAATATGTGTAAGACTACCAGATATCAAACTTGCTGTATTACCAGCATTTACTACATAAGCACCATTACTATACTCCTGATACTCATAAGCTGGTTCATCGTCGGTATCACAAGCTGTGAATGAACAGCAGGCTGCGAGAACCCAAATTACCTTAAACAAATTTTTCTTCATTTTTTTCTATTTATTAATTAAACTTCTATAGTTCATAACTCAATGTTGCCTTCCAACTTCTGCCAGGCATGGGGTACAAACTAACTATTTCGTATTGACTATCTGTGAGGTTTAAAACATCAAGACGAAAAGAAAGAGAATGATTCTTTAATTTGAAATCTTTCCAAGCGGCAACTCCAATCTCGTAGAACCCCTTAAGTTTTGTTCCTTCATAATGTTCATTGTTAGCCCAACGAGAACTCATCGCCGTACCATGAACAGAAAGGTTAAGCCAACGGTTTTCCCATCCACAAGCAACACTACCTGTATGAAGTGGCTGATAGGCTATCTGATAACCATAATATTCTGATGACTTATCTGAAACATTCTTCACACGCTGATAGTTCCAATTTGCATGAAGAGTGAAACTCTGTCCTTTTGCAAGTCTATAATTTGATTTCAGAGTTATCTCCATACCATGACTACTCACACTACCTAAATTTACATTAGTCCATACAAACATATTAAACGGAACTGCAACGATCTTGTCTTTCACTTGATTCAAATAGGCATCTACTATAAACAAGCTGCTCAATCTGCTATTCCATTTATGTTGCCACGTGCAACCTATATTCACCTGATCAGTACTTTCTGCATTAAGATCGGTACTTCCATAATGATAAAAATAACTTTCGTTGAATGTTGGCGCACGAAATATATTCTTATACGAAAGACGCAAATATAATTCTTCGTCTGATATCATTTTCAATGATAGAGATGCAGAAGGAGATAATCTTGTAAAATTACGAGCAGCAGTCCCCACCCTTACATTATTAAAATACATTGAATGAAGCATTCTTGCCAATACAGTTAATCTGCTAACCGTGTAGCGAACAGAAAACGACTGTAATATTGTATTTCTATAAGGATGACTATCTGTAGATAAACTACTGTTTAGGTTGTTATAAGTATAGTCTGCCGAATAATCTATAGCCCAATTATCAGTAGGAAGATAAAGCATACACACCGAACCATAATACTCACGCTGCCAATAGCTGGCGTCCATAACACCTCCAGGATAAAGCGCATCTTTATAAATAGAAGACGCCCAATTAAACTTACCATCAACACGAATACTCAGATTTCCTTTAGTATTCCATGTACGCCATTGACTCTGCACGAAAGCATTACGATCACGAAGACTTTCACCACTCACATTAGTATAATAACGCACCTGTCCAGGCAGCAATCTATCGTTATCATAATAATACAACTTTCCACTTAACATACTGTTGGAATTAACAAGCCACATAAAATTAATCTCTCCGTGACCAGTATTCATACGGCTATTGCTACGTTTTTCTACAGTAGTTATCTTACCGTTTTTCAACGTGAAAGGATAATCATTCTCTGCATAAGTGTATTCACCTAATGCTGAAAGAGAAAAAGTTCTACCGAGGCGCTTAGTAAATCTAAGATATGGACTTGCAAAACCAAAACTACCTAACACCAAGCCTGCACGCAAATGAGCTCTTTCATCAACAGGAAAAGTATGCTCTGTTTGTATATTCAACACCGCTGGTAATGAAGCCTGACGAGCAGGAATAAAAATATCAGCATTATCACCAACAGCAAGCGACATCACATCTACAAGATTAATAGAATAACGCGATAAATCAATCTGTCCACTCTGACATTCACTCAACATTACACCATCATAAGCTACACCTGTATGCTGAGTACCAAAACCACGCACAGATACGGTTTTCATACCGCCAGCGCCACCATAATCACGCAACATCACACCAGGCATACGCTGCAAAGCATCAGCAATATTTGTAATGCCAAGACTATTTATATCAGCCTGCCCAATAAGATGCAATGGCGCTGTAGAAGTCATCTCACGCTTGGCTATCTTTGAAACGACCTCTACTTCTTCCAGCAAAATTGAATCATTTTGAGCAGATACAACAGAGCTGGAAAATGCTAATAATATTATAATACCAACTTTTAATTTTCTCATCCTTCCTCGAGGATTATTGAAACACACAACGACAATGGCAGGTCTTCTGACTTTGCGACTTTCCGATAAGCGTCTTCCCAAGTGTATTATCTGCTCAGTGACATTTGCTTACCAGAGAACATCCGCACACAGCAGCGGGACTGTTCAGGATTCTCACCTGATTCCCTTTTAATCTCTGTTACAAGAACCAATTGCGAGTGCAAATATACAAAAAAAAGTAAAAAGGGAAAAGAGTAAAATAGAAAAACCTCTCCCCGGCCCTCTCCAAAGGCGAGGGAGATACTACGCACTTGAAAAAGGAAAAAAGGGAAAAAGATTCAAGTTTCGTAAGCCATACTTACGAAACTTGAATAAAAGATTTATTTAGAAAGCAACAGTTCTTCAAGTTCTTCCTTATGGCGTCCATTTATTATAATGTGATGATTTCCTATAGGACGAGTAAGGAAATAGCGAGCCTGTTCTGCATGATCGAGCTGAACAATAGTTTGAGTGCGACAAAGATTTGGCTTATTCTCACAAGAAAGGATGGTTGCCTCCTCGGCATAGATGCGACTTGCATCACCACTCATTTTAAAGATGGTGACATTGCCATGCATATAACCTCGAATGCCTACTCCTATACCAGATTCAAAATGTGTATCGAGTTCATAGCGGTCAACCATATTTAATGGAATGGTGCAATGAGCAAACATCAAACGTCCTTTAACTACATCAACACTTGCAGGGTTACACTGGAAACCACTCTTGCCAGTAAGAGCATTTGAAACCATCATGGAAAGAACAGCAGGAACATCGCCTTCACAACCAGCCACGATACCTTCGGCATTTAATTTAGCAAGAGCTATACATCCTGTGTTTCTTACAGTTGTGAGAAGGTCAAAACAACGAATGGTTAAACCAGAGAGAGAATATTTCTCTACAAGCACCTTTAAACACTCATAGATACGCAAAGCTCCAGGGATCGACTCACGAATAGCATCGGTAGGAGCCTTAGACATGAGTTCAACATCGGTGCCATCCTGCTGTGAAGCATAGATATCAAGGAGTTCCTGCATAGGGATATTAATTATCTCGATACCTAACTTAGTGCTGATAGCTTGTGCATCGGCATTACTTGAAATGAGCCAGTCGCTGGGGGCACCAATAACACCAACCTTGGTACCACAGAGCAGTCGCTTAGCATTGCATACATGCTGTAACACTTTGATACGATGACACACATATTCGCTACTACCATGAATAATCTCCCCCAGAATACCATTCTGCTGCATATAGGAAAGAATCTCCATAGAAGCAGCAAGAGAATTACTCTTACCCGATGTGAGCAAATAGATAGGTTGATTACTCTTGCTCTGCAACAAAGGGAGTAACTGATGAAAAATACCTTCAGTGCCACCTGTGCGAACAAAAAGGAGATCGAGCGAATGAGTGCCGTAATCATCAAAATTAGCACCACAGAAATCGTATTCCAAACCAAGAGTCTCAAGGAAATCCTTTGTACTTGCTGTTACCGCCTGCTCATCATGCAGTTCTGAAGTAAGCGTATAAATTGCTATTTTTGCCATATAAAATTGATTGTTTTGGGCAAAGGTATAAAAATTAATTGAACTAAACAACCATTACTCCAAACCACAAAACCAACTATCAAGAGCAAATGGTAAACTATAAACTGTAAACTACAAACGGTAAACAGTAAACAATAAAACATCCAAACAGTAAAAGACTCGCTTCTCAGCGAGTCTCATACATATTATACAAAAACATTATGAATTTTAGCGAACAAACTTATTAATAGCGTAAATCAGTCGCTACATAGGGTATTATCAATCTATATGGCTAAATGAATAATCCTTTTGATGTGTGCAAAGTTAGGGCTTATTTCATTACGTGTCAATACTAAGAATATGGTATTTTTGTAATACCTAAAATGAGTTATATGCTTCACTCTTTTACCCTTTTACTCTATTACCTTTTTGCCTTTTTACTTTTTACTCTTTTACTTTTTTACTTTTATACGACTCAATAATAACAATTCGAAAGCGTGCTTATTGATTTACATCAAGAAATGACACTGTTAACGCAAACAGTTTAATAATTTGCAAAGTTTATCGAAAAAACATCATTACCTTTGCATCGTAAAAACAAAGAAACGGGATTCTGAAATGTTTCCCTTAGGGATAATAACAAAAAGTGAAACGAGCCATTTTCAATAGGGGCTCACAAAGGTAAAAAGATTATGAAGAAAATTGTTTTGACACTCGTTGCTCTTATGAGCATGACAATGGCTTTCGCCGAGAATGTAGAAGCTAAGGCTACAAACACAGCAGAGGCTTACAACATGACAGTTAACTACGACAAGCTTGCTGAAGCTTTGAGTCTTTCAGTAGATCAGTTGGACGCAGTTAAGGACATTCACAAGACATTCTGTGTTGAGATGATGAATGCTGGTAACGCAGCTAAGGAAGAGCAGAAGGCTGCTATGAACAAGGCTATCGAAAAGGATCTGAAGTTCATGCACCACGTACTTAATAACAAGCAGTATCGTAAGTATCTGTTGCTTCTTAACACCACCATCAACAATCGTGGTCTTAATAAGTAAGAAAATTAAAAGAGAGAGAGAATATAAAACTGCTGGTCACAGAAATGTGATTAGCAGTTTTTTTTTGTTTATATATTATATACAAAACGAGGGCAGCCAAAAGGACTGCCCTCACCAACACAAAAACTAAACTAGACTTAACTAAATGCGATCACCATAGTCATCACGACTACAATTAATCGATAATAATATTGCAAATATAATATTTGTTTTCTTTTCTTCCAAACAATTACATAAAAAAAATACTTTTTACCGTTGTATTTTACGTTTTTGTCGTTTTAGAGAATGACGGTTTTACTAAGCAGATAGTTATCTAAAATTACCATAGCTGCCATAGCTTCAACCACAGGAACAGCACGAGGAAGAACACATGGGTCGTGGCGACCACGAGCCTTGAGAGTGGTGGCATTGCCATCAACATCTACAGTGTGCTGCTCCTGAAGAAGAGTAGCAACAGGTTTGAATGCCACACGGAAATATATATCCTGTCCGTTGGATATACCACCCTGTATGCCACCAGAATGGTTTGTCTGGGTAGTAATACCTAACTGTTCCATCGACTTTGCTCCTGCAACAGCATTACTACTTGCATTGTTTTTAGGAAGAAAGATATCATTCTGCTCACTTCCCAAAGCTGTTACTCCAGCAAAGCCCTCACCATACTCGAATCCTTTCACAGCATTAATACCCAACATAGCTGCCCCCAACTGAGCATGAAGTTTACCAAACTCGGGTTCTCCCAGTCCCACAGGACATCCTGTGATAACACAGGTGATAATTCCACCTATAGTATCACCTTGTGATTTAACCTGGGCTATAAGTTTTTCCATCTCTTCAGCCTTTTCCTGATCTGGACATCGAACAATATTGTCTTCTATGCTATTAAGGTCGTAGAGACTATAATCGCGTTCCAAAGCAATATCTCCAACTTGAGAGGTGTATGCCTTAATATCAATATTGAGCTGTCGAAGAGCAAGTTTAGCAAGTGCGCCACCTACACAACGAGCAATAGTGATACGAGCAGACGAACGCCCTCCCCCACGATAATCTCTGATACCATATTTACTATAATAAGTGTAATCGGCATGAGAAGGGCGAAAGAGATTACGCATATTATCATAATCATTGGAATGTTGATTGGTGTTGCGCACTTCAAAAGCAATAGGCGTACCAGTGCTTTTTCCCTCAAACACTCCACTAAGAAATTCCACACGATCAGGTTCGTTTCTACTTGTTGTTATATGACTTTGTCCTGGACGACGACGATTGAGTTCATGCTGAATAAAATCCATGTCGATGTTGACACCAGCAGGCATACCGTCAACAACACCTCCAATAGCCGTTCCATGACTTTCTCCAAATGTGGTAAGGGTGAACAGGTTTCCAAATGTATTTCTCATATATGCTATGAATAAGTTTTTTTATGGTTAAGGATAATCCCCAAGAATGAGGATTATCCAAATTTTTTAATCATTAATTGTTGTGATGATTGCAATGACAACCACCTTCTTTGTGGTGATGGTGATTGCCGCCACAGCACTCACCTTCCTTGTGATTGCCACAACATTCGCCATCTTTATGATGGTGTTCTCCACCACATGAACCTCCACAGTTGTCACAACCACCGCCGCAACCACCTGCATTGAGGTTGTTAACATACTCCTGAAGTTCTTCCTTGCTAATCTCACGGCTCTCAATTACCGTACCCTTGAAATTAAGAGACTTACCAGCAAGAGGGTGATTGAGGTCAACCTTCACAATAGTGTCATTCACTTCGAGTACATGTCCCATGAAGCGATTACCATCTTCATTCTGAAGAGGAATAATAGCATCCTTGTATATGTTCTTATCATCGAAATGACCATCAACATAAAACATCTTCTTATCTAAATCGAGAACACGTTCTGCAACATGCTCGCCATAGGCATGAGCTGCATCAAGGACGAAATCAAACTCGTCACCCTTGTTTAGTGCAACCACAGCTTTTTCAAATTCAGGAATGGTGATAGCAAGTCCGCTAACAAAATTAAATGGTTGCTCAGCAGGAGCCTCTTCTACCATAACTTTCTTTCCTTCACTCTCAGCATATAGCTTATAAGCCACAGCGATGTACTTGTTGGGAGTTTTTTCCATATTTATCTTGTTTTTGCTTATTTATCTGCGAGTTTTTGAATAACACGCCTAAAATTCATAATTGAATAATTAATTCTTCAACGTTACTTCCCTCGTTTATTCGGACGCACCGGCGAACGCATTGCAAGCAATGCTATTGAAGATTGAAAATTGAACATTGAAGATTAGTCGGCTATGCCGATATAATATTTAAATCTTTCATTATTTCAATATTTCCATCTTTTCTTCTACTCGGTCAGTGACCTTCGGTTCAACGTATCAAATTGCTCCTATAATCTCTTGAACACTCTTACATCCATGTGCATCAAGCCAGTCGTTAATTCCATCCTTCACCTTCTTGGTGATTCCTGGATCAATGAAGTTGGCTGTACCAATCTCAATAGCAGTTGCACCACACATCATAAACTCAATGGCATCTGTTGCATTCATGATTCCCCCAAGTCCCACTACAGGAATCTTAACAGCATGAGCAACATCATATACCATACGAAGAGCAACAGGCTTAACAGCAGGACCAGAAAGTCCGCCTGTGCGAATACTAAGCAATGGCTGGCGCTTTTCAATATCAACAGCCATACCCATAAGTGTATTAATAAGAGATACACTATCAGCTCCCTCAGCCTCAACAGCACGTGCAATCTCAGCGATGTTGGTAACATTAGGTGAAAGCTTAACTATCAAAGTCTTACCATAAACCTTTCGAACGGCACGCACAACACTGGCAGCTCCTTCACAAGTGACACCAAAAGCCATACCACCATCTTTCACATTAGGACAGCTGATATTAAGTTCTATGGCAGGAATCTTATCAAGAGCATTTATGCGCTCAGCACATGCTGCATAGGTTTCAGGACTATCACCGCTGACATTTACAATGAAATTGGTTTTTATATCCTTGAGCTGTGGATAGATGTGCTGACAGAAATAGTCAACACCCTTGTTCTGCAAGCCCACACAATTAAGCATACCCTGAGGAGTTTCTGCCATACGAGGATAGTCGTTACCTTCGCGTGCTCGCAGAGTTGTGCCCTTAACGATTATACCGCCAATTTCTTCGAGAGGTACGAAATCAGCAAACTCAAGACCATAGCCAAAAGTACCTGATGCTGTCATGACAGGGTTAGACAACTCAAGGTTATTTATTTTTACATTTAATTCAGCCATAACAACTTCTTAATATTTAACACAGGACCCTCTTTACAAACACATACATGTCCCTGATTTGTTTTCTCTACACAACACAAACAAGCACCCAAACCGCAAGCCATCTTTGACTCAAGCGACACCTCACAATCAATATCAGCAGCAGTAGCAAACTTGGCCACACTAACCATCATAGGTTTAGGACCACAAGTAGAAATACGGGTGAAGTTTTCGGTTTGCAAAATAGAGTGGTTGGTGACAAATCCCTTTTCGCCCTCAGAACCATCTTCTGTAGTTACAAACACTCGACCGAGTTTCTGGAACAAATCAAGTTCAAGCAAATCGGTTTTTGTACGAGCTCCAAGCAAGAACGTTGGTTCGCATCCCATCTCTTTAATTTGCTTTCCAAAATAAAGCAATGGAGCAACTCCAACACCGCCACCTATGAGAAGCGGATGTTCATCTACGGAATTTGGAAGTGTAAACCCATTACCAAGTGGAAGCACACAATTAAGTGTATCTCCAGGCTGCAGTTTACTAAGTTGAATAGTACCATCACCAATTGCAGCTACAAGCAACCACAATTCGTTAAGATTGTAATCAACATAGTTAATTGAAATTGGACGACGTAGGAAAGTTGTTGTGGAACCGTCAACACGCACCTCAACAAATTGTCCTGGTAACATCTGAGGAAGTGGAGCAGAATGAGTGAGCTTAATAAGCACATGCTTATCGCTAAGATGCTCCAATGACTTGACCGTTAGATCGAGAGCGAATTTCTTCATTTAGTATCTTTACTTAAACCAAGTGCAAAGATACAAAAATATAATTAAGTACCCGCACGCGGGTACCTAATAATTATAGAGTTTATTTCTTCTCTGGAACAAACGTTTCAAACATTCCGTCACTATAGAAGATTGTTATTCTTGATACTGAGCGAGACGGTTTGTCAACATATTTGATAACTGTTTTCTCGATATTATTGGGTGTAGAATTTACACGCTGCTGTTGAGGTTGATCAAAAAGTGATGAAGCAGGTGTTTGAGAAGAAGCTTCGAAATCAAGAAGACCGTCCTCTGATGAATCTGAAGAAACAGAATCGGTAGAGGAGGGAATAGAAGTCTTATCAGCATACATTGATCCAGTACCAAACATGAGCCACTCAACAGAGATTGATGGAATTTTAGAATGAATAGCATCAACGATGTTGAGGGTAGGTTTTGTTCTACCGTTGAAGATGCTGCTGATTGAAGCAGGGTTCAAATTCAGAAATTGAGCGAAAGTCTGTTGAGTCATGTGTTGACTCTCCATAACCATTTTTATTCTATCTTTCATAATCGAGTTTCTTAAAAAGAGGGCGAAAACTCGCCTTATTTATTGACTTTACAAAGATAAAGCATTTTTTTGAAACAAACAACATTTGTAGATAATATTTTGTTTTATAAAGGTTAAGTTTATAAATTTACATTCTAAAATATTAAACCGTACGACTTATATGTTTACATTTAAATATATAAATGTATATTTGTAGATGTAAATCATATCTATTCCTTTATTTAAAGGGACTTTGCTAAATATCTGGCTTATATATGGTTATTTACGGCTGATATTCTTTAAACACAGCAAATATGCAGTTTTTAGAAGCGGAACAAGTTCGGTTTTTGTTACGTTTGTAGTATATAATTCTATATCTCATTGATTTTCAGTTAGTTATTAATCGTATATTTGC
>Ga0310695_10014174_pt1 | contig 10816 bp, 8 predicted proteins | sample RumenRJG_04DNA_FD_203882 | JGI IMG/M metagenome (GOLD analysis project Ga0310695, IMG submission 203882) | Bovine rumen microbial communities from Lethbridge, Alberta, Canada - RJG_04 (v2) (version 2) | ecosystem: Host-associated > Mammals > Digestive system > Stomach > Rumen | place: Canada... | reverse complement strand
TTGTTTTATCGTTTTGTTTTCGTTATGTTTTGTTCTCCCTTCCGATCTTTTGTCTGATATTGCAGGATGCAATTCATCCCTCCACCTGTAGAGGATGGGGGATTTCTTGCTTATATTATGTTAAAAATGGCGGTGATATCCACCGCCACTCAATTGCTATTTCTCTAATGACTGTATTAGTTCAGAATCTCGCAGCCGTCGAAGTTAACGCCTATCATCTCTTCCTTTTCGGCGCTTACACTTACGACGAAGTCAACGTCATAAAGCTCGGAAATGGCTTTGAGCCTGTCGATGAATTCAGGCAGGTCGCCCAGACTTACATCCGCGTGCTTGAGGATGCTGTCTATGAAAATCGTTTCTATGTCGTGATCAGAACTTATAATTCCGTATATGAAGCCGATGTACTCATCGATGTTCGTAATATGCTCGAAGTCCTCCATGCAGATTACTCTGATTCTGTATGAAAGCTCGTACATCAGTCTGTGATTCTTGTTGATGAAAATAATACTGCCGTCGCAGGTCTTGATGTCTTCGTTCGCAAGCTGAATCATTTTGTTAGTCTTGCCGCTTCCTTTATGTCCTATAAGCAATTGCACCATGGCCCTGTCCTCCCGAGAATCGTTTCGTTTTGATTTGCCACTATTATAAACTATACGTCTTGCTCGGGCAAGGTTAAATTACCCCAACCGAGCTACTGATTGCCCCTGATTTGCGCTCCTTACCGCTGCCGGTCGCTGCGTCTCAACTGGCCGCAGGCGCCGTCGATACGGCTGCCAAGCTGGCGTCTCACAGTGGCCGGAATCCCGGCTGTCTCAAGCCTTCCGGCGATTTCACGCGCCCTCATCCTGCTGCTTCCCTCAAAGCCCGTGCCGTCAACCTTGTTCAGAGGTATCAGGTTTACATGGCAGAGCATTCCGCCGAGCTTTCTAATCATCAGCTCAACGTCCTTATCGGAGTCGTTCTCCCCTTCTATCAGCGCGTACTCAAATGTTATGCGCCTGTGGGTTTTATCGGTGTATTCTCTTGCCGCTTCAAGCAGCTCGTCCACCGGGTATTTGTTGTTTACAGGCATGATGCTGCTTCTGCCCTCGTCGGTCAGGCGGTGCAAGGATATCGCCAGATTGACCTGCGGAAAGTCCTCAGCGAACTGCGCTATCTTCGGAATGATTCCGCATGTCGATACTGTCATGCTCCGCCAGCTCATGCCGCGTCCGTTCTCATCGTGGAGCAGTCTCAGGAACTTCGCCACGTTCTCATAGTTATCGAACGGCTCGCCCATGCCCATGATGACAATATGATTAATCTTCTCGCCCGTCACTCTTTCGGCTTCCAGCACCTGTCCGAGCATCTCGCCGGCCTTAAGGTTTCTGACCAGTCCGCCCATGGTCGACGCGCAAAACCTGCAGCCCATCCTGCAGCCCACCTGGGATGAAACACACAGGGAGTTGCCGTAGGAGTACTTCATGAACACCCCTTCGAAGGTATCCGCCGCATCGGCCTCTGCCGCAGCATTTCCGGCTCCCGCACCGCTTCCGGCTGCCGCATTCTTTCCGGCTGCCGCCTCGAACAGGAACTTGCGCGTGCCGTCGCCAGGATCCTCCTGAACCTTTATGGCTGTGCACCCGCCGATCTGCGCTTCACCTGTTTCCGCGCAGCCTTCCAGCTTCTCCCTCAGAGACTTCGGCAGGTCCGTCATCTCATCGAAGCTGCGTGCGCCGCGATTCAGCCAAATAAAAAGCTGTTTGCCGCGGAAAGGCTTCTCGCCCATCTCAACAGCAAACTGCTTCAGTTCATCAATTGTCATTCCAAGTAAATTACGCATTTGCAAACTCACTAAAAACGAGCTTTTCTGTTAATACAGTCTGAAATTGTTGCGAACCTTGCGCTTCGGCTTGCTCGAACGGACCTTGCCCGTGACTTTTCCGTCCGCGTCAGCATCACCTGCCGGACTGACACCGACCTGCGCTCTCCATCCCGGGTGCATCTGGTCAAGATAAGCTTCGATGCAGATCCAGTCATTTTCCGGGTGCTCGGAGGCTATGCCGGGGTAGAATCTCTCGACATATTCTTCGATGAGCAGGCGTGAGAGCTTCTTCAGCCTGCCTTTGCCTGAGTAATCAAGAGCCATTCCAAACTCTTCGATTGCCTTTGCGGTATCTCTGTCTTCCATGATTGCCGCAGCGAGTTTCGGATTGGCCGCGACGTCAGCAGCGGTAACGCGGAGCTTCTCACCGTAACCCTCCAGAAGGTTGATGAGGTCATCCGGGTCGATGCCGAACTTAATCGACAGGTAGTCGATGTCACGGCCCATCGTTACGTACAAATCGAAGAGCGCGGTGTGGTCCTTCACATCACGCTCTGCAAGTCTTCTCAAATTCTCAATACTCGTACTCATATCTCACCATTGTCGCGAAAACGCGGTGCCCGTTATCATGCAAAGGCAACCGCAACTCGCATTATACGCGTTCCAGCGCGAGTCCGCTCTTGTGGCCGTTCAGGTTGACCTTCGCCAGCTCAGCGCCTGCAGCCGCTCCGTCTTCGCAGATCTCGACCGCCAGAGTTTCCTTCATGATGTAGTCTCTGTAAGCCTCGATGGCAGCAGCGACGTCCTCGTCAGCATCGATGAAGATCTTGATGTTGTCCATCATTTCGTAGTCGTTCTGCTTACGCATCTGCTGGATCTTTGAAATCAGCTCACGGGCCAGACCTTCGGTCTCGAGCTCAGGAGTGATAGTCGTATCCAGGATTGTGAACACGTTGTTCTCCATGGCTACCGCAAAGCCTTCCTTTGCGTCGATGCGGACATCTACCATCTCAGGAGTGATGTCCACTGACTCGCCGTTCAGTTCCAGATTGAGCTTGCCGTCGGCGTCGAGGGCTGCCATGACTTCCTTAGGGTCAGCCTTGGCCATCGCGGCTCCGAAGGCCTTGATGTTCTTGCCGAGTACCGGACCTGCCAGTCTGAAGTTAGGCTTCAGGGAATAGTTCATGTATTCATCGAGGTTCTTCTCAAAGATAACCTTCTTGATGTTCAGTTCTTCCATGATCAGCGGCGTCAGGTCGCTGATGAGTTCCTCGTACTTGCCGTCTATGAGAACTGATTCGAGCGGCTGACGAACCTTGATCTTTTCCTTCTCACGTGTTCCGCGTCCGAGGGCAACGAGCGTACGTACCAGATCCATTCTCTCCTCTACGGAAGCGTCAATCAGCGACTCGTCCGCTTCAGGCAGGAAGTCGATATGTACGGATTCGCCGCCTGTCAGGTTGATGTACATCTCATCCGCGATGAACGGCGCGAACGGCGCGATCAGCTTCGTCAGGCCTACGAGCAGCTCGTAAGTCGTTGCATAAACGGCCTTCTTGTCATCGGTCAGCTCGCCGACCCAGAAACGGCGGCGCGCACGGCGGATGTACCAGTTGCTCAGGTCTTCGCCGACGAACTCCTGAATCGCTCTTGTCGCCCTCATGTGATCGTACTCGTCCATAGCAGCGCGTACGTCCTTGATCAGCTTGTTGTACTTGGAGATAATCCATCTGTCGAGCTCAGGTCTTTCCGCGTACGGAACATCCAGAGTTGCAAAATCTATATCGTCTTCGTTTGAATAAAGCACGAAGAAGTTATATACGTTCTTCAGTGTGCCGAAGAATTTGCTTACGACATCCACCAGACCGTCCTCGTCGAACTTTGTCGGCGACCAGGCCGGTGATGTGCACATCAGATACCATCTGGTTGCGTCAGCGCCGTACTTGTCCAGCATCTCGAACGGGTCTACAGTGTTGCCCACGTGCTTGGACATCTTCTTGCCTTCCTTGTCCAGAATCAGGTCGTTTACGAGAACGTTCTTGTAAGAAGAAGTGCCCTTTACGAATGTGGCGATAGCCATCAGCGAATAGAACCATCCTCTCGTCTGGTCGATGCCCTCGCAGATGAAGTCCGCAGGGAACAGTTCATCATCGAATCTGTCCGCATTCTCAAACGGATAGTGCCACTGTGCAAAAGGCATCGCGCCTGAGTCGAACCAGCAGTCCATGACCTCCGGTATTCTGTGCATTGGCTTTCCGCAGACAGGACATGTGAATGTAACGTCGTCCACGTACGGTCTGTGCAGCTCAATTGACTCATCAATGGATTCGTTTGCCTTTGCAATAAGCTCTTCCTTGCTGCCTACACACTCAAGATGTCCGCACTCGCATCTCCAGATAGGAATCGGAGTTCCCCAGTATCTGTTTCTGGAGATTGCCCAGTCCTTGACCTCTTCGAGCCAGTTGCCAAAGCGCTTCTCGCCGACGAAGTCCGGATACCAGTTGACCTCGTTGTTGTTGGCGACCAGCTGATCGCGCAGCTTGGTCATCTCGATGTACCATGATGGCTTTGCGTAGTAAACGAGCGGAGTTCCGCATCTCCAGCAGTGCGGATAGTTATGCTCGATCTTCTGCTTTGCGTACACCTTGTTCTCTTCGCCCAGATACTTGATGATCTCAACATCCAGGCCGTCCTCCATAATGAAGTGACCCTTCCAAGGCGTCTCAGTGTAGTTTCCGTTTTCATCCACAGGCTGCAGTACAGGCAGATTGTATTTGCGTCCGCACTGGTAGTCGTCTTCACCAAAAGCAGGCGCTGTGTGTACGATTCCTGTACCGTCTTCAGTGCTTACATAATCCATGCATGTCAGGAAGAACGCTTTGCCGTCGGCTTTGCAGAAAGGCATGAGCTGTTCGTATTCGATAAACTCGAGGTCCTTGCCCTTGCATTCCTCAACGACTTCGTACTCGTCGTTCGCGAGGACCTTGTCCGCCAGATCCTTGCCGACCCAGAAGAGGTTGCCGTCTTCATCCCCGCCGATGATGCGGCACTTTACGTAGTCGACTTCCGGACCTACTGTCAGCGCAACGTTGGCTGCCAGCGTCCAGGCGGTTGTCGTCCATGCCAGGAAGTACTCGTTGTCAGCGTCCTTGCGCTTGAACTTGACTGTCAGAGTGTTGACCTTTACGTCCTTGTAGCCCTGGGCTACTTCGTGGGAAGCAAGTCCTGTCTCACATCTCGGGCAGTACGGAAGGATCTTGTGACCTTCGTAGATCAGGCCTTCCTTAAAGAACTCGTTGATGATCCACCAGCATGTCTCGATGTAGTCGTCCTTCAGTGTGATGTACGGGTTGTCCAGGTCGCACATGTAACCCATGCGCTCACTCATCTGAGTCCAAAGGTCAGTGTAAGTGAATACTGACTCCTTGCACATCTCGTTGAACTTGGCGATGCCGTATTCCTCGATCTGCTGCTTGCCTTCAATGCCCAGCTTCTTCTCGACTTCTATTTCTACAGGCAGTCCGTGGGTATCCCAGCCGGCCTTTCTGTTTACTTTGTAGCCTTTCATGGTCCAGTAACGGTTGACTGAGTCTTTCAGCGTTCTGGCCATCATGTGGTGTATGCCCGGCTTGCCGTTTGCCGTCGGCGGTCCCTCGTAAAATACAAAGCTTGGCATGCCGTCTCTGGTGCTTACGCACTTTCCGAGAAGGTCATCCTTCGCCCACTTCTCAGCCTGTTCCTTCTGAACCTCTGCAATTGGTTTCTCTGATAAGTTTTTGATCATTTCTTTCCTCTCTCTGCTATAAATTGAAACGTCCCCAACGAAAGTTAGGGACGATTAAAAACCGCGGTACCACCCTAGTTACGGGACCATCATCCCGTCTCTCTATTGTGTCAGACTCAGAGGTGATTTTCACTTGCCGCCTCACCAGCACTGTCTCAGCTCTCACCGTTAGTTTTTCAACGGTTTTGCAGCGCATCTCTGTAAGGATTTTACGCGGGGCTACTGTCCTCGTCACAGTCTCTTATTCAATTACCTTGCCATTCTACAGATGAAACGGCCAAAAGTCAAGGGGGACATACGTTAAAGGCAGGAGACTTTGCAATCTCCTGCCTTTTATTACTGCATTTGTTTGTTTCAACGGTCTATCCATCCGCAGCCTATACTATATCGCCAGCCCTGCTCCGACTCCGGCGCCGGGTTCGGGCCTCATGAGCTGATCGAGAGTCACGCTGTCGAGATAGTCGTTGATCACCTTGTTCAGCTCTACCCACACAGGAAGCGTGCGGCACTCGCCGGCACGTTCACAAGGCTCCGCCCCGCATTCGAGGCAGGCCACCGGCGCGAGGCTGCCCTCTGTAAGGCGAAGAATTTCACCAACCTTATACTCCTCCGGCGCCCGCGTAAGACGGTATCCGCCGCCTTTGCCGTGCACGCCTTCAACAAGCTTTCCTGCCACAAGTATAGGCATTATTTTTTCCATGTATTTCAGAGAAATCTGCTGACGAGCCGATATGTCCTTCATCGGCAGATATTCGCCGTTGCTGTGCTCCGCCATGTCGATCATGACACGCAGCGCATAGCGTCCTCTCGTTGAAACCATCATAATGAACTGCTTCGCCTCCTCTGCGAACATAATACCACTAACAAATGGTCAAAACAACTTTCACATGTTAATCAAGACAACCGCCCCACCGGTTGGCTACTCCGGTGGGGCTGGATTGCAGTGGAGGATATCATGTTACTTCACGGTTAATCTACGAATCCCGGTGTTGAGAGGTATCTCTCGCCTGTGTCAGGCAGCAGAGCGACGATAGTCTTGCCCTTGTTCTCCGGACGCTTCGCCAGCTGGATGGCCGCCCAGAGCGATGCACCTGAGGAAATGCCCACGAGCACTCCGTCTTCCTTGCCGATGCGCTTTGCTGTCGCAAAGGCATCCTCGTTCGCTACCGGTATTATTTCATCATATACCCCTGTGTCCAGAACGTCAGGGACGAATCCCGCGCCTATGCCCTGAATCTTGTGCGGACCCGCCTTGCCTGCTGACAGTACAGGTGAATCCGCCGGTTCAACGGCTACGACCTTGACGTCAGGGTTCTTTGTCTTCAGAAATGAGCCTGTTCCTGTAAGCGTACCGCCTGTGCCGACGCCCGCTACGAAAATGTCGACTTCGCCGTCAGTGTCTTCCCAAATCTCAGGACCTGTAGTCTCGAAGTGGATCTTAGGATTTGCAGGGTTTACGAACTGGCCAGGAATGAATCCGCCAGGGATCTCTTCCTTCAGCTCCTCTGCCTTTGCGATAGCGCCCTTCATGCCCTTCGCTCCCTCGGTGAGTACGATTTCCGCGCCGTACGCCTTCATGAGCAGACGTCTCTCAACGCTCATTGTCTCAGGCATTACGATGATGGCGCGGTAGCCTTTTGCTGCGGCTACTGCAACAAGCCCGATACCTGTGTTTCCTGAAGTCGGCTCGATAATAACTGAACCTTCCTTCAGTTCGCCCTTTGCCTCAGCGTCCTCGATCATTGCCTTTGCGATACGGTCCTTGACCGATCCCGCCGGGTTGAAGTACTCGAGTTTGACGAGAAGTCTTGCCTCGAGGCCGTCGTTCTTTTCTATTCCTTTAACCTCCAGCAGAGGTGTACCTCCTATAAGCTCGTAAGCTGATGAATAAATCTTTGCCATTGTTTTGCCTCCTAATCTGAGCTCGCGCTCTTTCTAAATTATCCTGTTGCCTTTATCTCTTAAATCGCTTCAAATGCCTGCTCGAGGTCAGCGATTATATCATCAATATGTTCTGTTCCGATGGACAGTCTTACTGTTGTAGGTCTGATACCGGCTGACAGCAGCTCCTCTTCGTCCATCTGTGAGTGGGTCGTCGACGCCGGGTGGATTACCAGGCTCTTGACGTCCGCTACGTTCGCCAGCAGCGAGAACAGCTTCAGGCTCTCTGCGAACTTGCGTGCCTCCGCCGCTGTGCCTTTTACATCGAACGTGAATATGGATCCGCCGCCGTTCGGGAAGTACTTGTCGTACAGTTCCTTCTGCCTGCCGCTCTCCAGCGCAGGGTGATTGATTCTCTCAACCTTTGGATGGTTCTTTAGATATTCTATCACATTCAGAGTGTTCTCCACATGTCTTTCTACTCTCAGAGACAGAGTTTCGAGACCCTGCAAAAGCAGGAATGAGTTGAACGGTGAAATGGCTGCGCCCTGGTCTCTCATGAGAGTTGTCCTTAGTTTCATGATGTAGGCGATGTTTCCACAGGCCTCAGTGAACACGACTCCGTGATATGAAGGGTTCGGCTCGGATAATCCCGGGAACTTGCCGCTTGCCGCCCAGTCGAAGTTTCCTCCGTCTACCACAACTCCTCCCATTACTGTTCCGTGTCCGCCGATGAACTTCGTGGCTGAGTGGACCACTATGTCCGCGCCGTACTCGATCGGTCTGAGCAGGAACGGCGTCGCAAAGGTGTTGTCCAGAATCAACGGAATTCCGTTCTCGTGGGCGATCGCCGCGATCGCTTCGATGTCGATAACATCTGAATTCGGATTTCCCAGAGTCTCAGCATAGAGCAGCTTCGTCTCAGGCTTTATTGCCTTTGCAAAATTCTCCGGATCCGCCGGGTCTACGAACGTCGTGTCTATTCCCTGATCCTTGAGTGTGTGAGCGAACAGATTGTACGTTCCTCCGTAGAGGTTTGTCGACGATACGATGTGGTCGCCCGCCGTCGCGATGTTCTGGATCGCGTAGGTTATCGCCGCTGATCCCGATGCAGTGGCGAGGGCCGCCGGCGCGCTCTCGAGAGCCGCTATTCGCTTTTCGAACACATCAGAGGTAGGATTCATAAGACGAGTGTAAATATTTCCCCCTTCTGTCAGTCCGAACCTTCCGGCCGCCTGATCTGAGTCCTTGAATACGTAGGACGTGGTTGCGTAGATCGGTACCGCACGGGCGTCCGTCACCGGATCCGGCTGCTCCTGACCTACGTGTAACTGTAATGTTTCAAATTTGTAATCTGACATATTATCTCTTTCTCCTCTCGTTTTTATTTACCTACCTCTCTGGTTGGTATTTGGAGAATAACATCATTTACCTACCTTGTCAAGGGGTAAATAAAACTTTTTTCAAAAACTTTTCAACCCCATAATGCAAAAGCAGGAAATCCCGTGATCTCCTGCCTTGTGATTTCCTTAATGCAGTTGTGCTTCCCGCTTACCTCTTCCTCTTGTACATCAGATGCACCACGTAAGCGCTGACGATGCCGCAGAGCAGCTTGGTTACAACGAAAATCAGAACTGTGTATCCGTCCGTGACATTTGATACAAAGGCAAGGGAGCCGCCGATGACAAAGGACCCGCTCAGACTGAACGCTGCCACGACTTCTTTTCCCTTATCGTTCATGCGGCCGAACAGCGGCATGACCGCCAGGGACGTCGCGCACGTCATCAGAAGCGATACGGCTGCCGTATCATTGATTCCTATCTTCTCCGCGACGGAGTTGATCTGTCTGCGGAAGAACTTGAGAATCAGCTCCGACATGACCAGGGATCCGGCGATGATAATAGCCGACTTGAAGACGATGATGACCGCCTCCTCGACTGAGTCAAAGCTGGCGTAGGCCAGGCGCGGTATGAATATGCCGATGACAGCAACAGCGAACATCAGATAGAACATCCAGTTAACTATCCTGGCGAAGACCGAGAAGAACTTTGTAGTTCCCTCAGGCACCTTCCAGAGGCAAAGAGCCAGAATCAGGCATATGATGAGTATCGGCAGGAACTGCCTCGCGAAGAGTCCGACCGGCATTCTAATCATGAGCTCCGCAGCGATCAGACCGACCGGTATCATGATTATGCCCACGATGAAACCGCGGAACATGAACGGGTAATCCTCTTTTTCGATTGAGGCCATGAAGACCGGCATCTGGAACGTTATAGCCTGTCCGAGAAGCGTACCCAGCACCACCCCGCTCAGAACCAGCAATTCAGGCGTCGCCGCGATCTCGCGAGAAATGAAATAGCCTCCCATGTCCGGCGCAAGCACCGCGCCTATGATCATGGACGGATCAAAAAACAGATGGTCTGAAAGAGCCATGACCTGTTCGGTGTGCCTGCGGATAAACTCCGTTCCAACAGTACAGATACTGACGATAGGAATGACCATCACGCCCATCGTATGAAGGCCATTTTCGAACTGGTCGGCGAGTCCCCACCTGCCGCCCAGGGCCTTATCTATGAATCCTATGCCTGCGAACACAAGCATGATGGCTATGAATGCGTTCATACTCCGTATCATAACACAGAACACATCTGTTTGTGCGCTTCTTTTGACACGATAATTATATAAGGGTATACTTATGGCAAGTCAATAACTATAACCATATGTTAATAGTTGTTCGCGTCTTCGGCGCGATGGGTACAGCATCATGGAAAGAAAAACAGCCACTTACATAAAAACAATCGCGGACATGAGAAGCATTTCCGCCGCGGCTGAAAGTCTGGGAATATCCCAGCCCGCCCTCAGCTCGCACCTGAAGAAGATAGAGAGTGAAATCGGAACGGTGCTCTTTGACAGGAGCCGTCAGCCTCTGGAGCTTACAGAGGCCGGCCGCGCTTATCTCGATTACCTGGACAGGGCCCTCTCTCTGGAAAAAGAAATGAAACAGGCCATATCCGATATCGAGGGGCTTGATACAGGCAGCCTTACGATAGGAGGCGCCGCGTTCTTCAACGTTGCGTATGTGCCGGAAGCAGTCGGCACCTTCGTAAAAGAATATCCCGGCGTGGATATAGATATTGTCGACGGCAATGTGCCGTTTCTGGCAGCGGAGGCTCTCAAGGGCAGACTCGATCTCTTCATCACACCTTCAGCGGACGAGCCCGACAGATTCGTCTACGAAAAACTGCTGGATGAAAAAGTATATCTGGCCGTGCCGGAAGACTGGGATATAAACAAGGAACTTGCCGCATCTAACGACGCCGATACAAGTCAATCAGGCGGCTCAACCG